>Ga0310786_10004119_pt1 | contig 20412 bp, 13 predicted proteins | sample AusTroGonzalo_MG_FD_203881 | JGI IMG/M metagenome (GOLD analysis project Ga0310786, IMG submission 203881) | Bovine rumen microbial communities from tropical cattle in Woodstock, Queensland, Australia - Gonzalo_03 (v2) (version 2) | ecosystem: Host-associated > Mammals > Digestive system >... | reverse complement strand
AACCTCTTCGCGCTCGACCCCGCCGACCTCGAAAAAGCAGTCACGCCGCGCACCCGCGCCATCATCCTGAACTTCCCCTGCAACCCGACCGGCGCGGTCCTCACCGACGAGCAGATGCGCGACATCGCGAAGATCGCCGTCAAGTACGACCTCGCCGTGATCGCCGACCACATCTATTCCGAACTGCATTACGACGACCGCCCCATGCACACGGTCGCCGCCCTCCCCGGCATGCGCGAACGCACCATCTTCCTGCACGGGTTCTCCAAGGCGTTCGCCATGACCGGATTCCGCATCGGTTACGCCTGCGGCCCGAACAGCATCGTCGACGCCATGATGAAGATTCACCAGTACGCCATGCTCTGCGCTCCCACCACCGCGCAGTACGGCGCCGAGGAGGCATTGAAGAGCGCCCGCCCCGACATGCAGCGCATGGTCGCCGAGTACAAGGCCCGCCGCAACGTGATCGTCTCCCGCTTCAACGCCATGGGGCTTTCCTGCTTCAATCCGCAGGGCGCGTTCTACGTCTTCCCGAATATCACCTCCACCGGGCTCAGCTCGCAGGATTTCGCCGTGAAGCTGCTCCAGTCGAAGCGCGTCGCGGTTGTCCCCGGCAACGCCTTCGGCGAATGCGGCGAGGGCTATGTGCGCTGTTCCTACGCGACTTCGCTGGAGGACATCCGCACCGCCATGGACCGCATCGAGGAATTCCTCGACGAACTCAAGGCCGGAAAAGTTTGAATCTGACCATACGCTTAAAATCATCGCCCGTTCAATCCACGAGGTTCGAACGGTTTTTTCGGCTGAAATGAGTTCAGATTAAGGCGCGGCCGGCGCGTTTGCCGCCGTCGGACGGTTCGCCGTTCACATACACGCGGACGATCCCCTCGGCGGGCGTGTGCGGATGCGCGAAATCCGCCTTGCAGTCCAGTTTCGCAGGGTCAAACACGGTCAGGTCGGCGAAATACCCCGTTTTGATGACGCCGCGTTCCTTCAGGCGGAACAGCGAGGCGGGGAACGACGTCACGCGGCGGACGGCTTCCGGCAAACCGCACAGCTCCGCCGTCAGTTTCAGGAACAGCGGGAACGCCCCGAACGAACGCGGGTGTCCGCGCCCGAGCGATTCATCCTGCGGACGCGCATTCTCGTCCGTGCCGCAGCACACCCACGGCTCAGAGAGGATTCGCCTCAGATTTTCCGGCGACATCCCCCCGAACGCCGCCATCGCCCGCGCGCCGTCGTCCCGCAGGACCGTGATCGCGAACGCCGCTGCGGATGGCATTCCGGCGCGGACGGCGCATTCTTCGAGCGTGAGGCCGCAGTACGGAAGAAACTCCGGTTTGGACACCGCCGTCAGAATCGCGCGCTTCACACGGCGGGAATCCGTCAGTTCTTCAATTAATCGCTCGCATTCGGCGGGATCGCCGCTCAGTTTCTCCTGGATTTCGCGGTCGCGCATGGCGTCGTAGCGCGGCGGCAGGATCACGCTCAAACTCGTCTGGGAATAGGTATACGGATAACGGTCGGCAGTGACGCGCACCCCCTTCGCGCGGGCTTTCTCCAACACCTCCAGCGCGGCATCCAGCTTGCCCCAGTTCGCCTCGCCTGCCGTCTTGAAGTGGCTCACGTGGAGCCGTCCGCTGCCCGCCGAAGCGAACGCGACGGCCTCCTCCAGCGATTCGATCAGGCGCGCGCCCTCGCTCCGGAGATGCGTCGTATAGATCGCATCCGTGGGCTTCAGCACAGCCGCCAGACGCAGCAAATAGTTTGGCGGCACGGTGCGGCCCGGCGCGTACAGGAGCCCGCTGGAAAGCCCGGGGCATCCCTCAGACAGCATGGCGTCGAGCGCGATGCACTGGTCCTCGATGCCAGGATACGCTGCGCACAGGGCGTTGTGTCCGCACAGCACGGCGAAATTCACCGCCGGGCGCACGTTTTCCACCGCCTCGCAGTAATCCCGCCAGTTACGCCACGACGGCTTCACGCCGACCGCGGCGCAGTCCGACGTGATCTGGTCGGCATTGTGCGAGGTCACGGGAAACAGGGAATGACCGCAGTTGCCAAGGATTTCGGTGGTGATCCCCTGCGTGCGCTTGCTGAAGGCGTCGGGGGCGGCGAGCAGTGTGGCGTCGGAGTGCGAATGTGCGTCGATGAATCCGGGCGAGACCACGCATCCCTGCGCGTCGAAGACCTCGGCGTCCTTCGCGCCGGATATCTCCCCGTGCGAAACGACCTCGGCGATCCGGTCACCGTCGATGCGGATGGAGCCGGGATAAAGGTCGCCCCCGGTCCCGTCGCAGATCAGCGCATTCCGGATGATCCGCACGGCGTTCACCCCGCGATCACACCGTCTTTCAGCACGATCGCGCGGTCGGCGATATCGGCCACGCCGCGGTCGTGCGTGACCATCACGATGGTCGTGTCGTGGCCTTCCACGAGCTTGCGGAAGAGGGTGAGAATGCCGTTTCCCGTCTTGGAGTCGAGGTTGCCGGTCGGTTCGTCCGCCAGCAGGAGGCGCGGCTCGTTCATCATAGCGCGCGCGATGGCTGCGCGCTGCTGTTCGCCGCCGGACATCTCGTTGGCGCGGTGCCCGATGCGGTCCTTCAGGCCCACGCGCTCCAGCAGGTCGAGCGCACGCGCTTTACACTCGCGCGGCGGCTTACCGTCGAGCAGCGAGGGCAGCATCACGTTTTCGAGGATGTTCAGTTCGGGCAGGATATGGTAGGACTGGAACACGAATCCGATGTTCTTGCGGCGGAACGCGACCAGTTTCGAGGCGGAAAGCTCCGCCGGATTCACGCCGTCGATCACGATGGAGCCTTCGTCCGGGCGCGAGATCGTGCCGATAATGTCGAGCAGGGTCGTCTTGCCGCTCCCGGACGCGCCGAGCAGCACGGTCCATTCGCCGCGTCCCGCGTTGAATGACACGCCGCGCAGGACCTTGATCACGGACGACCCGATCTTGAACTGTTTGGAAACGGACCGGACGGACAGAAAATCTTTGGTATCACTCATAGCGCAGGGCCTTTGCGGGATCGAGGTTGGCGGCGCGGATCGCGGGGACCAGCGCGCCGCAGGTGCAGAGCAGGATCGAGATCACGGAGATCAGCGCCACGTCGCCCCACACGATGTGCGCGGGCAGTTCGCTGAAGAGGTACAGCTCCTTCGGGAAGATCTCCTGGCCCGTGATCGCGCGCATCGCGTACAGGATGTTCATGCGGAAGATCACGACCAGCCAGCCGAGGAACACCCCGCCTGCCGTGCCGATCACGCCCACGAGGAATCCCTGCATGATGAAGATGCGCATGATGGAGAGCGAACCCGCGCCCATGCTCTTCAGCAGGCCGACTTCCTTCGTCTTCTGGATCACGGTCGTGATGAGCGTGTTCGCGATGCTGAACGCAGCTACAAGCACGATGAAGACCAGCAGGAAGAACATCATGTTCTTCTCCACCGCCAGCACGCTCAGGAGCTGGCCGTTCAGCTGTTTCCACGAGTACACCATCACGTCCGGGTGGCTCTTCGACAGCCGGTCGCGCAGGGGCGTCAGGAAGCTGTCGATGTGGAACGGGTCGTCCACCCACACATAGATGTGCGTGGCGCAGCCCCAGTCCAGCCCGAAGAGCTGGTCGGCGTCGTCGAGCGAAAGGAACATGATATCGCGGTCGTAATCGTACTTGTCGAAGCTGAAGATGAACGACACGGTGTATTCGCCCGGCAGGTAGTATTCGGATTGGTCGGAGATCTTGTACTTGCCGGACTCGTCACGTTCGATGAGCTTCGCCAGGCGCGACGGCGAGTGGAGCAGCACTTTGCTGCCGACCGAAAGCCCGAATTCATTCGCGATGACCTGGCTGACCGCGATCTCGCCGCGACCGAGGGAGTATTCGCCCTGCTTGACCACGGTCTTCAGGTCAAGACCCGCCGTGTCCATGTCCGGGTCGAACGCCGCCAGCACCTTCGGGTTGAACGCTTCCTTCACCTGGAGCAGCACGGGCGAGACCAGCAGGGGCAGTGCCTTGCCACCGTTCTGCTTCACGACATTGACCACGTCCTCCGCCTCCTCGGCGAAGAACACTCCGGCATTGCCGCGCGGGTTGGTCGAATAATGGCGCGTGGGTTTGCGGATCTGGGCATGCGACCCGGTCTCCAGCAGTTTGATCTTCGTCTGGTCGGTGAAACCGGTCATGACGGCCAGCACCACGATCAGCACCGCCACGCCCAGGATCACCCCGATCACGGAAATCAGCGTGATCACGCTGACCGCACTGCGTTTCGGCTTGAAGTACCGCCACGCCAGAAAACATTCCGTCCGAACACTCATTCCGTGTGATTTCCAATTGTTATGCGGGACGGATGCGCCGCCCCGGCAGGTTGCAAAAAAAGCGGAGGACGCCGGAAAGCCGTCCCCGTCATAGTATATTTAAACGGATAAATATACCTCGTTTTCCCGCTTTTTTCAAGCCGTCCTGTTGCCTTTTTCGAATTCCCGCGTTATATTATTCTCATTATGCATAACTTCATGCCGCACAAACCTGAACTCCTTGCGCCCGCCGGAAACGCCTCCTGCGCCCTCGCCGCCTACGACGCCGGCGCGGACGCCGTGTACGCCGGGCTGAAACGCTTCAACGCCCGCGAACGCACCGGGAACTTCACGCCGGACGAAATGGCGCGGGTAATCCGCTACGCGCACAAAAACGGCCGGAAGTTCTATGTGACGCTGAACACGCTCATCAAGGAAAGCGAGGTCCCGGAAGCCGCGGAAATGCTCGCCGAGCTCGACCGCATGCACCCGGACGCCGTGATCGTGCAGGACCTGGGCGTGGTCGCCATGCTCCGCGACTATTTCCCGCGCCTGACCATCCATGCCTCCACGCAGACCGGCATCCACAACACCGCCGGACTGGAGCTCGCACACGAACTCGGCGTGAAACGCGTGATCCTGGAGCGGCAGACCTCCCTTTCGGAACTTGAGGCCATCGCCGCCTCGAAACCGCCCGTCGAACTCGAAGTCTTCATCCACGGCGCGCTCTGCTGCTGCATCTCCGGTTCCTGCCTGCTCTCCAGCTGGCTCGGTGGCTGGAGCGGCAACCGCGGCAAGTGCAAACAGCCCTGCCGCCGCCGCTACCACACGGATCGGGGCAACGGCTTCTACCTCTCCGTGCAGGACCTCTGCACGATGGAGCTGCTGCCGCGCATCGCCGCCACCGGGGTCGCGTCCGTGAAGATCGAGGGGCGCCTGCGCCGTTCCGACTACGTGGAACACGCTGTGTCCGCCTACCGGATGCTGCTGGACGCGACGAGCGAGGAGGAATTCAAGTCCCTGCTGCCCGTCGCCCGCGACCGCATGGCGCATACGTTCGGGCGCAAATGGTCGGAGGGCTTCTACACGGCGGCCTCGGCGAAGACGCTCGTCAAGCACGATTCGCTCGGCGCGTCCGGCCAGCTCTGTGGCACGGTGGTCTCCACGAAGGACGGGCTCGCCGTCATCGACGTGACGAAGCGCATTCACCTCGGCGACGTTCTCCGCATCCAGCCGCGTTCCGGCGACGAGGGCCCCGCAGTCTCGGTCACATCTCTTACGGTCAACGGCGTCCGCGTGAACCGCGCGCTCCAGGGCGAACGCTGCACGATCCGCATGGCGGCGGACACGACAGCCGCGCCCGGCTCGATCGTCTACAAGACCGGCGAATCCACCTCGGATTACTCGCGCCGCGTGGCGTCGCTTCCCGCGCCGCGTCCCGAGATCCCGCTCCATTTGCGCCTCAATTCTGCCGGGCTGACCGCCGGCCTCTGCGGCCGCACGTTCCATAAGCCGCTCGAACTCGCGCCCGCCACGGCGCATCCCGTTACGCCGAACTCCCTCGCTGCGGCGTTCGAGGGCGAAGGTTCCCCTGAGTTCGTTTTCTCGCCCGTCCAAGCGGAAGTCGACGGCGGTTTCTTCCTGCCCGCCAGCGTGCTGAAATCCGTCCGGCGCGAACTCACGGCGTTCGCGGATGGCATCCCAGCTTCCGACCGCCCCGATCCCGCCTCCGATTCCCTGAAACGCCTCCTCGCCGACTATGAACATATTCGCCGCCCCGCTGAACTCGGGGCTCCCAATGAAAGAGTGATCCTGCCGCGCGGCGTACGTCCGCCCTCGCCCGGCATGACCGTGATCCGCGAACTCGCCGACGATCCGTCCCCGCACGAGGAACTCCTCCTGCCGTTCTACATCCCGCAGAAATCTCTGCCGGACGTCGCCGCCGCGCTCGACCGGTTCGTCAAGAAAGGCGGGAAGATCGTCCGTGTGACCTCGATCCAGCATTTCACGCTCCTGAAGCGATATCCCGGCCTCACGGTCCGCACCGGATTCCCCCTGCCCTGCTGCAATTCTTTCGCCGCGCGCGAACTCGGCCGCCTCGGCGCATCCTCGGTTCAGGCGTGGGTCGAACTCGAACGCGCCGAACTTGAGGCGTTCGCCCGCAAATCGCCCGTCCCCGCCGAACAGTTCATCTTCGGACGTCCGGTCCTGCTCTCCACGCGCGCCGCGATCCAGGTCGACGGTGACATGCAGGACGCCCGCGGCAACGTCTTCCGCGTTTCGCGTCACGGCGTGCTCACGCAGATTACGGCGGACAAGGTCATGGGGCTGCCGCGCGTCCGCGGATTCGCGGCGTATCTGACCGACCTACGGGACGCCCGCGCCGACGAGCCAGGCGAAGCACTCTTCAATTTCGGCTACGAGCTGAAATGAGGAGGGGAGGACAAGTCCTCCACTGCAGCAGTGCGCTCAGCTTCGCTTGAGCACTTTTTTTCCGTGCCGGAGCGGAGCCCGGCACTACTTCGGCACCGCTTGCGGTGTTTTTTACGAAAAAAAAGCGTTCCCGGCTTGCATTTCCCGTGATTGGGATATATATTAAATGATGTTTCTTCCGGTGCGTCCCCATCGTCTAGAGGCCTAGGACATCAGGTTCTCATCCTGGTAACATGGGTTCGAATCCCATTGGGGATGCCATTTTTTTACACAACAATACAAATTTTCGATTAATTCTTATTTGTATAACCAGTATAACCAAAAGGGATGGCGTTTTTCTGCAAAAAACGGGAAAGCGGCCTTAATCAGACGAAAAACGAAAACAAAAAAGCACGCTTCATCGACGAATCGTGAATACGTGCTGAAAAGGTGGCTGCCCGTCCAGGACTCGAACCTAGACTAAATGAACCAGAATCACTTGTGCTACCATTACACCAACGGGCAGGATGAAATCTGAATGAGATAATAATATATCTGTGTTTCCGGAAAATGCAAGCGGGAAAACACAAAAAAGCGAAAAAAGCGGAAAAAAAGGGAAAATGATCCTCAGCGCGGGAGATTTCAATGGAGACGGCAAGGACGACCTGCTGATGCGCGGACCGGCTCGATCGCGAGATACTGCTTCTGTTCTCCGACCGGGCAGCCGGCTTTGACAGGTCTGCGCAGGTTCCGTGACGGGATAAATGCAGACTGCCGCGGAAACCGGATTGACTTTATGCGCATTCGCGTGTATATTATATATTCTATGTTTTTTGAGAAAGGACACTGCTCAACTATGGAAACGAAACCGAAAAAAACATTCCGCTGCGACATCGCGTTCGACGAATGCAAGGGGTGCTCCCGCTGCGTCGAAGCCTGTCCGCGTTCCCTCCTCAAACTCGGCGACGCCATCAACATGATGGGCTTCCCCGCCGCCGTATACGCCGGCGAAGGCTGCATCGGCTGCGGCGCATGCTACTACAGCTGCCCGGAACCCGGCGCGATCACGATCGTCGAGATCACGGAAGACTGAAAGGAGTACAGTGAAATGAACCGAACCAACCGCGTGCTTCTGAAAGGCAACGAGGCTGCCGTGTACGGCGCCCTGCTCGCCGGATGCGAATGCTACTTCGGATACCCGATCACGCCCGCCAGCGAGATCGCCCACGCCTCCGCCCGCCTGTTCCCGGCCATGGGCCGCGTCTTCATCCAGGCCGAGTGCGAGATCGCCTCCATCAACATGGTGATGGGCGCGTCCGCCGCCGGACGGCGCGTGATGACCGCGTCCAGCGGCCTCGGCATCAGCCTCAAACAGGAAGGCGTGTCCTACATCGCCACCGCCGAACTTCCCTGCGTCATCGTGGACGTGATGCGCGGCGGCCCCGGCCTCGGCAACATCTCCCCCGAACAGGCCGACTACAACCAGGTCGTGAAGGGCGGCGGGCACGGCGGCTACCGCTGCATCGTGCTCTCCCCCGGCTCCGTGCAGGAGATGTGCGACCTGACCATGCTCGCGTTCGACCTGGCGGACAAATACCGCACCCCGGTCTACGTCCTCACCGACGGCATGATCGGCCAGATGATGGAAAAGCTCGAACTGCCGGAACCGAAGCCGCGCCGTATGCCGCCCGCCTGGTCGCTCGACCGCGACGTCAGTGCCGACAACTGGATCAGCTCCATCTACATGGACCCGGTCGACCTCGAAGAGACGAACCGCCGCCTCAACCGCAAGTATGACGAGATCCGCGCCACGGAACAGCTCGCCGAGGAATTCATGATGGACGATGCGGAATACGCGTACGTCGCGTACGGCATCGCCTCCCGCATGGCGCGGTCCGCCGTCGACGAGCTCCGCAAGCAGGGCGTGAAGATCGGCCTCGTCCGTCCGAAAACCCTCTTCCCCTTCCCCGAAAACGCGCTCCGCAAGGCGGTTAAGAATGGCGTGAAGCAGTTCTTCTCCGTCGAAATGAGCAACGGCCAGATGATCGACGACGTCCGCCTCGCCATCGAGTGCGCGCGCCCCGTGTCCCTCATCAACCGCATGGGCGGCAACGTGCCGACCGTGGAAGAAATCGTGAACCGCACGATGGATGCGATCAAAGGAGGAAAGTGATCATGAGCGAGAGAATCAAACTCGGCCGTCCCGCGGGATTCTTCGACGTCTTCGAACGCCGCCCCGGCGCCATCAAGAAAAATATGCACTACTGCCCCGGCTGCGGCCACGGCGTCCTTCACAAGCTCATCGCGGAAGCCATCGCCGACCTCGGCATCACGCACCGCGTGGTCCTGGCCGCGCCCGTCGGCTGCGCCGTCTTCGCCTACTACTACTTCAAGTGCCGTTCCATCCAGTGCGCCCACGGCCGCGCGCCCGCCGTCGCAACCGGCCTCACCCGGTCCAACCCGGACGACGTGATCATCTCCTACCAGGGCGACGGCGACCTGGCGTCCATCGGGTTCAACCACATCCTGCAGGCGGCGAACCGCGGCGAGAACATGACCGTGTTCTTCGTGAACAACGCGATCTACGGCATGACCGGCGGCCAGATGGCCCCGACCACGCTGCCCGGCCAGAAGACGCAGACCAGCCCGCTCGGACGCGACGTCCTCGAGACCGGCTACCCGATCCGCGTGTGCGAAATGATCTCACAGTTCGATGCGCCCGTCTACGTGGAACGCTGCGCTCTGACCAGCTTCAAGAACATCATGGCCGCCCGCCGCGCCGTCCGCAAGGCGCTGCAGAACAGCATGGACAAGAAGGGCTTCTCCCTCGTCGAATTCCTCTCAGGCTGCCCGGTCAACCTGAAGATGAACGCCCACGACATGAGCGAGTTCATCGAGACCAAGATGACGAAATTCTTCCCGCTGGGCGTCTACCTGGACCGCGCCGCCGAGCGCGAGCCGATCGTCCGCGCCGAAATGAACTACGACGCCGACAAGATCAAGAGCCTGCTTTATCCGGAGGAGATCCGGAGCGAGCTCGGCGACTACAAGGTCACCTCGCCCGTGTTCGACAAGGAATGCCGCGTAAAGATCAGCGGATTCGGCGGTCAGGGCGTGCTTTCGCTCGGTTACATCCTCGCCATCCTCGGCAAACAGCGCAATTTCAACGTTTCCTGGCTCCCGTCCTACGGCCCGGAAATGCGCGGCGGTACCGCCAACTGCTCCGTCGTCTTCTCCAAGTCGCACATCGGCTCGCCCGAAGCCGCCGAAAACTGCGACATGCTCGTCTGCATGAACCAGCCGTCCGTCGAGAAATTCCTGCCCATCCTGGAACCCGGCGGAGTCCTCGTCTACGACTCCTCCACGGTCAAGCTCCCCGAGGGCGCGGCCGAAGAACACTATGTGTACGGTCTGCCCGCGTCCGACCTGGCAAACCACCTCGGCGACCTCCGCGCTGCCAACACGGTCATGCTCGGCGCCATCGCGGCAGTCATGGCGGACAACTTCCTGGACGATGCGGACAAGGCGAACCTCGACACCGCCATGATCGAAGCCGTCCGCGAGATGTTCGCGAAGAAGGCGAAAGCCGCCGACATCAACATCGAAGCTTACAAGATCGGCAAGGAGAAAATCGAGTTCAAGGCCGTTCCCGAACTCCTGAAACCCGAATGATCACTCCCCTCACAACTCACGATCCCACGAGATGAAAGCGAGGCGTCCATGAACAGAATCTACTACTTTTCATCGACCGGCAACACACTGGCGGCCGCGCGCGAGTTCGCGGCAAAACTCGGCGACACGGAGATCCTCTCCATCGCCGACCTCGACCGCGCCGGGGACGTCGATCTTTCCGGCGCGGACACCGTCGGCATCTTCTTCCCCGTGTACTGCTTTGGCCTGCCGGGGATCGTCCAGAAGTTCATCTCCCGGATCGTGAAGGGGAGCGGCAAATACGTCTACTCCCTATGCACCTGCGGCGGCATGAAAGGCTCCGCGGCATATATTCTGGAAGCCCTGCTGAAGGAACGCGACATCAAGCTCGCGATCTCGTTCAGCCTGACCATGCCCTCCAACTACATCCCGCGCTCCATCCCGCCCACCGCGAACCGCATGGAGAAGCTCTTCGCGAAGGCGTCCCGCGACATCGTGCTCGCCGTGCGCGCCGTGAAGAAACGCAAGACCGAGGAGCTCCTGCATGTGTTCCCGTTCGACGTCTTCGGCGACACCGTGGCACAGAAGGCGGTCGCGTTCCTCTCCACCTACGACCGTTATTTCTGGGTCACGGACAAGTGCGACGCCTGCGGGCTCTGCGAGAAGATCTGCCCGGCATCCAACATCATCATGATGAACGGCATCCCCACCTGGCACGGACACTGCGAGCACTGCCTCGGCTGTCTCCAGTGGTGCCCGAAGGAAGCCATCCAGTTCCGCAAGATCACGGTGAGGCGCAAACGCTACCACCACCCCGCGATCAAGGCCGACGACATGATTCTGAAGATCTGCCGCTGAAAACAAGAAGGCAGTGCCATGGACAACGACCTTATTCAAGTCATTATGACGCGCTCCAGCGTGCGCGCATTCCTTGATAAGCCCGTTTCCGACGAGACGGTCGAACAGCTCCTGAAGGCCGCGATGGCGGCTCCCTCGGCGAAGAATTCCCAGCCGTGGGCGTTCATCGTCATTCGCGACCGCGCCCTGCTGAAAAAGCTCGCCGAAAGCCTCCCCAACGCGAAGATGACCGCCACTGCGCCTGTCGCCGTCGTGATCTGCGGCGTGATGGAGAAGACACTCCCCGGCGAAGCGCGCGAATACTGGATCCAGGACGCCGCAGCCGCAACCGAAAACTTCCTGCTCGCGGTCCATGCACTCGGACTCGGCGCGGTCTGGACCGGCGTTCATCCCATCTCCGAGCGCATCCGCATCCTCAAGGACGCCCTGCGCCTCCCCGACGGCGTCGAGCCCTTCTGCCTGATCCCGTTCGGCTGGCCCGCCGGCCCCGCCGCAGTAAAGGACAAATGGGATCCGGGCATCGTTCATCAGGACATCTGGTAAGTCGGCGAAGCGATCCGGCCTCACGATCTGTTTTTCCGGACGCGGACTGCATGATTTTATGCAAGCCGCGTCTTTTTTTATGTTTTTTTCAACGTATGGCATTGACCGAAGGATCATAGCCCCTCTTTTTCCCCTGGGACCTGCAAATATTGATAAGCTTATGTTGTATAAAACCTAAACTATAAAAACACTGAAATGGCTTCCTTTCTTCCTTTCCGCATCCGATTCACTCTTTTGCCATAAAACATATTTATTCCATTATTCCTGTATAATTTGCTCTTTTGCAAGGCGATTTCATGAAGACCGCGTCGCTTTGTTTATCAAATAATCTATACTTTATGTCAAATAATACATTTCCATTTTTTCAATCACGCAGTATATTAATGAGACAAATGCCACATGAAGTGGCGGTGCTATTCAAAACATTATTAATACTTCCGGCTTTACCCCTCGGAACACACTGTTTCCGTCAGGTGAGGCCAGGCTGGAACAAACCGAAGGTAGTCCTATGAAAAAACAATTCTTAGCAGTCACAACCTGTCGCAAACTCTTATTTGTCGCGGACCGGATCCGCGCCACGTCCGCCGGGGTGTTCGGACTCGACGGCGATTACTCCTTCGCCCAGTTCCCCATTGTGAAGTTCTTCCTGGAAAATCCGGACTCCATCCCCCAGATCAAGCGCCTCTCGGAGTACTCCGGCCTCAGCTCCGGTGCAATCTCCCAGGCGGTCGACCTGTACGTTGCCGCCAAGATTCTGGAACGCAAGCTGATCCCCGAAAACCGCCGCAGCACCGGCGTCATGATGTCCTCGAAAGGCAAAGCCCAGCGCAACGCCACGATCGCCCTGCTCGAAAAGCGTTTCGCTCCCTTTGAAGCTTCTCTTGATGCGGACGATCTCGCGAAGTTCCGCAAGGTCCTCTGCTACCTCTACCTGGCCAGGACCGGTTCCGAGCATCTCGGCGCCAAGCATGCCGGCGACCTCTGCAAGCTCCCCGACGAAGTCAAGCCGGTCCCTGCAGGAGAGACGGATCCTGCCGACCTGCCCTCCTGGCTGCTCCTGATTCATTTCGTCGACGCCCTGCGCTTCCCCGTGATGCATTTCCACTATGTTTCGCGATCCGGCCGCACCACGCTCGGCAAGTTCCGCATCATGAACTATCTCTTCGCGATCCACGGCCGCAAGAGCCTGCCGATGATCAAGGATTTCGCGGAACGCTTCCATCTGCCGTCCGCAGCCGTCACGCAAACCCTGAACGCCCTCTATGCCGATGGGCTGGTCAACCGCATACCGGGTCCGAAAGACCGCCGCGTCACGCTGATCAACCTCACGGACAAGGGCGAGCATCTCTATCGCGTCTGCTCGGCATCCTATGTAAAATTCATGAAGGAAGTCTTCGAAAAACTCCCGCAGGACCAGGTCGAAGCGTTCGTCTCCGTTCTCGAAGCTTTGACACAATATCTCACGAAAGAACGCTTCGTCTCGCCCTACATGGTCATGGACCATACCCTTTATCCTCCGGTCTCCGAGGCTGAAACGGAAATCAGCGATGAAGCCGAGGCGGAGGCGATTGAGAATACGCCGCTTGCCTGAGCAATCCGAGCCCTGAATCATCACACCGCGAAGGAGACATCTCCTCCCGTCCGTATCCGGCCCGGAGCCCCGCTTTCCGCAGGGATCCGGGCTTATTCTGTCCATACGGGCGGACTGCCCCGTCCGCACCAGGCGACCGTTTTTTCTTCCATTCCCGCTGGACATTCACTCATTTCAGCTTGACTTTTCGGCAAAGAAGCTGTATAATAATGACTTGATAAACGGTTCCCCTGTCCGGCAGCCGATTTCTCCGTCCGAAACCGAAGACATGATTCTTTCCCCAATTCAACATAACCCCAAAGGAACAACATGAAACACCTCAAACTCCTCGCCTTCGCGGCAGCGCTCGCCGTCCTCTGCGGATGCGCCAGCACCGGCGCGTCCACCGCCTCCACCCGGACATCCTTCCCCGACAACGCATTCAAGGAAATCCCGCAGGATTATTTCAGCGTCTGCGAGAAGGGCGGCGTCATCAAGGACTTCAAGTATACGACGCGCGACAACCAGACCGCCGGCAGTCCCGAATTCGAAAAATCCGGTCTCGTCTATCTCCCCTACGGATATGATGAAAACGACACCTCCACCCGCTACAACGTGCTGTACCTGATGCACGGCGGCGGCGACAACCCGGGCTGGTATTTCGGCGGAGCTGGCCAGAACACTCGCCTCAAGAACGTGATCGACCACCTGATCGCGAACGGCGAGATGAAACCGCTCATCATCTGCGCGCTCTCCTACTACACGCAGTACAGCAACGACGCCACCAAGAACTGCATCGATTTCCATTATGAGCTCGACAAGGACGTGATCCCGGTCTTCGAGAAGCAGTATCACACCTTTGCCAAGGACGTCTCTCAGGAATCGCTCGACGCTTCCAGATGGCACCGGGGCTTCGGCGGGTTCTCCATGGGCGCCTGCGCCACCTGGTCCGTCTTCGAACACTGCCTCGGCGAAATGGGCTACTTCATCCCGATGAGCGGCGACTGCTGGGCCATCGGGCGCGGCAAGTCCGTCGAATCTGCGAAACACCTCGCCGATACGGTCATCAAAAACGGCAAGACCGCGAACGACTTCTACATCTACTCCGGCTGCGGCCGCAACGACGTAGCCGAGCCGAACATGACCCCGATGATCAACGAGATGAAGAAATATCCCGAGATCTTCAAGTATTGCGACAATTTCAAGGACGGCAACCTCTATCAGATGGTCTATGAACGCGGCGGGCACGACATCAACTCCGTCATGCGCGTCATGTACAACGGACTCCCCAAGATGTTCGACTGATCTTCCTCTTCTCGGAATAGGAAATAATTCCTCGTCCGCCGGCTCCGGGTTCCGTCCGGCGGACTTTTGAAACACCAACAAGGGGAATCTCCGTCAAACGGCATGCCGCAGGAGGTTCCTTATCTAAAGTTCTACCCCCCTAATGAGTACTACCACTGATCCGGGATCCGCAAGACTGAAAAGAGATTGGCGGATCAAGTTCACGCTTCTGATAACAGGTGTGATCCTCGCCATCGCATCTTGCATCAATGCCCCTGCCTACGCATATAAAGACGGCTGCATCGTTCTGCAGCACCTCGGGACCGTGGTCCTGCTGCTTCCCCTGGCGCTGGAACTGAAACGACAGAGAATGGGCTTGACCGCCTGCGTCGGTCTTTTCCTGTTCACCTGCGTTCATATCGTGGGCGCAAGATACCTTTATTCCAACGTCCCGTACGACAAGTGGGCGAAGACCTTCCTGAACCTCGATATCGATATCGAGGGGCAATGGGAGATCAAGGCGGTGGGAACGGGCGTGATGCACGGAAACAAATTCGACAGGATGGTTCATTTCTCGTTCGGACTGCTGCTGTTTCCGTTCGCTTACCAGGTGACGAAACGATTGATGAAGGGGATCAACCCCCTTTACGCGCTCGTGTTCGCCTGGCTGTTCCTTCAGACCTCAAGCATGGTCTACGAGCTTTTCGAGTGGTTCCTCTCCCTCGTCCTGAGCCCGGAGAACGCTGAGAACTACAACGGACAGCAGGGGGACATGTGGGACGCGCAGAAGGACATGGCGCTGGCGCTTGGCGGATCAACGATCTCCGCGCTCTGGATCTTCATTTCCGGCAGGATGTGGCGGAAAAAACAGCCCGAATCCGAATCCGTCGAAGAGGGAAAAGCCGGAACCACAGGATCTTCAGGTTCCGCCGCGCCCGAATGACCGGATGATCCGGAGCCGGCTGCCAGGCCGTAAAACGATGCTGGATTGCCAGCGCCGCTCTTTCGGCCTGCAATAAAACGGGTTCTCAGCATAAAAGCATACAGCGTCCGCAGGCTGTTTCGCTTTCTCTTTTAGGTCGTTACCCATTTTATTATACCTTGCATCCAGTTTGTTTTATAAAAGTCACAAAAAAAGAAAGAAAAATAACTAAAAATCGATTGCGTTATTGCATTATTGTGCTATATTATGACATACGCCCCGCAAAAGAATTGATACCTCCAACCGAGTAAGGAGATCCGCCCATGGCTACTTTGAAAGACATCGCCGACCGCGCCGGGGTCAACATCGCTACTGTCTCACGTTTCTTCAACAACCGCAACCTCGTCAAGGCTTCGACCGCCGAGAAGATCGACGCCATCGTCAAGGAAGTCGGCTACCGTCAGCGCGCCAGACGCCAGGGACCGCGCACGCCCGATCGTGTCGGCATCCGCCATTTCCGCGTCATGCTCGTAATCAACTCGATCTCCACGATCGAACAATATTTCCACTGGGGATCCATCACGCGCTTCATCTCCGCCGTGTTCGACGAACTCCAGAAACTCGACATCTCCATGGAGTTCTGCATTATCGGCGAGGACGGCACGATCCCGGAACGCCTGAATCCGGACTACTGCGACGGCGCGATCATCTGCAGCGAGCCGGAAACTCCCGAACTGCGCGCCAGGCTGCACCAGCGTCTGCAGGGCATTTCCACGGTCAACACTTTTCTCAACGACAACAGCACAGACAACGATTTCGACGTAGTCAAGTTCGACAGCACCGAGATCGCCCGCCTGGCAATGCGCCATTTCTTCGAAAACGGCGTAAAGGAAGTCGCGATCTTCCCCGAATATAAAAATCGTTTCTCGCACAAGGAGCTTTCCGACTCCCTGAGAAGCGAATGCGATCGGGTCGGCATCCACTGCATCCATCTCTCCGGGACCGGACGGGACGACATCTCAATGAACAACTACTACAAAAAGCTCACGGACGAGTTCCTTCAGCTCAAAACGGCCACGGGCATGGCCTTCGTCACCAGTGCGGACATGCTGGGGGTCATGAACGAACTCCGGGAGCGCGGCATCGACATCTCCGCTTACGAGTATATCGCCGCTTTCTCCAGCGCACACACGCTTCGTTATTTCAAGAAAGTCCCGCCATTCATTGACATCAAGCATCAGCAGCTTGGCATCATGACCGCGAAACGCCTCCTTGACAGGATGCATTCGTTCAACAGGCTTCCGCGCACCGACATCGTCATTGCGCCCGAGCTTATCCAGCTCCCCTGATCCGACAGATCCAGCCCTGCTTCCGATCGGCTCCGCTTTCCGGCGGAGCTTTTTTTATCCGCAAAAGACCGCACGAGTGTGCAAAAAGTCTATGCTTTTGAGCAAATAAGCGATAGAATTTTTATTGTTCCGTTGTATTTTATTCATTGAAAACTGTACGCGGGGCGATGCATCCCGCGCAGAACAAAACCATTCACACCTCAAGGGGCCACTCATTCAACAGAATAGAAATGCCCGCAAAGTTCTACGGAGGCCGCAGTATGGATCCCACCTCACCCACCGTTTGTCCCGTCTACACCAAGTCCGAAACCCGTGACCGCATCGACTTGTGCGGTATCTGGAAACATCAGATCAGCACTTTCGCCGAACGCCCCGATGAGTCCGGCGCGTGGGAGGATTACGAGGTCCCGGGCTGGAGGAGCGCCGTACGCAAGGACGTGCCGTATTACCTGTGGTTCCGGCGGACCATCGAGATCCCGGCGAACTGGCACGGCAAACGCGTCGTGCTGAACCTGCGCGGCGCGCGGAACACCCCGAAAGTCTACATCGACGGACGATTTGCCGGGAGCAAGTTCGACGGCTGGACGCCGTTCGAACTTGACATCACGGATCTCGTGCTGCCGGGCAGCGCCCACGTGCTTGATCTTTGCTGCGGCGACCGGAGCGCGGTCGAAGACCTCACCAAGAGCGTGGACGAGATCGCACACACGATCGCCCCGGTCGGCGGATTCCATGACAACTGCGGCCCGTTCCTGCCGGTTTACCTCGATGCGCACGAACCGCTCTATATCGAAGATTCCCGCCTCTCGATCGTGACCTCCGTGAAAACCATGTCCCTGACCGTGACAGGTGCGGTCGTGCATAGCGCGGGCACGCTGCCGGACGCTTCCGGGCTCAAGATCGAATGCGTCGTGCTGGACGGAGAGACGCCCGTGCTGACGTTCGGCGGCGTTCCGCAATTCGGCTCGGTCAAACTTTCGGACGAGGCGGACGACGCGCCGTTCAATCCTGGCGCATGGCGCTTCCAGGCGGCGTTCCCGGAGGCGAAACTCTGGACGCCCGAATCGCCGAACCTGTACCGCCTCAGGATCCGTCTGTCCCGCGACGGCGCACTCTGCGACGAATCCTTCACGCGCTTCGGATTCCGCGAGGTCTGGTGCGACGGCCCCGACTTCTTCCTGAACGGAGTGAAGCGCCGTCTGCTGGCGTCGAGCACCTGGCCCGCCTACGGATATATTCCGCACGACGAGGTGTTCCGCCGCGTCCGCCAGTGGAAAGACGATGGCGTACTGGCGTTCCGGTTCCACAACCAGCCCTGGCAGGAGGATTATCTGGAGGCATGCGACGAGATCGGCGTCATGACCATCGACGAGTCGCCCGTGTATACCGACGGCAACGCCATGTACGCGTACAACGAGGACATCTTCTGGAACAACTTCGCCGATGTGCTGCGCGGCATGATCCGGCGCGACCGCAACCACGCCTCGCTCGTGATGTGGAGCGTCGGCAACGAGATCCTGTTCATGGGCTCGGTCAAGTTCTGCCCCGACCTCAACCGCCACCTCGGCGAAATGGGCACGCTCACGAAGCGCTTCGACCCGACCCGGTCCACGATGTTCGAGGCCGACCGCGACCCGGACGGCAAATACGACATGATCGGGCTGCACTACCCGCACGAAATGCCCGCGCTGTACGCGTATCCCGATGCCGCCGAATGGCTCGGCCGCCGCATTGAGGCGGAAGCCGCAGGCGGGATGCTCGGCAAGCAGTCCGGCACGTTCTTCTGGGACCGCAAAAAACCGTTGTACATCGGCGAATACCTGTGGTGCCCGCAGACCGACTACTCCGTCGGCTCCATCTGGTTCGGCGAGGAGGTCTACCTCAACCGGCAGAAATGCAACCGCGACGCGAAGTATCTCGGCTGGATCGACCAGACCGAAGCGTTCCGCATGGCGAACGTCACCGGCATGTGCCCCTGGACCGCCTACGGGTTCGGCGGCACGTCCGTCCCCGGCGCGGCAGAGGCGGAAAAGATCTTCTACCGGCGCATCGCGTGTTTCCGCCGCGACCGCTCGTCGCGCGTGTTCGCCGGAACGCGAAAAAATGTCGCGTTCGACGTACTCAACGACTCGCCGGAAACACAGGACCTGAAGCTGACGATCGCGGTCGACGGCGTGGACTCGGATTCCACGGCGTTCACGCTGGAGCCGGGCGGCGCACGCACGGTTTCGCTCGGCTTTACGGCGAAGGACGTGACGGGAAAGGTCCTGCCCGGATTTGAGACCTCCACGCTCGAATTCCGCCTGACCGCGAACGGAGGCGAAGTCCAGCGCGAAAGCTTCCAGTACAAGATCTATCCCGCGCCCGACGCGGACGATGTCGAAAACGTTCGCATCTACCGCGCGCCTGGCGAGCTCGATTTCGCCTCGCTGGACCCGGCGGCGGACATCGTGGTCGTCGCCGAAAACGTGCTCGGCACGCCGGAAAGCCCCGCTACGTTCGACACAGACGGATTCCGGCGGTTCCTCGCGGCGGGCGGACGAGCGCTCGTGCTGGCACAGGACACGCTTGATCCGCTCGGGCTCGGCGTGAACCTCACCGACCACGCGTCGACCATGGCGTTCCCGCTTGCTCCGAACCATCCGCTGCTCGCCGGGCTTGAGCCCGCCGACTTCAAATGGTGGGCGGACGGCCATTACATCTCCCGCCGCGAGATCATCCGCGAAGGACGCAACGGGCTGGAAGCGCTGCTCGTGACGGGTGGATTCAGCGCCCTCGCGCAGGGACCGTTTGCCGATCTTCCGTACGGGGACGGCCACGCGGTGCTGATGCAGCTGCTGGTCGGAAGCAAGCGCGCATCCGAGCCCGTCGCGGAAATCCTGTACCGCAACGCCGTTTCCTACCTGAATAATCTCCCGCGCAAACATGCCGTCCCTGTCCGCGTGCTCGCCGCCGATCCCGATGTCCTCCGCGTGCTGAAGACCATCGGCCTGGACGATTCCGGCACGGACGGTGTGCGCTTCATCGTCGCCGACGGCGCGTGCCCCGGCCTGGACATGACGCCGGACCAGCTCGCCGCCTGGATCCGCGACGGAGGCATCTTCTGCTGGCACATGCCGGATGCGAAGACGTTTGCGGAGCTGAAACATGCCATCGGCGCGGACGGGATCGAATGCGTGAAGCGGGAATGTTCCGGATTCATCGCCGACCGCACCTCGCCGCTCTTCTTCGGCATCTCCCAGGAAGACCTCACGCACTGCCGCATCTACGACTGGGACAGCAAGCTTGACATCCAGCCCGACGCCGTCTCAATGCGCTTTGTGCCGGAGATGTTCGCCGTGCCCGGCCCGCTCCCCATTGAGTCCAAGCTCGATGGCGGCCCCGTCCCGATGGCGACACCGCCCGTCGGCATGCCCGGATTCGTGGATCCCGCGCCACATTCCGTTTTCACCGTCGTCCGGGAAAAAGCCGGGCCCGCCTGCCTCGCGCTCCGCATCTTCGCCCCCGACCCGCTACCGGA
>Ga0310786_10004118_pt1 | contig 20420 bp, 14 predicted proteins | sample AusTroGonzalo_MG_FD_203881 | JGI IMG/M metagenome (GOLD analysis project Ga0310786, IMG submission 203881) | Bovine rumen microbial communities from tropical cattle in Woodstock, Queensland, Australia - Gonzalo_03 (v2) (version 2) | ecosystem: Host-associated > Mammals > Digestive system >... | reverse complement strand
TATGAGAGTGACCACGGGTGCCACTTTGATGCGGCGTACGCTGAAAATATCGGTTTCAAAGACCTGGCTGGTGCAGTTGGGGCCGGTCATAAGAAGCAGTCCGATGATGATGATAGCCATTCCGACAGCAGTCAGAATGTAGTTTGTCTTGGTGAAAGCGAATTTTTTCTTGTCCATATCTTGAAATTTTATGTCTATACGTAATGGAGTTCCCCTGATTTCATTCTGAGGAAACGGTTCACGGAATGCAGGGCGCAAAGTCCGGTTATGAGCAGTCCGATTAGCGTCACTACTATGAAAACAGGAATTATTATCCTGGGTTCGGAGAGCATGTTGAGCCAGGGCTCGTACTTGAGCCCAATCTTGAGCCCGTACCAGATCATCAGGCAGGTGAGCAGGGCCGATACCAGACCTATCCACAGGTTCCGGCTTATGAAAGGCTTGCGTATGAATGACCACTTGGCACCCACCAGTTTCATGGAGTAGAGAATGAAACGCTGGGCATATATGGTCAGTTTAATGGTGTTATTTATGAGCGTGAACGATACAAGGGAGAGTATAGCCGCCAGAATCAGCAATATGCCCGCCACCTTGCGTATGTTGCTGTTTATTATGTCCAGAAGGTCTTTCTGCCAGGTCACCTCACGCACGCCTTCCTTGGCATGAATATTCTTTTCTATCACCTTCAGGCTGTCGCTGCATGCGTATTCGGCCTTAAGACGGATGTTGAGCGATGCGTAAAAAGGATTGTATTCAAGGAACTGCGACGGGTCTGTACCCATGGCCTTTGTCATGTCCTTCAGTGCGTCTTCTTTAGATATGTACTGGCACACCGCACAATAGGGTGCGGCTTCTATGCTGCGTCTAAGGGCGGTGAACTGCGTCTCGGTAATACCTTCCTTGAGTATCACCTCTACGGTCATCTCCTGCTTAAGGTGGCGTGACAGGTCATTGGCCGTAAGCAGCAGCAAAGCTACTATGCCTATCAGCAGCAGCACTAGTGAAGTACTGATGCACGCTGTTATGAACAGCAGGTCAATCTTTCTCTTTTTCTTCTGTTTATTCATCATGTCATCGTCTTTTTCTGAAAACGTAAACCAATGAGCTGCTTTTGTCAAGTTTTGTCAATGAAACGAGCCAGCTATACATTCCATAAAGTAAACCGCGTATTAAAGCCAGCTTATGGTTCTTATGCCTTTCTGACAGAACGGATATATAGAAACAGTCAAAATCCAGCCTTTCCCTATGCATCATGGTAAAGCCATGCTTGTGAAGCAGAGAGTTCAGGGATGTAGGATTAAAGTGCCATAGGTGGCGCGGGACATCGTAGGCAGCCCAATATGCTGCATAATGTAATGCATCGGTAGAGCGGATGTTAGGACAAGCCATTACCAGAATGCCGTTTGGACGTAAAAGGTTGTAGAATCTCTCCAAAAGTCCGTCAGGGTCATGGCTGTGCTCAAACACATGCCATAGTGTAATAACGTCAAATGTCTCCGGGTTGAGCCGTTCCATTTCCTGTACATCAAACATGCGGTGGTGGAACATCTCAAGTGAGAAAAGCCTCTCCTCATGGTACTTTTCAATCGAGGTGACTTTCCATCCGCGTTTCTCCATGAAATATGAAAAGAACCCTGTCTTGGCTCCGTAGTTCAGAAGCGTGCCTCCTGTGCGGTAAGACTGGTCCTCTACAATGCGTGCCTTTTTGCGCAACATCCTGTGCCTTACATAGTAATACAGTTTGTTTGTGATACCCTTGGGGTCATCACCTAACATCAGTTTCAGGTTAAGCTTGTCATAGCTTTTCATCTCATCTTCCGATGGAGGGTCCAGGGTATATACCACCTCGCATGACGGACAACGCATCAGAGAAAAAGACTCTTTGCTGACCGTAAAGTCTGTACAGTTTGCATACGGCATCTGTCCCGTAGCTCCACACAATGGACAAGGCTTGAAATCCTGATATCTCATTTTGCAATATCCCGTACGCCACATACGCGTACGCGTTGCGCGCAAAGTGACTGCAAAGATAATACCCCTAAATACCCCTTGTCAAGTGTTTTAAGTTTTTTTTGCGGGTTTTATCGTATAAAAATACGGTCCGCGACAAAAATGCCGCGGACCGTAATCAATGGATAAGGTTTTATCAATAGTATCTGTTCTTGGTGGGAACAATCTCCTTAAAGCGGGATCCATAAGTGCGGACAGGAGCAGCCGAACGCTCTCTGCCGGTAAGTTCACCTACAATAGCCTCCAATATATATTCAAAGTCACCGAAACTACTGCTGTTGTATCCCTCATGGATAACATTCTTCCAATCATCAAATACATTCCATGAACCGGCATTCATTTCACCGTAATAGTACGATTCATCCTCTTTGGGAGCAAACAGGATAAGGCGCTTGCCGGTGGGCATTGCATCCCATTTTCTCTTAAGATATTCAGGGGTAAGGGTTGTATATTTGTACGGGTTGTCAACACCATAGTATTCTTGGTGTTCTTTATAGTAATACTCCCATCCGTACTTCATGTAGAAGTAATCGGTAAATGTTGTGTCAGTGCGAATTACAACATAGGAACTGTCAGCTTCATAATCATATTGCCAATCTTCCCAAGTATAGATCTCATAGAAGCAAACTGAATCCTCCCAGAATGTTCCGTCTCCATAGTCATACCTGTAAAGTCCGTATTGCGGGATAGTGTCAAAATCCAACTCGGGCAAATTACTGTAATCAGTCATAACCTTCAGGTATGGGGCATCGGTCCATAGTATTATAATCTGGCGATGATATCCGTCATCAGGACACCAGTTGTCTTTGGAGAATGCAATGTCAAGGGCTTCAAGTCCGCTTTCTGCCCAATCACCTCCATTATCAGCATAAAGCTGGCCGACAAATTCATTAAAATCACTCTGCTGAGTGCTCATGTCATAGAGAGGACTGCGATATAGCCAGTTTGAAAGGTTATCTGCACTGTCCTGGAAAGCTATTACCTCAGAACGCATCTGGCGGAGTTCAATACCATTGTTTACACAGCATGCGTTAAACTGGTCATAGAATGACATGGCGTTCTGTTTTACTGTCTCAATGATTCCACCCATGGAACCTGTTATGTCAATGCACATCACGACATCCACACTCAGATAGTTGTCGCCGGTATTGAACAACTTGTAGTCTGCGTACATAACCTCGGATGAGGCTGTAGCATCAGACTTGAATGCAAAAGGACCGTGGTCACTGGAGTTGAACTTGAAGTATGTGGTGTAATAATAAGTTGTGTTAGGAAGGAAGCCGCGGAAATTGACCTCAAAACTGGTCTTGTCATCGGCTTGCAGACCTTCTTCCCTGTACGATGCCTTTTCCAATGTCAGGTTGGCAGGGTCGGTGTCAACAATGATACCGTATGTGCCGTAGTCGTTGAATCCCGCAGCATCACAGATTACTGATCCGTCAAGAGAACCTGATGAACCGCCCACTTTGAACTTGGCCTGTCCGGTCCACAGGCTTATCTTGAAGAATTCAGGCATGACATTGCTTTCCACCCACGTGTCGGCCTGGTCTGCAAATACGTATGTGCCGTCACCGGATACAGGCAACTGCAGGTTGTTGAACTCTTCATTGTCAGAGGTTACAATAACCACTTCGTATTCAACAAGCTTGGCAATCATATCGCAAATGGCTCTTGCTTCCGGATGTCCTTTCATGGCATCCTTGAGCAGTTCCTTGGCGTATGCGGCAAACTGCTGCAAAGAATTGCTATAGGCGGCGGTGATTGTCTTGATGAGCAGGGCGCGGTTGTAGAAAATGCTGTCAGACATGGAGCTTACACCATCCTTTGTTTCATGGACAAGTTCCAGGATGGAGTCGTTCAGGAACACGAAATTGAAAATGTCCTTATCTGTTACCAGCTTGACGGGGAGTTTGGTATCCTTGTCCATGGTGAATGTGGCATGATAATTACCGTCAGGACTCTGCCAGTTCAGGACAGAAAGGTTAGATTCATCATCAGTCGTTTCGCGTGTAGAGGCTTTACTTGCCTTGGAGTAGGTGTAATTCTCCTGATAGCAGTAGTATCCTTCCGGAGCAATGTAAGCAAAATCCCAATCACCAATATTTTCCGTGATTTTGAGAATTTTTGTAACATTAATCTTAGATTCTTCGGATTGACCTTCGACTTTTTCTTTGTCGCAGGACAGGAAGATAATAAATGCACCCATAAGCAGGGTTCCAATCATTCCAATCTTTTTCATAAATGTCAAGTGCGGGATTGAAACATAATGGCAGTTGTGCTGACAATCCTGCTTAAACCAGCAAACTGTCTAATTGGTTAGTCTTGCGAACAAAGTTAATTAAAGTTTTTTTAACTTTTATCTCCAAATTATAAAAAATTGAAATCAGCCTTGAATTTCTATACCCAATAAGGTAGCTGATGTGGCTTCCGTAATTCGTACTGTAACGTAATTTCCAGGATGATGGGTGCCCTTGTCAAAGACTACGGTGCGGTTCTGTTCCGTGCGGCCGTACAGGTGCTGGCGGGAACGCTTGGAGTAACCCTCTGCCAGAACTTCATACTCCTTTCCTATACACTCGCGGTTGCGCTCCAGAGAGAGTTGGTTCTGCAGTTCAATCATCTCATTCAGACGTCGTATCTTGGTCTCCTCGGGTACATTGTCGGGCAGATGCTTGCTGGCATATGTGCCCGGACGCTCCGAGTAGCGGAACATGAACGAAGCGTCAAAGCGGCATTCACGCATCAGGGACAGGCTTTCCTGATGATCCTCCTCGGTTTCAGAATGATATCCCGTAAACATATCGGTGGTAAGACCGCAATCGGGGATGATGCGCCTGATAGCGTCAACACGCTCCAGATACCATTCACGGGTATATTTGCGGTTCATCAGTTTCAGGATCCGGGAGCTTCCGCTCTGCACCGGCAGATGTATGTGACGGCAGATATTGGGAACCTCGGCTATCACGTGCAGGGTTTCGTCACTCATGTCTTTGGGGTGTGATGTAGTGAACCTGACTCTCATGTCGGGTACAGCCTCTGCAACCATACATAGAAGTTGGGGGAATCCTACGGTGGACCCACCGTTTTCATATCTGTAAGAGTTGACGTTCTGCCCTAGCAGAGTTACCTCTTTGTATCCTTTTTTCTTAAGGTCAAGCACCTCGTTCAATATGCTCTGCGGATCACGGCTGCGCTCACGGCCGCGGGTATAAGGCACAATGCAGTAGTGGCAGAAATTGTTGCAGCCGCGCATGATGGATACGAATCCGCTTATGTGGTTGCCGCAGATGCGCTCCGGAATTATATCCTTGTAGGTCTCTGTAGTGGAGAGCTCCACATCCATAGCCTTGTGTCCGGCCTCAACCTGCGCAATCAGGTCCGGGAGTGACAGATATGCGTCGGGACCGCACACCACATCTACATGATGATTCTCTGTAAGGTCCTCCTTGGTACGCTCTGCCATGCAGCCCATAACTCCGATGAAAAGGCCTTTTTTCTTCTTTTTCATGGCGTTCAGGGCCTCCAGACGGTTCCATATCTTCTGCTCGGCGTTCTCTCGTATGGAACAGGTGTTCAGGAATATGGCATCGGCCTCATCAATGTCTTCTGTGGGCTCGTATCCGGCCATACGCATGATTGATGCAATTACCTCGCTGTCGGCTACATTCATCTGGCAGCCGTAGGTTTCAATGAACAGTTTCTTGTTGTTCTCTTCCATATCCCTTTGTATAATCGGGTGCGAATTTACTCATTTTCCGCAACATGCCGAATTCCGGCGCTTCAGTCTTGGTTTTATTTAAGGTATTGTTTACTTTTGCGCGGTTTATACTAAAGAACGTCAAACAAGTAATAAAACATATAACAATGGCTTTCAAAAAAATGACTGCTGCCGAGGCAGCGCGTTTCGTAAAGAACGGTGACAATGTAGGTCTGAGCGGTTTTACTCCTGCCGGTACCCCTAAGGCGGTCACCCATGAGATAGGTTTAATGGCCCACGAGCTTCATGAGAAGGGTCAGGAGTTTCAGATAAGCATTTTTACAGGTGCTTCTACCGGTGATTCATGCGACGGTATCCTGTCACGTGAACATGCCATCCGCTACCGTGCTCCTTATACTACAAACAAGGACTTCCGTACAGCTGTAAACAACGGTGAGATTGCATATAATGACATCAACCTGAGCCAGATGGCACAGGAGATGCGTTATGGTTTTTACGGTAAGCTTAACATCGGCATCATGGAGGCTTTTGACGTAAGTGATGACGGCAAGATCTGGGTAACCGCAGGTGTTGGTATCGCTCCCACCGTAGCCCGTCTGGCAGATAAACTCATAATTGAGCTCAACGCTGCACATGCCCGTTGTGCCAAAGGCCTGCATGACATCTACGAGCCGGCCGATCCCCCTTACCGCCGCGAGATTCCCGTATATCAGCCCAGTGACCATATAGGTAAGGACTACATCCAGGTAGATCCTGCCAAGATCATAGGTATAGTTGAGGTTAACATCCCTGATGAAGCACGTGGCTTCACTGCTCCCGATGAGACTACTCTACAGATTGGTCACAACGTGGCCCAGTTCCTTATCAGAGACCTTAAACGCGGTATCATTCCTTCAACCTTCCTGCCTTTGCAGAGCGGTGTAGGAAATGTGGCAAACGCTGTGCTGGGTGCTCTGGGTGAGGATCCGTCGGTTCCCGCATTCCAGATGTACACCGAGGTGATCCAGGATTCGGTTATTGACCTGATGCGTGAGGGACACTGCAAGTTCGGCTCCAGTTCATCACTGAGTGTGAGCAATGAGACTCTTCAGAGTGTTTATGATGATATGGATTTCTTCAAGGACAAGCTGGTGCTCCGTCCCACCGAAATCTCAAACAGCCCCGAAGTGGCACGTCGTCTTGGTCTTATTGCCATGAACACTGCCCTTGAGGCCGATATCTACGGAAACGTTAACTCAACCCACGTAAGCGGTGTAAAGATGATGAACGGTGTGGGCGGTTCGGCCGATTTCACACGTAATGCATTCATCTCAATCTTCAGCTGCCCGTCGGTAGCCAAGGGTGGTAAGATTAGCGCCATAGTTCCCATGTGCTCGCATGTGGACCACAACGAGCACAGCGTCAAGGTTCTCATCACCGAGCAGGGTATAGCCGACCTTCGCGGCAAATCACCTGCCGAGCGCGCCAAGTGCATAATCGAGAACTGCGTGCATCCTGATTACAAGCAGCTCATGTGGGATTACCTAAAGATCGCCCAGAAGGGTCAGACCAGCCACGCTCTCGATAAGGCCTTTGCCTTGCACAAAGCTCTTGCTGAGAAAGGCGACATGCATCTGGCCGAGTTCTAACACACAATTGGGGCACAAAGGGGACGGTTCTTTCTGTGCCCCTATTTCCAAGAGAACTTTTGGGGTATCAGTATCTGAAACTACGGGCCTAAAGGCCCTATCCCTCCCACATCCCAACAAGCCACCCCGGAAGATATGAACAAGTTCCTACCTTCCGGGGCGTCTTATTGCGCTGCGGGCCCCTCCCTCTAACACGCCGAGGGTGGCGATGGTTTCCGATACCGATACCCCAAAAGTTCTGCGCACCTTGGATTATTATCAAGTGGCACAGAAAGAACCGTTCCTTTTGTGTTATTAGGCTTAAATATTTATATTTGCAAATATGAATTATGAAATACACTAAAAACTAAACCAATGAACAAAGATCACTTGTTTGAACTGGCCGAGAAATACATCTCTGAAACGGCAATATCCGTCTTTCTTACCGGTAGGGCCGGGACCGGTAAAACCACTTTTTTGAAATACATTGTCGAGAATACGCCTAAACGCTGTGTCGTGCTGGCACCAACCGGTGTGGCGGCAATCAATGCCGGTGGCGTAACAATCCATTCCTTTTTCCAACTTCCGCTTTGCCCCTATCTGCCCGATGTAAAGGAGCTTGTTACTGAGTATCAGATGCCGGAAGCACACCGTCAGTTGCGCAAAGAAAAGGTTAAGATTATCAAGACCCTGGATTTGCTCATAATAGATGAGATATCAATGGTCAGGGCTGACCTGATGGACTCCATTGATGCGGTTATGCGCCGATACAGAAAGAATGACCTACCTTTTGGAGGCGTGCAGGTGCTTATGATAGGTGATGCACATCAGCTTCCTCCGGTTGTAACCGAACAGGATGAGCCTTGGCTTAAAAAAGTCTATAAATCACCTTTCTTCTTTCATTCCAAGGTTTTGCAACGGCTCAGTTACGTGACTATTGAGTTGGAGACCGTGTACAGGCAGTCTGACACGGCTTTCCTTGATATCCTGAACAATATCCGCGGCGGAATGATGGATAACAACACATACCGTTTGCTGAACAGCCGTTTGGACCCGCGTTTCAACCCCGATGATTCCTTTGACGCGCAGAATCGAAGATGGATAAGGCTTACCACTCACAATCGCCAGGCCGATACCATAAATCAGGAAAAGATGAATTCATTGAAAACCAGGCTGCATACTTTCTACGCAGATATTGAAGGCAATTTTCCTGAAAATACTCTTCCTGCCGAAAAGACGCTGCAACTTAAAGAGGGAGCACAGGTCATGTTCCTTAGGAACGACTCCCGTGAGGGTAGATATTACAACGGCATGATAGCCACCGTATCCGCCCTTGATTATGATGAAGGAATTACCGTGACCGATGAAAACGGCGATGAAATCAATGTCCCGCTTGAAAAATGGGAGAATATTCAATATGAAATAGATAAGGAGACAAAAGAGATATCCCCTATAGTTGAAGGTACATTTACCCAATATCCTCTGCGCGCCGCCTGGGCCGTAACCATTCACAAGAGCCAGGGACTGACGTTTGATCATGTAATCATCGACGCCGCTTCGGCATTCAGTTTCGGACAGGTGTACGTGGCTCTTTCCAGATGCCGCACTCTTGACGGAATCGTGTTGAGCAGTCCTATATCCCAATCGTGCTTGTACAACAACAGCGATGTTTCAGGATTCCACGATGAGTTCTTGCCCGTAAGTGAAATGGAGAAAGGACTCCAGGAGGCTCGTGAAACTTACTATATGAATACGCTTAAAGATTGTTTCACATTTAAGGAACTGGTACGGCTAGTGGGATGGACTGGCGGCATATTCAATAACCACCTCAAGAATACCTACCCCGAGCAGACAGAGAAATTGGAGAACAACCGCAGGCGTATCCGCGATTTGGAGGATATTGCGGAACGGTTTCGCAGGGAAATGGAACGGATTGGCTGTACGGACCGTGAGCATCTGAATGACAGGGTTTTGAAAGCCGCCGGTTACTTCATGCCACTACTGGCCGAATGTGCATCGGAAATAACTCCGGTATTGTCTGTGTCGGTTGATAACAAGGATGTGAAAAAGATTCTGACTGAGGCATCGGGTGAGCTGATACCGGAACTTTCATTCAGGATCCAGACCATGAAAAAGATTCTTGAGAGCGGGTTCAGTATTGAATCATACCTTCAGATAAGGAACGATGTCATGCTCTCCACGCCGTCCGAACTGAAAAAGAAGCGTCAGAAAGAAGCCAAAACCGTGGTTGAAAAGGAAGTCAAAAGCAAACCTGATATTTCTCAGATATACTCCAGCAATCGTCATCCGGAACTCATTGAGCCTCTCACAGAATGGCGTACGGAGCAGTATATTTCCCAAAACATCCGCGCTTACTGGGTTCTCACCCAGCGCACTCTCCTGGAAATTGCCGACACCTGCCCTTCAACAAAAGAAGAACTCCTGGCAGTCAACGGTTTCGGTCCCGCCAAGTGGAAACAGTACGGCGAGGAGATACTAGCCCTTATAGCAAATCACAAAAAATAAGCCATCGTTAAAGTATGTTAATCATATTGCGCATAAAAAAAGAGGCCCTTATCTTTGCAGTGTCTTAGTGAAGTAATACACCGATAAACGATTCAAACTTACAAAAACAGACAATATGATCAAGATTGAGAAACTAGCATTCAGTTACGGCAGCAATGCTGTACTGAAGGACATTTCGATGGAACTTCAGGAAGGACGCATATATGGCCTTCTTGGAGAGAACGGAGTGGGTAAGACCACTCTCCTGACATTGCTTGCAGGTCTTAAGGAACCACATGCAGGTTCTATTACGGTTGACGGACAGAAACCTTTTGACCGCACCCCCTCTTTCCTTACAAGCATCTATTATCTTCCTGATGAGGTTCCCGCAGCCCGCATGACTGCAGAACGTTTTGCGCAGGATCGCGGTCAGTTCTGGGTGAATTTCAATATGGACAAGTTCAGTGAAATCATGAAGGTTCTGGAGAATGACACCTCCATGCGTATGGATCAGATGTCATACGGTCAGCTCAAGAAAACATATATCAGTTTTGCCCTTGCATGCAACACGCAATACATTTTTATGGATGAGCCAACCAACGGTCTTGACATTCCTTCAAAGTCACAGTTCCGCAAAGCTGTTTCCAAATACACATCCGATGAAAGTACCCTGCTCATCTCCACCCATCAGGTACGTGATCTGGAAACCATCATAGATCCCATCATAATCCTGGACCGTAAGGATGTGCTGATGAATGCATCGCTCGATGAAATTACTCAAAAACTCTACTTTGACTACTCCACCACAATAGATCCTGAGGCTCTATATTCAGAGTTGATTCCGGGTGGATGCATTCAGGTTCTTGAGAACAGAATCGGCATGGAGAGCAAGGTCAACCTGGAGGCTCTTTTCAATGCTGTTCATAAGCACAAAGAGCTTATAAAAGGAATGTTCAACTCTAAAAACGCATGATTATGGAAAGCACTGTTTCTGCCAACAACAGTTTTGGACGTTATTTCCGTTCAGATCTTAGTGCCGCAATCTCAAATTTCGGCATTTCGCTGCTGGTGTTCAGCACCATGGCAGCTACCACCGAACTCTTCAATGGGCTCTTCTCTTTAATGCTTTCAGGCCAGTGGCATGGTATGACAGCTGGTTTAAGGGCTCCGCTTTTTATTATATTCGGAGTAATATTGCTTTTAAGTTCACCGGCCAAGCTTTACGGCCATCTGACTGACCGCAAGGAGGGAACGGCATTCCTCATGCTTCCTGCCTCAAGGTTTGAGAAATACATCTCTATGATTCTTATTACCTGCGTAATAGTTCCTTTGTTTTTCGTAGTAGTATATTTCTCACTTGATTCGCTGGTATGTCTCCTGGACCCCACGGCAGGTGAATCCCTGTTCAGCATAATATTCAAGAGCAGGTTCCACATAAACTTCAATGACTTTTCTCTAAACAGTCTGCCTGTAGAATCCTTTAAGGCCATAGTATCCCCCTGGCTTTATCTGGATGATTTGACACAGACATCCCTTCTGTTCCTGCTCGGTGCCCTCATATTCAAGAAATCAAAGGTTGGAAAGACATTGGGTTGCCTTATATTGATAGCCCTTTCGCTGGAGATGATAATAACTCCGATAATGTCACTGGTCATGTTTGACAAGTTTCACATGCTCAGTGAAATGGAAAATGTCGATTTCAACGGTGAATTCTTCAATACCACTTTCCCGTTGCTGTCATGGATGATGAGACATCTTGTGCTTTTGGATACAATACAGGATCTGCTGATGAACGGCCTGCTGCTGTTCCTTGTCTGGCTCAGACTCAAGAAAATGAAACATTGACCGTTATTATAAAAAAGGACTGATATGGAATTTGATCAGAATAAACCGATATATCTCCAGATAGCCGACGGAATTTCCGAAAAGATTCTGAGCGGAGAGCTTAAGGAGGGTGACAGGATACTGTCAGTGCGTGAGCTGGGCGGTGAGTTGGGAGTGAATCCCAACACGGCAATGCGCAGTTATGAGAAACTTACTATGGACGGCATCATCTACAATCAGCGCGGCATAGGTTACTTTGTTGCCCAGGGCGCCAAAGCCATCGCATTGGAAAAGATGAGGACCGATTTCCTTGATAACGAACTCCCGCAGATTCTGCGCAAGATGCGTCTGCTGGAACTCAAGGCCGAGGACTACCTGAAGCCATAACATAATCTTCTCTCCTCATAAGGGGCACAAAAGGGACGGTTCTTTTTGTGCCCCTTATGTACGTATTTTAGCGAGCCATTGGGGCACAAAAAGAACCGTCCCTTTTGTGCCCCTTCCCTTTGTGTTTCCGTTTTGTTTTTGTATCTTCGTGACAGGATAAACATTACCACTATGGGAAGATCATTTAAAGGAGGTGTCCGCCTTAACCGAAGGACTATGACGGACCTTGTTACGGATTGGTTCCGTGACAATCAGGACAGCAGTATAAGTGTAAAACGCCTGTACGATGAGCTCAAACTGAAGACTCATCCCATGCGCAGCATGTGTCTGGACATAGTTCTTGACCTGGTAGAGGACGGCTTCCTCAAGGAGAAGGACGGACAGTTCCAGCTCATGCAGAAAAGCAAGTTCGTTGAGGGTGTCCTGCAGCGCCGTGTGGGCGGCAAGAACTTCCTTGTGCCCGATGACGGCGGTGACCCCGTGTTTGTCGCTGAACGTAACTCGGCCGGAGCATTGAACGGTGACCGCGTTAAGGTGGTGCTGTTTGCTCGCCGTCCCCATGCCGGGCTTGAAGGTGAGGTTACTGAGATCCTCAAGCGTGCCAAGGATACATTCGTAGGTACGCTTCAGGTCAAGGGCAAGTTTGCCTATCTGGTCACTCCTGATAAGTCGGACCGTGATATATTCATCCCCTTGTCAAGCCTCAAGAAAGGCCGTGACGGTGAGAAAGCCGTGGTAAAGGTGGTGGAATGGCCTGATACCCCAGACCGCAATCCCGTAGGTAAGGTCATAGACATACTTGGTGCGGCAGGCGAGAACAACACCGAGATGCACGCCATCCTGGCCGAGTACGGATTGCCCTACAGCTATCCGGAGAACGTGGAGCAAGCCGCCGAACAGATTTCATCGGACATTTCTGATGCCGCACTGGCAGGCCGTGAGGATTTCCGCAATGTTGTAACCTTCACCATTGACCCGCATGATGCCAAGGACTTTGACGATGCACTCTCCATCCGTCCCATAAAGAAAGGCCTCTGGGAGGTGGGCGTCCATATAGCCGATGTCAGTTACTACGTACAGGAGGGCAGTATCATTGACAAAGAGGCTTACAAGCGCGCCACATCAATCTATCTGGTGGACCGCACCATACCTATGCTGCCGGAGAAACTCTGCAACAACCTCTGCTCCTTGCGGCAGGATGAGGACAAACTTACCTACTCCGTGATAATGGAGATGACAGATGCCGGTGTGGTCAAGCGTTCCCGCATAGCCCGAACAGTGATTCGCAGCAACCGACGTTTTGCCTATGAAGAGGTGCAGGCCATAATAGAGCGTGAGCAGCAGGGTGGTAAGGAGAAACTACCAGGTGATGAATTCATGAATGAGATAATGACTCTTGACCGTCTGGCCAAGATACTGCGTGACAAGCGTTTTGCGGATGGTGCACTCAGTTTTGACCGCGTGGAGGTCAGGTTTGACATTGATGAGAAGGGTCATCCTGTAAGCGTCTATTTCAAGGAGTCTAAGGATGCCAACAAACTGGTCGAGGAATTCATGCTGCTGGCCAACCGAATCGTGGCCGAATCTATTGGCGCAGTCAAGGGAGGAAATCCCAAAACTTTCGTCTATCGTGTGCATGACGAGCCCGATCCCGAGCGTATGGAAAACCTGCAGAACTTTGTGGCCAAGTTCGGCTACAAGCTCAAGGCCACTGGAGACCCCACGGAAATGGCCAAGTCCATGAACCGTATGCTTGCCGAGGTCAAGGGCAAGAAGGAGCAGGAACTTATTGAAACCATATCAATCCGTTCCATGCAGAAGGCCTGCTATACCACCGATAACATCGGTCATTACGGCCTTGCATTCAAGTACTATACTCACTTTACGTCGCCTATACGCCGATATCCGGACCTGATGGTACACCGCCTGCTTACCCGGTATATGAGCGGCGGCCGCAGCGTGAGTCAGCCCAAGTATGAGGAGTATTGCGAACACTGCTCCGGTCAGGAACAGCTTGCCGAGCAGGCCGAACGTGCCAGTATCAAGTACAAGCAGGTGGAGTATATGGCCGACCGCATGGGACAGGTATTTGATGCGGTGATAAGCGGTGTGACCGAATGGGGCATCTACGCCGAGATTATAGAAAACAAGTGCGAGGGCATGATAGGTATCCGCTCACTTGGCGGTGACTACTTTGAGTTTGATGAGAAGAACTACTGCATCATCGGTCAGCGTACCCGCAAGCGTTATCGCTTGGGTGACCACGTTAAAGTCAAAGTGGTACGCTGCAATCTGGAGAAAAAGCAGATGGATTATGAATTGGTGACAAACGAGGCCAATGGGGACGGTTCTATTTGGCCCTATTTGGACTAAGATTAGCAAAAACTGGGCATTTCTTCTCAAATAGGGCCAAATAGAACCGTCCCCATTGGCCTCGTTTGTGGAGCGTCGAAAAAAGGAAAAAGAAATGAAAAAACTATTGTTATTACTCTTGTTAATTCTTTTGACCGGAACTCAAACTCCAGCCCAACCTACACAGACTCTGAGAGTGAACTATACGTTCTCCGGCAACAGCAAGGAGTCGCGGATATACCTGGATGACCTGAACGTGATTGAGGGGTGGGCAGGCCGCAGAGTTAACCTTAAAGAGCTGTATGTTGAGGGAAACGGGCAGATAATGATGACAAGTGCCGCAACGGGTGATACGCTATATCGGAATTCCTTCAGCACCCTGTTCCAGGAGTGGCAGAATACAGAGGAGGCTACCCAGGTGGACCGCAGCTTTGAGAACGTTTATCTGTTGCCCATGCCCACTGAGAAGGCCGTTGTTGAGGTCAGGCTTACTGACAACTATAACAAGGTTGTGGCAACCATGCGGCATACAGTAGATCCGGAGGACATTCTGATACGCCGCATAGGGCAGAACCCGCCTAAGTGGAAATACCTGCATCAGGGAGGCAGTCCGGAGGATTGCATTGACGTAGTCATAGTCCCGGAAGGCTATACCGCCGATGAAATGGAGCTTTTCTATAAGGATGCCGGCATTGCCGTGAACAGTCTGCTGTCACATGAGCCATTCAAGACCATGCAGGAAAAGTTCAATATCCTGGCTGTGGAACTGGCATCAAAAGACGGTGTGGTGAGCGATCCCAAAAACGGACTCTGGACAGAGACGGCCCTGGGTTCTCATTTCAGTACCTTCTATTCGGACCGCTATCTGACCACATTGAGATTACGTCAGTTGCATGACAGACTGGCCGGTGTTCCTTACGAGCACATTATCATTCTGGCCAACACTGATGTTTATGGCGGCGGCGGCATATACAACTCTTATACGCTGACTACAGCCCACCATGCCCAGTTTGCTCCGGTTGTGGTACACGAATTCGGACACAGTTTTGGTGGATTGGCCGATGAGTATTATTATGATGACCAGTATGAACAGTTCTATAATTCCGTGACCGAGCCTTGGGAGCCTAACCTGACCACACAGGTTGATTTTGACAGTAAATGGAAGGATATGATTCCCGCCAATGTTGAGCAACCCACACCAGTCCCGGTGAATGATCCACGTTCTCCCATGACCGATAAACAACGTAAGGATGTAGAGAAACTGCCGCCGGTGGGTCTGTATGAGGGCGGAGGTTATATGTCCAAGGGTGTGTGGCGCGGATCGTTTGACTGCCGTATGCATACCAATACCTATCCGGAGTTCTGTCCGGTATGCCGCCGCTCGCTGGAGCGAATAATCAAGTTTTATACAGAAGAGTCCAGATAAGTTATTTGGCGCAGTCAAGTACTGCCTGGGTCATCTTGCCCCATGAGTATTTCTTTTTCTCGTCAAGGATTCCGCTGGTGAACTCCTCCTGTCGGTTATTGGTAAAGAAATCCACCAATCCATCGGCTATCCGGGCAGGTTCAGAATTTACGGCATAGCCGGCTTTGCCATCGGGCACAATCTCAGCAAGTCCGCCCACATTGGTTACCAGCATGGGTTTGCCAAAATGATATGCTATCTGTGAGACTCCGCTCTGTGTGGCGGTCTTGTAAGGCTGGGCAATGATATCTGCCGCTCCAAAATAGTATCTGACTTCATCGGATGGAACGAACTCGTTTTTCCAGATTACTAATCCTTCCAACCCAAGTTTCTTTTCCAGTTCAAAGTATTTGTCGGAACTTCCGTAAAACTCTCCTGCCACCAGCAGTCGCACGTTAAGGTCACGCAAGCGACTGTCAGAGTATGCCTCAAGGAGCAGGTCCAGTCCTTTATAGTCACGGATAAGACCAAAGAACAGGATATATCTGTAGGCAGGGTCAAGCCCCAGATGACTGAGTGATTCATCCCGTGTAGCGGGTTTGCCGAAATGGTCATAGAGGGGATGCGGACTGAAAACGCGTGGCTTTTTCTTGTCAAAGAGGTCTATATCAGCAAGAACTGACTCTGAAAGAGCTACATATCCGTCAACTGACTTGATAAAGTATCGGGACAGGATTTTGTCTCCCGGTTTGTGCTCATGGGGTATCAGGTTGTGCAGGATAGCCACACGCCTGGCTCCGCATCTTCTTGCCATGCGTGAAACAGTCCCTGTGGATGCGCCCATGAACGGCATCCAGAATGGAACAATGAGCAAATCAGGCTTTTCACGTCGTATTTCGCGTGCCACACCGATCCAGTTTAAGGGGTTCACAGAGTTTAGCCGTCTTATAATGTCCAAACCTTCAGGTTGGGGATCGGGCGAATACTGGGTCTTGCCCGGGAACAGGAAAGAAGGATACTGGAGAGTGAAAGTATATATCTTTACGGTTTCACCCTCTTTTATGAATTCCTGTGCCAGACGGTTGTTGAAATCGGCTATTCCCCCGCGATAAGGCCATGCGGTTCCAAGAATTACAATTTTCATATCCTTTATTAAAATTATGCTTCAGATGACAAACTTACATAAAAAACGCCCTGAATGGCAGAATTGAGGATAAAAATCGTATTTTCGCATTCCAAACGTAATTTGTCATGAACAAGAATCTTTTGCAAAAGTATTTGCCATACGTGGTAGCTGTTGTGGTGTTTGCCGTCCTCTCATGTATCTATTGCTCGCCTGTCTTTCAGGGAAAACAGATTTATGCCGGCGATAACATGCGTTTTAAAGAGGCTGTCCATGAGTCTGTCAAGTATCATGAAGATACCGGCAACTATACATGGTGGACAGGATCCATGTTTGCGGGAATGCCTAACTATCAGATAGGAGGCGGTCACTACAAGTCAGGTGACCTTATGAAACCGTTGCTCAAGCTGCTTCATCCGTCTCACAACACAAGGCTTCCTATGGTTCTTATGCTTTATTTCTGCTGTTTCTTTGTCCTTTTGCGCTCTGTGGGTGTTGAAAGATGGCTTGCTATCATAGGCGCGCTTGCCACAGGATTCTCATCATATTTCTTCATAATAGAACCTGCAGGTCATCATACCAAAGCCTGGTCCATAGCGCTTATGGCTGTAGTGGTGGCAGGATTCTTCTTTATTTTCCGCAAGAAATACGGTTTAGGCGTATCGCTCACAATGATATTTACGGCTTTGGGATTCTCGCCGCATCCACAGATGGCATACTATATGTTCATGCTTATAGGTGTCTTTTTTCTGGCAGAACTCTATATTCATATCAGGGAAAAAAGGTATAAGGACCTCATTTTGGCGTCCGCTCTCTTTGCTGTATCAGTGTTGATAGGTCTGGGTACAGGCTCATCAAATATTTTTGCCAACAAGGAGTATGTAAAAGAGACCATGCGAGGCGGTCATTCCGATCTGGTTGCCGATAATGCCGGTGCTTCCAAAGGCCTTAGCCTGGACTACGTAACAGCCTGGAGCTACGGCATTGATGAGACTCTCACTTTCATGATTCCGGGCTATATGGGTAATGCATCGGGGTATGATGTCGGAACTGATTCAGAACTATACAAGGAGCTTATCGGGCAAGGAATACCCAGGCAGAACGCCAAGGAAATATGCCAGTCCGCTCCTACGTATTGGGGAGAACAACCTTTTACTGCCGGTCCTGTATATGCAGGTGCGGCAGTATGTTTCCTTTTTATTCTTGGCTTGCTGTTGGTCAAGGGACCTTATAAATGGGCCATTCTGGTTGCTACCCTGATGTCTTTCGCTCTTTCATGGGGCAAGAACCTGATGTGGCTTACAGAGTTGTTCTATAACTGGTTCCCCATGTACAGCAAATTCCGGTCGGTATCTTCTATCCTGATTGTGGCAGAGGTGACAATCCCGTTGCTGGGCTTTATGGCTGTCAAGCAGATTATGGACGGTGAGATAGAGCGCAGTGAACTTAACAGGTCAATCTATGTATCAGCCGGCATTACAGGCGGATTGTGCCTGTTGTTGGCTCTGTTTGGTGGATCTATGTTCCCGTTCACATCGTCTTATGATTCATTCCCTGACTGGTTCGTTCCTGCAATCATTGCCGAGCGCATATCAATATTGCGCAGTGATTCGTTCCGATCTTTCCTGTTCATTGTGCTTGCAGCAGGTGTCATTTGGCTGTTTGCCAATCAAAAGCTCAAGAAACAATGGATGATTACCGCTCTTGGAATTATTGTTGTGGCCGATATGTGGCCTGTTGACAAGCGTTTCTTCAATGACAGCAATTTTGTATCGCCCAAACAACTTCAGGGCAATTTTACCATGCAGCCTTATGAGAAGGCCATACTTACCGATACAGACCCGCATTTCAGGGTACTTAATGCTGCTGTAAACACTTTCAATGATTCCCGTACATCTTATTATCTCAAGTCATTGGGAGGATACAGTGCAGCTAAACTGCGCCGTTATCAGGATATTATAGACGAGTACCTCTCCAAGGGTAATCTGGAGGTTGTCAGCATGCTTAACGGCAAATACATAATCTCAAAAGGTGAGGACGGTAATCCTACACCTATGCGTAACCCCTCAGCTCTTGGAAACGCCTGGTATGCACATTCAGTTTCCAAAGTCAATAATGCTACTGAAGAGTGTGCGGCACTTGGAAAGGTGGACCTGGCAAGCACCATTGTGGTAGGAGATGATTTCAAACAGTATGTGGAAGGATTCAAACCGGCTGCAGAGGGCAGTTCTATCAAGCTCACAAGTTATGCGCCCGATGTTCTTACTTATAAGTCCCAGTCATCGGCCGACGGTACGGTGGTCTTCTCTGAGATTTATTATCCCTATGGTTGGAAGGCATACATAGACGGTAAACCTGCCGAGATTTTCCGTGCCAACTATCTGCTGCGTGCAATGAACATTCCTGCCGGCCAGCATGAGATACGCATGGAGTTCAGTCCTGACAGTATCAGGAAGGGTAATACAATTGCTACTATCTGTATTATGGTTATGTATGCTACCGTTCTGGGCGTGATAGCAGGAACTCTAGTAAGGCGAGGTCGTCAGCGTAAGTCAGCTTGATGTTACGTTCGTTTCCGCATACAATGCCTACCTTCTCCTGCGGGAGGTAACGCAGTACCGTGCCGCAGTCATCGGTTGCGGTAAAACCGGGGTCTTTCATGGCAATACGGTAAGCCTCCTGGATAGTCTTCTGGCGGAAGCCCTGCGGGGTCTGCATCCTCCACAGCAGACTGCGGTCCTGGATAGAGGTCATATAGGTGCCCTCTTTGTTACACTGGACTATGGTATCCACTGCAGGTATTGCCACATCCACGGCATTGAATGTCTCCATTGCCTTAAGTGTATCGGTTATAATCTGTTCCGATACCAACGGACGTGCCGCATCATGGAACAACATGACTGTGTCAGGCTTGTCGGCAAAATGGTGTACGGCAGCCAGGCTGGAGTCAAAACGCTCCTTTCCACCGGGCAATATGGCTTTGACTTTGGTCCAATTGTGAGCCTTGACCAGATTCTTTACCTTTTCAATGAATTCAGGTGCTGTTACAATAACCATCTCATCTATTCCCGGATGGTTATGGAAAGTCTGGACGGAGTGTTCCAAAACAGTCTTCCCACCCAGAGGCAGAAACTGCTTGGGGGTGGAAAGGCCGGTTCTTGAACCGGAGCCTGCGGCTAAAATTACTGCAACAGTCTCCATACGATGTTTTAACAGACTTCGCTTCCCGGTTTGACGGGACGTTGTACTGTAGTTACACTAAGCGTGCCGTCGGCATCGAGTGCACTCAGTATCATACCCTGGCTCTCGCGGCCCATAATCTTGCGCGGGGCAAGATTTGCAATGAAACAAACCTGCTTGCCAATCAGGTCCTCGGGCTTGTACCACTGGGCAATGCCTGAAAGTATGGTACGCCCACCCAGTCCATCATCAATCCTGAACTGAAGCAGTTTGTCCGACTTGGGAACCTTGATGCATTCCAGCACCGTA
>Ga0310786_10004117_pt1 | contig 20424 bp, 18 predicted proteins | sample AusTroGonzalo_MG_FD_203881 | JGI IMG/M metagenome (GOLD analysis project Ga0310786, IMG submission 203881) | Bovine rumen microbial communities from tropical cattle in Woodstock, Queensland, Australia - Gonzalo_03 (v2) (version 2) | ecosystem: Host-associated > Mammals > Digestive system >... | reverse complement strand
TATGTCGAGTTTATGACATTTTGGCAATACGGAAAAGAGGTCGTGCGCAAAGTTCTTTTATATTTGTTTAACTCAAAATGTGACTGCAAATCATCCATAAGTTGGGTACATCAAATTGAACACCCTATTTCAGAAAATCTACTTATCATTGCAGCATCATCCCTTACTCCATTTCCCGGTCGAGCCGTCCGCGCCACAGGTACTTGCGGGTTTCGTGGACGATGACACCGCTGAGGGCGAGCAGCGAGATGAGATTGGGAATGGCCATCAGGGCGTTCATACAGTCGGCCAGGTTCCAGACGATGGTCAGGTTCATGATGCTGCCCACGAAGACGGCGGCGATGTAGAGCACGCGGTAGACGATGACCCAGCGCTGTCCACGCAGGAACTCAACGGCACGCTCACCGTAGTAACACCAGCCGAGGATGGTGCTGAAGGCGAAGGTGAGCAGGCCGAACGTGAGCAGGGGCGTGCCAACGACAGGAATCTTGGAAAAAGCAGCCTTCGTCAGCGTGGCTCCGTTGCTGAAGTCGATGTCGGGATAGGCCAGCACGCTGCTGACGATGACCAGTCCGGTCATGGCACAGATGATGACGGTGTCCCAGAACGTGCCGCTGCTGCTGACCAGCGCCTGCCGCACGGGATTGCGCGTCTGGGCTGCGGCGGCCACGATGGGTGCCGACCCCATGCCTGACTCATTCGAAAAGAGTCCGCGGGCAATGCCGTAACGGGCGGCCATCATCACCGTGGTACCGACGAAACCGCCGCCGGCAGCCTGCGGCGAGAAGGCCGAGGTACAGATGAGCTTCAAGGCAGGCCAAAGGTAGGAGGAGTTGATAAACAGGATGTAGATGCATCCCAGCACATAAAAAAAGGCCATGAACGGTACGAGCATGCCGCAAACACGGGCAATGCTCTTGACGCCGCCAAGCACGACGGACGCCGTGAGCACACAGACCACAATGCCTGTCATGTAAGGGGCTATCTGGTAGGTCTCGTCGGCAATGGTGGCAATGGCATTGGCCTGAACGGTGTTGCCGATGCCAAAGGAGGCCAGAGCCGTGAACAGGGCAAAAAGTATGGCGAGCCACCGCCAGCCGAGGCCGTGCTCTAAGGCGTACATCGGCCCGCCAAGCATGCGGCCCTTCTCTGTCTTTACGCGGTACTTGATGGCCAGCAGCCCTTCAGCATACTTCGTCGAGATGCCGAAGACTCCCGTCAGCCAGCACCAGAGTACGGCTCCAGGACCGCCGAGGGCGATGGCCGTTGCCACGCCAATGATGTTACCTGTGCCGATGGTGGCAGCGAGTGCCGTGGCCAATGAGCCGAACTGAGACACGTCGCCCTTCGCCCCCGGATCGCGCTTGACGGAGAGGCGTATGGCGGTGAATATCTTACGCTGCGGAAATCGCAGGATGATGGTCAAGTACACGTGCGTACCTAATAATAATATAATCATGGGCCAGCCCCAGAGCCAGCCGCTAATTTCGGTCAATATGTCGTTCAGTGTATTCAATTTTCAAACTTCAAACTTCAAACTTAATAACGATGTGATTGAAACCCATGGCTTTCATCATCCGGCGGAACTGCACGTCGGCGTTGTTCTCGGCACTACGCAGGTTCTCGGGTGTCAGACAGTGGGCCAGCATCATGCGGTAGGCCTTGCGGAACAGGGCCTCGCGGTCGGCAGGCGTCCAGCGTCCTGACTCGTAGAACGCCTTGGTGCGTGCCTCGTCTATGAAGTCGCGGTCGAGCAACTGTACCTTGGGCAGCGTGACTGTCACACTGTCGCCGCGCACTTGTATCCAGCCCGGCTTGACTTGGTGCATGTTGATGCCTAACCGCAGCGTACCATAGTAGATGCGCACAAGCTGGTCATCGTGGATGAGGCCCTTGCGGACGGTATCGACCAGTTCTTCGTTGCTGACCGCCAGGAACTCCCATTCGCCGATGGCCTTGATGCTTTGTATCTGCTCGGGCGTTATGTTGATGGACTGGTCTACTTCTATGCCCAGCCGGTTGTCTTTCGCAGCAAATAGTAGCCACCACAGGATGATAATCAGGACGATGAGTGCCAGCGTCCACACCATCAAGCGCCATCGTTGCAGGCTCATCATGGTCTGTTTCAGTTTCCTTGTCTTGTCGTTCATGGCTTATTTCCCTCCTATGTTTTCCATCAGCGCCCGGATGTCATTCGGCTGGAATTCCTTGCGGAACGCAATGGTGATGTCTTGTTCCTTGAAGCCCATCTGCTCGAACATCGGTATGAGTGCGCGGGCGGCGTTCTCCTGAGCCATGTCGAAGATGCCGAGCTGCGGGATGCTGCGGATGATGGCCTCGCGCCCCTGCTGCTCGTAATTGCTCAGCTCTTCGTCGCTGAAGCCAGCCCGTACCAGTCCGACGTATGCCCTTATTTCACGCTGGTTCACCTTCGAGCTGGTCAGCTCAACCTTCGGGTCGGGCAGCACCACGGTAATCTTGTCACCATGACGTTCGATGTTCTTCTCAGAGAAACTGCCGAAGTCGATGTATGCCTTCAGCGTGGCATCCATGGGAATGGCCACCTTACGGTCGCCAACCGGCAGCTTGATGTTGATGTTCTGTTTCAGCAGACTGCCCTGCAACTTCACAACATCGTCGTGGGTCACAATCTTGTGGATGTGATACTCTGCCGTATAGAGCCGCGAGCACTTCTGAATCTGCATGATGAGCATCGGCACGCTGTCAATGCTCTGATACTGCGCAGGTTCGGCAGCCGACTCCTTCCGGGAACAGCCCGCCAGCGTCAGTCCGGCGAAGGCCAAAAGCAGCACGAAATATCTGTTCATACCCTTTTCCGTGTTTAAAAAACTTAAATCGGGGTCAAAGGTACGAAAAAAAACGCAGTTAGCCGAAAAATTCCTTAATTTTTTGCTCGGTTTTAAACCTTTTGGGCGTTTTTGCGTCAGATTAGTAGTTGTAACAAACGAAAATAAACAAAACAGAAAGTATAACTCATTAAAAAATTACAGATTATGAAGAAGATTATGATGGCTCTTGCAGCCACAATGATGATGACCGCCGCAATGGCACAAAATGAGAACGCACCTGCCAGACGTCAGAATCCGCAAATGGACAGGACAGAAATGTTGAAAACGCGCACAGACAATGTCGTGAAGCAGTACGGTCTGAACGAAGAGCAGGCAAAGCAGTTGCTCGAACTCAACACGAAGTATGCTGACAAGTTAGGTGGCGGCATGCGCGGCATGGGTATGGGTATGCGCCCCAACGGTGACAGGAGAATGCGCCAAGGCGGTGGCAACGGCATGGCCCCCGGTGGAAACCCAATGGGTCAGGGCAACCGTCCGCAACTGACTGAGGAGCAGAGAAAGGAAATGGACGCCCGTCGCGAAGAGCGCGCGAAAGCCCAGAAGGAATATGATGCTGAACTGAAGAAAATCATGACCGAAGATCAGTTCAAGGCCTACCAGGCAGACCAAGAGAAGCGTGAGAGCCGCATGAGACAAGGTGGTCAGCGCCCTCAGAGAAATAGAGAACAGAACCAATAAAAAGAAAATGTATCATAGTGATTTAGGTTAACATAGTGTTTTTCATGTAAGGCAAGCGTGCCTCCCTTGAATGGGTATCAGTTTGTAAAAAGACTAAGGATGACAAACGCCCGCTGAACAGCGGGCGTTTCTTTTTGTGCCTGTCTCCAAGAGAGCATATTGTCAAAGTTCCATGACATCTGACACGTAGTTCGTCAGTTCGACGAACTGGGCGATGGTGAGCTGTTCGGGACGGAGGGTGAGAAGTGAAGAGTGAAGAGTGAAGAGTGAAGAATCGGGGGGCAGCAGCTGACGGAGAGACACACGGAGCATCTTCCTGCGCTGGTTGAAGACAGTCTTGACGACTCGACGGAACAGCTGCTCGTCGCAGCCGAGGTCAGTCACCTGATTACGAGTCATGCGGATGACAGCAGACTTCACCTTGGGCGGCGGATTAAAGACATCGGGTTCGACGGTGAAGAGATATTCCACATTATACCACGCCTGAATCAGTACGGAGAGGATGCCGTACTGCTTGTTCCCGGGGTTGGCGGCCATGCGTAGGGCCACTTCATGTTGTATCATGCCCGTGCAACAAGGAATGAGGTCCTTGTTGTCAAGCATCTTGAAGAATATCTGCGAGGAAATGTCGTAGGGGTAGTTGCCCGTCAGCACGAACTGCTGTCCATCGAACACCTCTTGCAAGTCCATGCGGAGGAAGTCGCCTGAGATAATCTGCTGTGAGTCGAGTATGGAGTGCTCCGTGAGATATGCCACGCTCTCACGGTCTATCTCAACAACCTTCAGCGGACGGGGCTTTTCGACAAGGTATTGTGTCATCACACCCATGCCAGGACCGACCTCGAGGACGGGCAGTTCTGGGAATGGCTCGTCAACGGTGTCGGCTATCCGCTTGGCTATGTTCAGGTCAACGAGGAAGTGTTGACCAAGGTTCTTCTTGGGACGGACTTGTTTCATTTTACCTTTTTAATCTTTTACTTTTAACCCTTCACCTATCACCCTTCACCTTTCACCCTTCACCCTTCATTAGCGAAGCGACTCCACATATGTACGGGTAACCTGGAACGAGCGGTCGGCAACGGTATTCCAGAAATCGTGATACTGCGAGGCATCAGTGTCGCGCAGGGGAATATCGCTGATGATGCGGAACGAGATGAACGGCACCTTATTAATATAACAGGTCTGGGCGATGGCACACGACTCCATGTCGACGGCCTTGGTGTCAGGGAAGTGGCCAATGATTTCACGCATTTTCTCCTTCGAGTCCACGAACCAGTCGCCAGTAACGATAAGGCCGGGGTGGATTCTTAGAGAACTCACTCTTAATTCTTCACTCTTGCGAAGCAAGAAAGGGTCAGCCTGATAGCGGGCGGGAAGTCCCTGCACCTGTCCGTACTGGGTGGAGTTGTCGATGGCCGTACCGCAGTAGACGTCATGGTAAGCCAGTTCTGCGCTTACCACCACATCCTGAATATTAATGTCATCGCCGTTGCCGCCAGCACAGCCAGTCGAGATAATTGCATCTGGGTGAAACTCATTGATCATACGCTGGGCACCGAGGGCGGCATTCACCTTGCCGATACCACATTTCTGCACTACGACGTTGCCGTCAGTGAAGAGCGACTGGAGCTGACGCAGCTCCTTATCCATCGCAACAATAATTCCAATTTTCATCTTCTTTTGCTTTTTGGGGGCAAAGTTACGAAAAAAACGAGAGCAGAACAAAAAGAATTCATTCTTTTTTTTGCCAAGTGTCAGTAACTTTACGATTTTTATCGCAAAGTTACGAAAAGTCGAGAGCAAGACAAAAGATTTATCGTAAATTTGTTACAAAAATGCTTGGTGTTTGATTATTTTTTTCGTATCTTTGCCTCAAAATCTAAACGAACATCTCAAAGAAGATACTTCTATATCGTTGGAGGCATGAAAGTAGTCATCAAATCATTAACTAAAAGCAGAAATATGAAAGCATTAATTTTAGGACTTTTATGTACAGTTGCTTCATCAGCTGTAGCACAGCCGCATGCTGCAGGCTACGTGCGTCCTCATAGTGAGATAACTATTCCTACAGAAAGTGTAGCAGTTGAGACAGGTTCGTTTAATGCCGACTGGGATAATCTGTCGGCATGGGAGTGCCCGGAGTGGTTCCGCGATGCCAAGTTCGGCATCTGGGCACATTGGGATCCGCAGTGCGAGGCGGAGGACGGCGACTGGTATGCCCGCAGCATGTACGGCACAGGCGGCCAGAGAACCACCTTCTACAAATACTTTGGCCATTACCCAGACCATGACTGGGGCTACAAGGATTTCTGTCGCTACTGGACGGTATCGCAATGGAATCCGGAGGAGTTGATCAAGTTGTATGCCGGTGCCGGTGCCAGGTACTTCATGGCTATGGGACAGCACCACGACAACTACGACTGCTGGGACAGTCCCTATCAAGAGTGGAATTCGATGAACATCGGTCCGAATCGCGACATCGTCGGCGAGTGGGCAGAGCAGTGCCGTAAATACGACCTGAAGCTGGGTGTATCAATGCACGGTGCCCACGCCTGGACATTCTTCGAGGTAGGACGTAACGCTGATACCGGTGTGACCAAAGATGAAGGCACAGGGACCTGGTGGGAAGGCTATGACCCGCAGGAGCTCTATGCTCAGAACCATGCCCACAGCAGCAATTGGAGCGACTGGGGCACCATCCACAACCAGTGGGGATGGGGCAACGGCGTGTGTCCACCCTCGGTGGCTTACATGCAGAAGTTCCAGAACCGCGTGCTGCAATGCATCAACAAGTACAACCCCGACATGCTTTACTTCGATGACACCGTGTTGCCGTTCTATGGTGCCAGCACGAACCAGAATGACCAGTACAGCCTCAGCATCCTGCAGCACTATTATAACCACAGCGCCGCCCAGCACGACGGTGTGCCACAGGTGGTGGTGACGGGCAAGATTCTGGAAGACCGTCACAAGCAGGCCATGCTGTGGGACGTGGAGCGCGGCATTCCTGACCGCTGTCAAGAGCTGCCTTGGCAGACCTGTACTTGCATCGGCGACTGGCACTACAGTAAGAGCACAGGTGACAACAACCGGTACAAACCTGCCGACCAGGTCATTCGTATGCTTGTTGACATCGTGTCGAAGAACGGTAACCTGCTGCTGAGCATCCCCATTCGCGGCAATGGCACCATCGACAACAACGAGAAACGTATCGTGGCTGGCATCAAAGCGTGGATGGACATAAACGGCGAGAGCATCTACGGCACCCGTCCGTGGAAGGTCTACGGCGAGGGGCCGCTGTTCGACAGTGCCAACCCGCTCAATGCCCAAGGTTTCAACGAGGGCATCAACTACTCGGCCGATGACGTGCGCTATGTACAAAAAACCGTTGGGGATGATTTGCAATCCCCGACTGTCTATGCCACCATTATGCGCTGGCCCTCACAACAGACTTTTACGTTTGAGAGTCTTGGAAGGATTTCACCTTATTATGCCGGGCAGGTGATGAGCGTTCGACTGCTGGGCTATGGCGAGATAGGCTTTGAGCAGGGTGTGGACGGCTTGCAGGTCACGCTTCCCAATACGAAGCCTAACGATATTGCTCCCGTGGTGGCCATTACCTTCGACCCCAATGCACCCAACAGTCTGTCGCTCGGCGAGGTAATCGACGTCTACGAACAGAAAGCCAACGCGCTGGCCGCACAAGCCTCGAACAACACAGGAAAGCCCAATGCCATGAAGGTTGGTGCCTTCCTGCAGCTGTTGGCTGACACCAAGAGCGTACTCGACGATTCCGAAGAAGAGCAGGCTGCTGCAATCTCTCGGCTTCACAATGCCTATACGATTCTGAAGAAGACAGGTTATAACCCCGCTGGTTCACCCGATGAGGCAGGTCAGACCGATGTCACCTTAGACTATCTGATTGAGCGCAACAACTTTGCCGCCACCGAGATGGGCTCACGTTTCGGCAAGCCCGTCAACTGGACAGTCGAGAACTTCTCCATCCCACAACTTGACGCTTCGAAAGGCACGAAGAACGGTATTGACAACTACCCCGGCCGCAACTGCCTGATGATGGGCAAGTGGAGCGGTGAGGACGGTACGCCAGCCATGAACATGACCAACGCCCGCATCTTCCGTCAGGTTCATCTGCCGGCAGGCCACTATTACTTCGGTGCCACGTTCAATGCGCTCTACCAGCTGGGCTCTGCCTACATCTATGTCGCATCCGAGCCGCTTACCACGTCGACAATCGTCAAGCAGAGTATTGCCCGTCTGCCCATGAGCAAATGCGCCGCAGACGGCAAGTTCTATGGCATCACCTTCGACCTCATGGAGGAGCAGGACGTGGTGCTTGTGTTCCAGGCCAACATGCAGGGCGGCAATGCCAATCAGGAGTTCCGCGTAGACGATGTAAAACTGCTCTATAGCAAGGACGCAGAGGCCCTGCAGCAGACCGACATTACCACAGACAAGCTCATACAGGCTAATCGCTTCTCGCGCATCAGCGGCCAGTCGACCACCACCCGCTATGGCACACCTGCCAACTGGACGGTGGAGAACTACAAGATACCTGCCGGTGGGGATGGCACCCGCAATGGCCTTGACCGCTATCCGGGCTACGACTGCCTGTCGCTCGGTGTGTGGGACGACCGCGAGAAGAATACCGAGGGCGATCTCTCGCAGGCTCGCATCTATCGGAAAGTGAACCTTACAGCTGGCCACTACTACTTCGGAGCAACCTACGAGGCTAACTACCAGTTGGCACAGGCATATATCTTCGCTGCCTCTGAGCTGCTCAACACTCATGACATCCCCGCCCAGTCCATTGCCTTCGACCCTATTGCCGATGCCGGTACGTCTACGGCTTCCTTTCGCGGCATCTACTTCGAGCTCAGTCAGCCACAGGAAGTGTTGCTTGGTTTTCAGGCCGACCTCGCAGCCGGTTCTACCCAACAGGAGTTCCGTGCCTCGAAGGTCACGCTTATCAGCTATGGTTTGGCCAGTGGAATTGACGACGCTTCGTATCTAAATAATAAAGGGAAAAAGATAAATGATAAACGCAGCGAGGTTTACGACTTGCAAGGACATCTGATTAATAATCCCCAACCCAAGAAAGGTCTTTATATTGTTGATGGCAACAAAATCATAAAGTGACGCACTTGAACCGACTTGCTATAGGGCTATTATGTCTGACAAGCCTTTTGCCGTTAAGAGGGCTTGCTCAGAGCATGTTCGGACACGCTCTGGTGCCCGACATGATAGCCGATTCCATTACCAATGGTATCCAAGGCGTGCGGGATGAGCGTGTGATGGGCAATCGGTTACACGACGCACGCATTCCCCTGCCGCAGCCCAACGTTACCTGGGGCGACTGGCAACACAACAATTCAAACTTCAAACTACGAACTTCAAGCTATTTTCGTAATCCTGTGATTGCTGCCGATTACAGCGACCTCGACTGCATCCGCGTGGGGGATGATTACTACGCCATCTCGTCGACCATGCAATTCTCGCCAGGAATGACAATCCTGCACTCGCGCGACCTTATTCATTGGGAAATTGTGGGCCATGGCGTCAGCGACCTGACACAAATCTCACCCGCTATGGGTTGGCAACAGATGGACCGCTACGGACGCGGCATCTGGGCTGGCTCGCTGCGCTATCATGGCAATCGTTTCTATCTGTTCTTTGGCACCCCCGACGAGGGTTACTTTATGACCACAGCCGAGAAAGCCGAAGGCCCTTGGGAGCCCTTGACACCACTACTACAGGAGTCGGGATGGGATGACTGTTCCGCCATCTGGGACAATCAGGGGCGTGCCTGGTTCGTGGGCACCTGTTTCCGCGAAGGCTACAAAACCTATCTCTTCCGTATGGCCGACGATGGGCGGAGTATTGACCGCAGTAGTGCCCGTCTGATAAACGAAGGCAACGGGCGTGAAGCCAACAAACTCATCTATCACGATGGCTACTACTATCTCATCTTCAGTGAACATAAAGATGGTATTGGCCGCTATGTAATGGCGAAGCGCGACCGTAAGATGACGGGATCGTTCAAAGAAGAACGGCAGCTGCTACTGCCTTGCCGTGAGGCTCACGAGCCAAACCAAGGCGGCATCATCGAAGGTCCTGACGGTCAGTGGTATTTCCTGACTCATCACGGCGATGGCGACTGGAGCGGGCGTATTGTCAGCCTGCTGCCCGTTGTGTGGCAAGACGGGTGGCCAATGATGGGTTATACACGCGGTGGCCAGCCCGGCACAATGGTCTGGGAGATGGCAACACCCCAGTTGGCCAACGGGTTCCATGAGTCGGCCAGACTCACCCTCCAGCGTAGTGACGACTTCGATGCCCCGACGCTCTCTACCCAGTGGCAATGGAACTATCAGCCCCGCGAAGACATGTGTTCTCTCACAGAGCGCCCAGGCTGGCTACGACTGAAGGCCTTCCGTCCCTTGGAGAAAGACAAACTACTGAAAGCTGGCAACACGCTCACCCAGCGTTCGTTCCGCTCCAAGGGCAATGAAGTGACCATACGCCTCGACATCAGCCATATTGCCGACGGGCAGCATGCCGGGCTTTGTCATTTTGCCCAGCACTCAGGGCGTCTCGGTGTGATGCGTGAGAATGGGCAAACCTACTTGGAACTGAGCCACGATAATCATGTACAACGAGGAGAGCCCGTCGGCACACACTACCTTTGGCTCCGCTCAACATGGGGATTAGACGGACAGTCACAGTTCTTATATAGTCTCGACGGCGACCACTTCATTCCTCTTGGAACCTACACTCTTTCCTGGGGCTACTATCGTGGCGACCGCATCGGCATATATAATTATAACAACGAGTCAGATAGCGGCTATATCGATGTGGACTACCTGCATTATAAATTAGAATGAGCGGATGGCGATGTAGCGGTTGATGACGTCGACGGTCAGGGCCTGAGGCGTAGTGAGCAGTGAGAGGATGCCGTGCTGGCGGAGGGTGGCGCTGATGAGCTGCTTCTCGGCGGCGAACTTTTCGGCTACCTCGTGCTGCGAACGTTCCTCGTCGTTATGGATGGGGGAATCGATGAACTGCTGGAGCTCCACATCCTCGAAGAAGACGACGAGGAGGCGGTGGCGGCGCGCTATCTGTTGGAGGAATGGCAGCTGGCGCTGTAAGGACACCTGACCCATGAAGTTTGTGTAGAGCACTAACAGCGAGTGCTTGCTGATGTGACGCCCCACAGCTACGGAAAGTGCCGAGAAATCTGTCTCTTCAAAGTCGGTCTGCTCGGCGTAGAGGGTTTCCATGAGTTTGTTGATATGGCCGGGCCGGCGGTCGGCACCCACGAAGGTGTCGGTCTTGTCGGCAAAAGTGATGAGTCCGGCGCGGTCTTCCTTGCGCATGGCTACAAAGCTGAGCGCCAAGGAGGCGTTGATGGCGTAGTCGAGGAGTGTCATGCCCTGGAAAGCCTGCTGCATGACGCGGCCCTTGTCGATGACACAGAAAATCTGTTGCGAGCGCTCATCCTGGTAAACGTTCACCATGGGGCGGCTGAGGCGTGCGGTAGCCCGCCAATTGACGGTGCGGTAGTCATCGCCCTTGAGATAGTCGCGGATATGCTCGAATTCGGTGTTGTTGCCGATGCGGCGTATGCGCTTGATGCCTGGTTCCTGCAGGTTGCGGCTGATGGCCATCAGCTCGTATTGGTGCAGTTTCTGATAGGAGGGGTAGACGCTGACGTCGCAGGGCTCGGCACACTTGTAGCGGCGCTCGACGAGGCCAAGGCGGGTGGAGACGAAGACGAGGACGTGGCCGAAGGAGTAAACACCGCGGCGAGTGGGGCGGAGGGAGTAGGTGAGGGGTGAAGGGTGAAGGGTGAAAGGTGAGGTGAGAGATGAGAGGTGAGAAGTGAGAAGTGAGAAGTCGCGGCACTGGAACTGGAAGGGCAGCTCGTCGATGATTTCGGTGCGGACGGTGAAAGAATAGGTGCTCTCGACGCTGATGGTGACGGGATTGTCGTCGCCATTGCTGAAACGGCTGCTGAGACGGCGCTCGGCTGTGATGGCCTGCTTGCGCCAAAGCAGGACGACGTCAGTCAGCGTGGCGATGAACAGCAGCAACGTGAGCCACCGCCCTACTGTATAGAGCGGGGCGAAGCCGAAGCCGGCACCAGTAATGAGGGCAACGGCAAGCAGTAGGAGGTAGAAGCGGCGGCGAAGGTACATCGGTTTGGTGAGTGGTGAAGAGTGAGTGGTGAAGGGTGAGTGGTGAAGGGTGAAAGGTGAAGGGTGGAGGGTTATTTGGGGACTTCCACCTTGTCGAGCAAGCGGCGGGCAACCTTTTGCGGGGTGTAACCTTCCATCTCGGCCTCGGCGGTGAGCACGAGGCGGTGCTGAAGCACGGAGGGCACCACCTGCTTGACGTCGTCGGGCGTCAGGTAGTCGCGGCCCTGAAGCAGAGCGTAGGCCTTGGCTGACTGGAGGATGGCCACTGAGGCACGCGGCGATGCACCGAGATAGACAACGCGGCTCTTTCTCGTCTGTTGGACAATGTCGACCACGTACTGCAACAGCGATGTCTCGGCATAGACATCGGCCAGCAGGGTGCGCAGCTGCAACAGTTCGTCCTTGGTAATGACTGGCTGCACGCGGCTGAGGTCGGTGAAGGCTGTGTTCTGGTGATGGCGCTGCAAGATTCGCAGCTCTTCCTCGGCCGACGGATAGTCCATCGTGAGCTTCATCAGGAAACGGTCGGTCTGTGCCTCGGGCAGCTTGTACGTGCCCTCCTGCTCCACTGGGTTCTGGGTAGCCAAGATGGTGTAGAGCGGCGACATGGGATGCGTGGTGCCGTCGATGGTGGCCTGCCGTTCCTCCATCACCTCGAAGAGGGCGGCCTGCGTCTTGGCTGGCGCACGGTTCACCTCGTCGACCAGCACGACGTCGGCAAAGACGGGGCCGGCATGGAACTGGAACTCCTGAGTCTTCATGTTGAACACACTAGTACCCAGCACATCGCTGGGCATGAGGTCGGGCGTGAACTGCACTCGGCTGAACTGTGCATCGATAAGTCGGGACACGAGCTTTGCCAAGAGTGTCTTGGCCACGCCGGGCACGCCTTCTATCAGCACATGGCCGCCGGCGAGAATAGCCGTCAGCAGCATTTCCACATTCTCGTCCTGACCGACGATGACCTCAGCGATGGCCTCGCGTAGCGTCTGAACTTTCTCGGCAAAAGCCGTCAGGTCTAAGTTCTTTCTTTCTTCTCTTTCTTCCATATCTCAATACAATTTTCTCTTGATAATGTCTTTCAGATATTTTATCTATGGCTTATTCTTCAAATACTGTAGGGTGCCGATGTGGCGGATGAAGTCTAACTGGTGGTTGCGTGGCGGCTGTTCCACGGGTATGGCACGCTGTCGGCGGCGGGCGTTGAAGCCCATGAACAGCACGACGCCGAGCACGACGAGATAGAGAGCCCAGCGCAGCGGCGGCCGCTTCAGGAATTCACGGAAGGGGGATTCTTCCAAAGCGTTGTAGTTGGGCATGTAAGCCTCGGTGCGCACCACGGGCAGGTCCTTCAGACGGTTCATCAGGCGGTGGACATAAACAGAATTGTTGAGCACGCCGTAGTTGGTGAACAGTAGCGGCGTCCCCACAAGGATGATTTCGCCGCGCCCTATAGGAAAACTGATAGCCACTTCGTCGGACACCCTCTTGTACAAGGTGTCCTGCTTGGCCGACGCCTGTTCTCCTGTTTCCATGACGAGCATCTTTAATGTAGTCTCCTTATTGTATATCTTTGCCAGCACCTCTGAGGGCACAGAGTCGTTATGCAGGTAGACATAATCAATCATCTGCTTGTAGCAACGGTAGGCATCTGGCTGGTAATGCCCTCTGTCGCCCATCCAGTAGATGGTGTCGAATTTGGCTTCCACTTTGTGTATATTCGTCAGGCTGAAAGTGCTTTGAATGCTATGGGTGACACGCAACGTATCGAAAAGGTCTCGCTCAATATACGTCGGCGTCAGTAGGATGCGGTAGCCACGATTTGCAAGCGTCAGCAAGGTATCTCTATTGACATGCTCGTGCTGATAGCCTGATAACAGGATGATGATGGAATGCGGCGTGGTGTCCTGTAGGGCAAGCTGCGACAGCGACTTGCGGCAGACAGTATAGCCGTGGGGCATCTCCTGAGCAAAAATGCTGTCGAAGACGTAGCAGCCAAAGGGCTGACGGTCGGCATGGGCGAAGGTGGGCTCCCACTGGAAACGGCGCGGCATCTGATACTCCAAGGCGAGCATCAGCACCAACAGGGCAGCAACCAGCAACCAGAACTTACGACTCATGGATGACCTCCTTTCCTAATTTTTCCACATCGTCGTAGAGCGCATGAGTGGCAGGGAAATTGCCGTAGCGGACACGCAGGAAGTGGGCTGTGAGCATGCGGAAGGCTGCGGGGGTGGCAGCGGCGGCGCCGCTGGAAGGCGAACAGGAGGCGGAGAGCTCGCGGACATACTGGGAGGGGGTTTTAAAGAGCTGCCAGTCTATCTGGTGGGTGTCGGAGAGGGCCTTGAGGGTACGCAGGTAAACCAGACGGATGGCCTCGCGGTAGTCCTCGCGGCCGACGGCCTGACTGATGGCTGTGTCGAAGTCCACGCCATAGATGGTGTCCTCCGTGTCGCCGTATTTCTGTTCCTCATCATCTTTCCGCCTGAACAGATCGGGATAATAGTGCCTGACGTACCAGATGGCGAACCCCACAATTGCCAAGATAGCGACAGACAGCAACCACCATTTGTAGTCGCCGACCATTGTATCGCCGAAGATTTCGTTAATGAGTTCTCTGAACTTCATCCATAGCCACTCGGTAAACGTCATGCCGCCTTCGACCAACTCGCGGTTATAGTCGAAGTCGGGTTGTGCCTGCCATTGGGCTATCTGCACACTATCTATGACAATAGTATCTTTCAAGCTTCAAACTTCAAATTTCAAATATCAAACTTCAAACTACAAACTTTAATGTTCGATGTTCAAAGATTCAAAGTTCTCAATGTCGCGGTCAACGGTCACGCCGTCCACTTTGTCGCAGGCATGTCCGTACTGGTAGGCTATGCCGAGGGAAATTAGCGTCATAAGGCAGCTGGCACAGAAGTTGGATATGACACCCAACACGTACTGGATGGCCGTATAGCCGAACGACGACACGAAGGAGGGTTCGGTATTCTGGGCAGCAAACACATTCTTAACCGTCACCATAATATACCAGGGTATAGAAACCACGCTCTCCAAGATGGTCACCAATAAGTAGAGCACGGTGATGACGGCCACGATGCCTGCCCACGTCTTCCAACCTAAGCGTATGGACTTGGCGTAGGCTCCGAGAACACCAATCTTCTCGAATAGGTAAATTGGGTTAGCCAGCATAATGAGCGGCAGGAGAAGAAACACAATCAGGGCGCCTAAGATTCCTAAGGCGGGATTGACGACTGCCAACGGTATGATAATGGCTACCGCAAGAATCGTTATCAGTATGCCACCGAGAATTATCAGCACGATCTGCCGGCCACACTTATTCCATACGCCGGAACTCAGCTCGCCAAACGTGATGCCCTGCAGCCGGTTCGGTCGCTGCTCATAGACCTGCATCATGGTGTAGGTCAGGGCACATGAGAACAACATGGCAATGAGATTGAACAGTAACGACACACCCAACGACGACAGCCATGGCGTCATGGCGTCTATGTTGGTAGTGTCAATCTTGTTGATAAACGACATGTAGCCTGTCATATAGTTGCTCGTGGCGAAGGACTGTACCAATGCCACGGGCAGCAGCAGGTAGGTAAGGTACTTCAGCATCGGGCGCCAGTTCTCGCGCACGAAGTCGAACGTGTCTGACATTTTCTCTCCGAACGTGCGAGTCCGATAGAGCTTAATCAACGGTCTTTCTTGATTCATGGTTTCTCTTTTTAGGTAATACAATATAATAATAAATCACAAATGCTAATGAACAGAGAATGATGCCGAGCCGCAGCCAGTCGGGCCACTCGGTGTGCCGCGTGAAAAAGCTCTCGATGAAGCCTGCCACGACGAACACCGGTACCGCGCCTATTACAATGCGCAAGCCTTGCTGAGCACCCCGCCGGAACGACACAAGCCGCGGATAAGTGCCTGGGAAGAGCCAGCCGTTGCCCATTGCCACGCCAGCGGCTCCGGCCACGATGATGGCTGAGATTTCGAGCGTGCCATGCAGCCAGACAGCCAATGCCGACTCCCACAGCAGGTCGTGCTGGGCGAAGAACGTCTGGAACGAGCCGAGCATGATACCATTATAGAACAAGACGACTCCCGTACCAATGCTGGAGAACACACCCATGGCAAAGGTGATGAACGACACCTTGACGTTGTTCAGCGTTATACTGCCGAACATCGCGTCCTCAGGATTGCCATCGTAGACGGCCATCGGCGTACCATTGGCTATGTTTTCAAGCGTCATGTCAACATAATTGTTACCCATGATAAGGCGACAGAACTCAGGGTCGAGTATCTGCGAAAGGAAACCAACGAAGGCGCTGACGACAAAGATGATGAACGACACCAGTAGCTCGCGCCGTGCCTCCCACATGGTCAGCGGCACATCATGTGTCCAGAACGTCAGCAGCTGCGACCAGCGGAAGTTGTGCGAGCGGTAGATCTCGTTGTGCAGGGCCGACGCCAGGTTGTTCAGATAGCGTGTAATCTTCGACTCGGGGTAGTGCGTCTGGGCAAAAGCCAGGTCGCTGGTAACGTCTATGTAGTTGTCTGCCAGCTCGGTAGCATCGGTCTCGCTGATGGTTTCCACCACCAGCTCCGCACCCCGCCATTTCGAGATGTTCTGCCTGATAAACGTCACTTCTTTCATAATTCTGTGCAAAGTTACGAAAAGTCGAGGGCAAAACAAAAGAATTTACTCTTTTTTTTGCCGAGACAGAGTAATTTCGCCATCTTTGATGGCAAAGTTACGAAAAAAAAACTCAATTATCAACTGCCTGCTCGATTTTATTCGCTTTGATTGCAAAGAATTATCAATTATTTTGTACCTTTGCACGCACAATGGCAGAAAAGGGTATTGTTACCGGACAATATGTGCGCATCAACCAGACGCCTGCAAGCGTTGGCGAGCGCATGCTGGCACAGGTCATCGACTGGGTCTTGCAGGCGGGGTACGTCTTTTTGTGGGCTATCTACGCCCCTGGTCTAAGCACCCTGATGATCGTGCTTCTGGTCATCGTGCCCGCCCTAATCTACTGTCCTGTATGCGAGATACTCACAGGTGGCCAGACCCTCGGCAAGTGGATTGTCAAGCTGCGCGTCATCATGGCCGATGGTAACCAACCCTCGCTCACAGCCTACTTGCTGCGTTGGCTGTTGATGATTGTCGACGGGCCTACCCTGGGTTGCGTCGGGGTGTTGGTGATGATTCTCAACCGTAACAACCAGCGTCTTGGCGATATGGCGGCCGGAACACTCGTGGTGAAGCTGCGCAGCTACTCAAAGATACAGGTCAGTCTTGACGAGTACGACTACCTCACCGAGGGCTACCGTCCCTTCTATCCGAAGGCCTCCGACCTTTTGCTGGAACATGTGGACGTCATCACCCGAACGCTGGACACCGGTACGCCGGAGCGCATCGCCCAGCTGTCGCAGAAGGTGCAGCAACTGCTCGGCGTCACCCGCCGCGAGCCAGACGACGAACTTTTCCTTCGCCGCATCGTCCGCGACTACCAGTACTACGCCTTGGAGGAAATTTAGCAAGCCCGATTATCGAAGAAGGAAATGGAACAGAAGAACCTGTGGAATAATGTCTTGAAGATAGCCCTGCCGCTCGTGCTCGGCGGTGCCATCCTCTATTGGATGTACCGCGACTTCGACTTCCGGTCCATAAGCCACGTCATGCTCAACGATATGAACTGGACGTGGATGCTCCTGTCGTTCCCCTTTGGCATACTGGCTCAGATGATGCGCGGCTGGCGGTGGAAGCAGACCTTGGAGCCGATAGGCGAGCATCCCAGGACGTCGGTAACCGTCAACGCCGTGTTCCTATCCTACGCTGCCTCGCTGGTCATCCCCCGCATTGGCGAGTTCACCCGTTGCGGCGTGCTGAAGCGCTGGGAGGGCATCTCGTTCTCGAAAGCATTAGGAACGGTGGTTACCGAACGGGCGGTTGACACGCTCATCGTGCTGTTGTACTCAGGACTCATACTGCTGTTCGAAATGAGCGTCTTCGGCACATTCTTCCGTAAGACGGGCACGTCGATGGATCATATCCTGAGCAGCTTCTCCCTGACGGGCTATTTAGTGACGGCCATCTGTGGCTTGGCTGCCCTGTTGCTGCTGCACCTGCTGCTGCGCCGCTTGTCTATATATAATAAGGTGAAGACCACACTCAGCGGCATCTGGGAGGGCGTTCTCTCGCTGCGGGGCGTCAAGAACCTGCCGCTCTACCTCTTTTACTCCATCGGCATCTGGGTGTGCTACTTCCTGCATTTCTACCTCACATTCTTCTGTTTCGACTTTACCGCAGGTCTGGGATTAGGTTGTGCGCTGGTGTGTTTCATCGTAGGCAACTTCGCCGTTATCGTGCCAACGCCCAATGGTGCCGGCCCCTGGCACTTCGCCGTCAAGACCATGCTCATACTCTATGGCGTGCACGACGAGCAGGCCCTCTGGTTCGTCCTCATCGTTCACACCGTACAGACCATGCTCGTCATCGCACTTGGCATCTACGCCTGGCTGCACCTCAGCTTCACAAAAAAATCAATTACTACTTCCGTAAGTTGAGCTATTATATGTCTTATTCACAACAAAAAACGTGCCCCTCGTGCCCCTTTTTGAACTAACGGCCTGATTATTAGAATGAAACGAAGGGGCACTATTCGCTAAAATAGTGCCCCTTTCCTGACTTATACTGATATAGGTAGACACATTTTAATTGTTACTAAATGTGTCTACCTATATCAGTATAAGTCAGTCCTTTACCTTGCTGAAGATGTTGCGTAGGGCGCAGAACAGCCCGTATGCCGCCTTCATCTTCGGCTCAATCTCAAAGAGCAGGCGCATTTCCTCTCTCTGGAAGTCAGTCCAGTCATCCGGGCTTTTCATCAGCGGATATCTCACATGTGTCAGCAGGTCGGCCTTGGTCTCGCCGTTGCTCAGCTTGGGAGGTTCAAACTTCTCGTTCTTGCGTTTGGGCGGACGGCCTATGCGCTTGCCGTTCTTACTTTTCTTTGCAGGATGCTTCTCCTTGTATCTTTTCCTGTTCCTGGCATTTTGCTCCTGTCGTTTCTTGAACTCACGCTCCTGCCTCTTGACCTCCGTGGTGTTGGCACGCTTGAGCTTCATGCGCATCGCGTCAAGTCCCTTCTTGCCGTAGAGCTGCATGACGTGGAACAGGTCGATGACGATCTCTGCCTGAGGGAACTCCTTCTTGACAATGCCCATCATGCTATCCGAAAAGTCCATCGTCACCTCCTTGACCTTCTTCCTGCTGTCCTCGGGTATCTTGTCCAGGTACTTCGTCACCTCATCCACCGTCGTTCCCTTGACGGCAGCGATGAGCGAGCCCTTCTTACAATGTCCGTCCTTGTTGGAGAGGAACGTGAACAGGTCGTGATGCAGCATCGTCTCATCAATGCTCAGCCGCTCACCCATGTTCTGCTCCAGCAGCACCCATTCATCGGCATGGTCTTTCTGATCCCAGTTGTCAAAACCGCTCAGATGTTCCTTGTAGGCACGACCCAGGTACTTGCCGTCAGTCTGGAAGAAGCGCCCCACGCATTGGGCCGTTACTGGGTAGGTGTCCAACCATTTTTATTAAGAAGTCCGCGAACTCGACGGAGTAGCAGGTGCCATCTGCCACAAGGGGCAGGCTTTCAAGGACAACGTTGCGCCTGTCCTTGTCCAGCCATCTGCGACGACGTACATGCAGCAACACCTTGTGCTCACGCTGCGGGAAGTCGTTGAACAGACGAGGCTCGGTGAAGCCATTGGGCTGAAGCTCGTGCCACACCTCGTCGCGGAGGTCGCGTTCGTCAAGGTAGATGTGCAGAATGCGGATGACAGTGCCTGTCTCGTCCTTCTCGTTTGTAACTTCTTCTTCAATCTTGGTGATCTCGAAGTAATCAAGCATGCCTTGGGGCAGCATAAAACGGACTAATGTCTCGTAGTCGAATGAGGAATGTTTCTTTGCCATGGTGCAAAGGTAACACTTTTAATCGACATACGTTCCGTTGCGCTAAGATATTTGGTTAGGCGGTGGGGGGGAGCTGTGTGGGCTATCCACGGAAAATCCCCCCTGCGCCAAAAAAGGCCGGAAATGTTCCGGTGGCCGATTCGGGCTGTAACAAGGGCCAATGGTTCTATCTTGTAGAGGCTATCTGTCGCGACTTCCGTGAGCGCACGACAAGGGTGAGATGGCGAAGATCGAGGCTTGGCAGCGGCTTCCCAAGAGCAACGACAAACCAGCACGTCCTGAGGTGGCCCTGTTCTTCCCTCCTGCTGATTGCACACACGCTGACAAGCACTGACATCAGTACAGGGAGTTCTACGAGCCTGATGCATATTGTCGCGAAGAATAGATGAAGAGTGTTTTCTACTGAAACATCCCCACAATGCCAGAAAAGCAGTTGCGGGGATGTTGTTTTGTATTAACCATAAGTTCCCTAATTCTTACGTAATATAATTGTCGTTATATTTTAATCTTCTGGAATTTTTTGATTTTATTCACAAAAAGCTTGCATATATAAAATAATATCCGTACCTTTGCATTCCGTATTTACGTAATATATAATTCATACGGAAAGATATGGTACATCCCGAATGGGCGGTCAAGTACCGCCGACCTGGTACAG
>Ga0310786_10004116_pt1 | contig 20428 bp, 15 predicted proteins | sample AusTroGonzalo_MG_FD_203881 | JGI IMG/M metagenome (GOLD analysis project Ga0310786, IMG submission 203881) | Bovine rumen microbial communities from tropical cattle in Woodstock, Queensland, Australia - Gonzalo_03 (v2) (version 2) | ecosystem: Host-associated > Mammals > Digestive system >... | reverse complement strand
CGTGCCCATGTCCTCGGTGGAGGAGGTGCGGGAGTGGATCCGGCGCTGGAAGGAGGCGAAGGGCCTTTTGAAGGAGCTTGGCGACTGTTCAAGGTCAATCCTCGCGTCCTCTGCACCGAGAAAGGCGACGACTGGGGGCAGCACAAGTTCAGGTTCTTCGGCAGGCGCCCGACCGCGCAGCCGGACTGGGCGGAAGCGCTGAGGGCGTTCGGGGGCTTCATAGGGCCGTTCCGCATGCTCCTGAACCCGCTCCTCGCCAGCCTCGTCGGGGGGCGGAGGGACGAGGACTGCGCCTCCACGGGGCTTACGCTGTGCTGGACGGTGATCCTCGTCCTCGGCCTCGCGTCGGTTCCGCGCGGCGCGGTCGGCGCGATGCGGATGGGGCGGTACCACCTCGTCGCCTGAAAAGCGACGGGGAACGGCGTCCCGACCTCCATGCCGTGGCCACGATTCCCTCGTTTCCAGCGGGGGAAAGGGGGAAGTTTGCCTTCAAATCCTGAACTCCGCGCCTCCGCGCCTCTGCGCGAGATAAAAAACCGGCCCGGCAGACGCGCCAAGAGAATCCTGTCCCTTGATTTGGAATCTTTGCGGGTGTGTCATTGCACTTGACGCGGGTGCGGTGTTTATTGTAAAATATCAACATCTGTTTTCAAACTACAAGGAGAATGCCTCATGAACAAGTTCGCTAAAACCGTAATCGCGGCAGTTGTGCTTGCGGTTGCCGTACCTTCAATTGCCGCAGAAGAAGAGGAGGGCCCTGTCGGCTGGACTCCATTCGCGATTTCTCTCGCATCGCCCGTGCAGCTGCCTTGGGGCATCGGCGACTGGGATGTGTTCGGCATAGATCTCGGCCTGTTCTATAATGACATCTGGCACATGTACGGACTCGACCTTGCGCTCGCAACGACAGTGCGCGGCGACACTCGCGGCGTTGTCGCGTCGGGTGTCTTCAACTACGCGAGCCAGGATGTCTATGCCATCCGCCTGACCCTCGGCGCGAACATCTGCCGCAAGACGCTGAAGGGCGCCGATATCGGTGGCTTTGGCTACCATCGCGACGTCTATGGAATCAACGCGGAGCTGGTCGGCACGATGCAGGAGCATGTCACGGGTTTTGACCTTGCCCTCATCTTCAACCTTACGGAGATTGAGTCGTGCGGTCTTACGGCGGCAGCCGGAGTCAACCTTGCGAAGACGGCCTACGGGTGCCAGCTTGCGGGAGTCTTCAACATGACAGACGAGCTGCATGGGTGCCAGATCGCCCTTGTGAACTTTGCGCGTGAATGTCCGTGGGGCTTCCAGGTTGGACTTGTCAACATAATCATGGACAACAAGATCAAGGTTCTTCCGATTGTAAACGGCTACTTCTGATGGCCAAGGCGAGTCCCTATCTGAAGAAAGCGACGGGGGCTCAACGAGCCCCCGCTTCCGTTGAGAAGCGAAAGCACGGCTTGGGAAGGGGCTTTTCTTCCTTGATTCCGACGCCGTCCTCGGTCCCGCCAGTCCAGGCGGCTGCGCCGTCGGCGGCGTCTGACAATTCAGAAGGCAGGGTTATCGAGCTTCCGATTCTCGAGATCGAAAGGTCCCCTTACCAGCCGCGCCGCGACTTCGGAGAGGAAGAGCTTAGGGAGCTTGCGGAGTCGCTCAAGAACAACGGGCTCGTACAGCCCCCCGCCGTCCGCAAGAACTCCAAGGGCCGGTGGGAGCTTATCGCCGGCGAGCGCCGTCTCCGCGCCGCGCAGTTCGCCGGCTGGAAGAAGATTGCCGTCGTTGTGCGCGAGGCGGACGACCAGACCGCCGCCGTCATGACGATGACGGAGAACCTTCAGCGCGAAGACCTCAACCCGATTGAGGAGGCTCAGTCTTACAAGACTCTCCAGGACACTTTCAACCTCACCCAGGCTGAGGTGGCGGAAAAGGTCGGGAAGGGCCGTGCGACGGTTGCGAACGCAACGCGCCTACTTGAACTCCCCGATGAGGTGAAGTCTCTTGTGCAGACTTCCCTCCTGTCGGCGGGCCATGCGAAGGTGCTTCTTTCCGTCGATGGCGAGAAGGACCGCGTCCTTCTCGCGCGCGAATGCGTAAACGACCAGCTTACGGTGCGTGCGCTTGAAAAGCGCGTGGCTCGCCTGCATGCTCCGGTCGCAGAGAAGCCGCGGGGCACACCGGACCTTCCGCCAGCGTACGTGCGCAGCCTTGCCGAGACGATGAAACGCCATCTTGGATGCGCCGTGAGGGTGACTCCGGGGATGACTCATCAGAACGGGCGCCATACCAAGGGCGTCATCGAGATAGACTTCCTTTCCAACGATGACCTCGACCGCGTTCTGGGGATGCTCGGGGTCAGGGTCGATTGATGACGGCTCTTCTTTTAGCGGCGGCGCTCGCGTTCACGCAGAAGGACGCGGATTTTGCATACCGCATGGCGTGCGACTTCGTCGCCAGCTGCACTCCGCGCGATGCGGGGACGGCTCGCGGCGGAATTGCGGCGAACTGGATACTCGACCACGCCAGCATGACCGGGGCGGACGTGCGGCGCGACATGTTCACCGCGCCCACGCCCAACGGCGAGCGCAGATTCGTAAACCTGTACTCGGAGTTCAGGTCGAACTACACGAGCAAGTGGGTGGTCGTCGTCTCGCATTTTGACACCAAGCCCGGAATTGCTTGCCCCGGCGCCAACGACGGCGCCTCTACGACGGGCCTTCTCATAGCGCTTGCGAACGCCCTTTGCGAGTGGCGGACCCCCCGCAGCAACGTGATGCTCGTCTGGACCGACGGCGAGGAGTGCCGCGAGCACTACTCCGACTGCGATGGGCTGCAGGGCGCCAAGCGCGCGGTAGAGTACATACGCAAGAAGAACCTCGAAATCCAGGCCGTGATCTGCCTCGACATGCTCGGCGACCGCGACCTTGCGATATCGGTGCCGGCCAACGGCTCCCCTGCGCTTTCAAAGATAGCAGTTCTCGCGGCGCGCATGATCGGGGAGGAAGGCCTTGTCACGCCTGTCGGCGACATCGTGAAGGACGACCACGTGCCGTTCATGGAGGCGGGCATGAAGGCGGTAGACCTCATAGACTTCTCGTACGGCCCGGGGAATTCCTGGTGGCACACCCCAGCGGACACGTGCGACAGGATATCCGCCGATTCGCTTTTCAAGTCGGGCAAGCTGGTATGCGAGATGCTAAACATACTGCTGTGAGCAAGGCCCGCGTCCCGTCCGCGATGAGGGTTTTAGACTGCGACTACTTCATCGTCGGCTCCGGCATGGCGGGATTGATGAGCGCAATGCACCTTGCGCCCTATGGCTCTGTCACCCTTGTCACGAAGGGTCGGCTGCAGGACTGCAACACAAACTTCGCGCAGGGAGGCATATGCTGCGTGATGGATCCTTCGGACTCGTTTGACAGGCACGCGAGGGACACAATGATCGCAGGCGCATGGCTTGGGCGCAGCGGCGTCGTCCACGAGATATGCGAGCACGCCCCGGAGGGCATACAGGACCTCATAGACTGCGGAGTTCGCTTCTCAAGGGGCGACGACGGCAGGTGGGATCTCACGCGCGAGGGCGGCCACAGCGCACGGCGCATCTTCCACGCAGGCGACATAACGGGCGAAAAGTGCGAAGCGGCCATGATCCGCAAGATAAGGAAAAGCGGCGTCGACATACGCGAGGATACGATAGTAATCGACCTCGTCATGACGCGGCGCATCGGAATCGGCGGCGAGAACCGCTGCATAGGCGCCTACGTAATGGACAAGAAGACGGGCGAGATATACGCGATAAGGTCTCCCAACACGATTCTCGCTACCGGCGGCTGCGGCAAAGTCTATCTCTACACGTGCAACCCCGACACCGCGACGGGCGACGGGATAGCGCTCGCATGGCGCGCGGGGGCGAAGATAGAGAACATGGAGTTCATCCAGTTCCACCCGACTTGCCTATACCACCCCCAGGCGAAGCGCTTCCTTGTCTCCGAAGCCGTCAGGGGCGAGGGAGCCGTCCTCGTCGACAAGCGGGGGCGTCCTTTCATGGAGAAATACGACCCTCGCGGAAGCCTTGCGCCTCGCGACATCGTCGCAAGGTCGATCGACTCCGAGATGAAGCGCACCGGCGACGACTGCATGTTCCTCGATATAAGGCGCAAGGGGCGGGCTTATTTGGTGAAGCGCTTCCCCAACATCTACCACAAGTGCCTTGAGTTCGGGATAGACATGGCGACAGACCTCATACCCGTCGTCCCTGCGGCGCACTACACCTGCGGCGGCATCCAGGCGACTACCGACGGGCAGACCTCCATAAGGGGCCTTTCGGCGGTAGGGGAGTGCGCATCAACTGGCCTCCACGGGGCGAATCGCCTCGCCTCCAACTCGCTTATGGAGGCGATGGTCTGCGCCCGCCTTACGGCGGCCCGCCTTGGGCCTCATGGCGAGAGGTTCGGGAAAAGGCCCCATCGCATTCCAGACTGGAAGATCGGCAACGCCGTCCCGCCGGACGAGGCAGTGCTTGTTTCGCACATGTGGGACGAGATACGCCGCCTCATGTGGGACTACGTGGGCATCGTGCGCACCAACAAGCGCCTCGCCCGCGCCGCGCACAGGATAAGGACTCTCCGGCGGGAGATACGCGACTACTACTTCCGCTATCTCGTCACTCCCGACACGATTGAGCTTAGGAACCTCGCCGTGTGCGCGGAGCTGATCGTAAAGTGCGCGCAAAAGCGCCGCGAGTCGCGTGGGCTTCACTACACTTTGGACTATCCGCGCCAGCTTCGCAAGCCGAAGCAGACCGTTCTCGACGGATTCAGGGGATGAACGATGGTGGGTGAAGAGATAAAAGGCGTGGTGCTTGACTTCGGCGGCGTGATGACGACGTGCGCGACTCCCGAGCGCGTGAAGGAGATTGTCGAGGCCAACGGCCTTCCCTGGCGGGCCGTGATGGAGGGCTTCGGCAAATACAGGCGCAACTACGACATAGGCGACATTTCGGTAGGCGAGTTCTACGAGCGCACGTGGCGCGACGCGGGCGTTTCGGTCGATCCGGCGGTCGAGCGGGAGATCGAGGAGGCCGACACTTCGAGCTTCCTCCATCCCAACATGCGCACTCTCGGCTGGATGAAGGAGATTAAGACAAGAGGGCTTAAACTCGGGATACTCACGAACATGCCGAGGGAGCTTGCCCCGCGCTTCCGCGAGACGTTTTCCGCGTTTACGGATCTTGCCGACGCGCTCGTAGTCTCCTCGGAGGAACACCTCGTAAAGCCGATGCCCGAGATATACGCCCTTATGGAGCGCAGAATCGGCCTTGCGCCGTCGTCGCTTGTCCTCGTAGATGACTCCCGCCTCAATTGTGACGGAGCCGAGAGGGCTGGTTGGCGTACCATAGTCTTTGAGTCAAACGCCCAGGCAGAGAGCGCGCTTAGCGCAAAGCAGGCAACAATCAATGAAGACGCATAGAATAGCGGCCCTCGCCTTCCTCCTTTCGATGGTCCTTCTGCCGATTCTCTATCCGTTCTACCCCGCTGCGTGAGGCGGCGGTGAGGCAGGGAGATTTTTGTTGAAGGAATCGGATTATTCTGGTATATTAATGGCATAACTCATCATGAAAACCGTGGAACTCTGTCGTTTGAAGACGATTCAAGGGATGGCATTTGCCATCATGGCGGTTTTTTGCGCTTTGATGTGCGCTGCTGAAGAGGTAGGCGGCACGGTGATGCCGTATGGGCTGGGGGCGTTTGGAGGCGACGCGGACAAGATCGCCGGGCGCTTTCGCGAGGTGAAGGCGCGCGGCGGAATCTCGCGTTTCGTCATGAGCGGTCCGGGGCACAGGGTGCGCGTCAACGGCATAATGGACGTTGAGGGCTATGCGGCGCTCGGTCGCAGGATAGGCGAGATTCAGCGCAAGGTCGCAGCAGATGGCATTTTGATCGGCTACAAGATGATGCCGACACTCAACTGCGGCATCAACCACCCGTGGCGGAAGTTCACGCTGGCGGACGGCAAGGAACGCGCGTTCACGGCGTGTCCGGGCGAAGAGGGGTTCAGGAATGACTTCGCGGCGAAATGCGCCGCCATTGCAGGCGCGGGGCGTCCGTTCCTTTACTTGATGGACGACGACTTCCGCTACTACACGCTCGGATGCTTCTGCGAAGGCCACCTGCGCCGTTTCGCCGAGATTTCCGGCATTGCGCGCAGCAGGAAGGAAATGGTCGCGGCGTTACGCATGGAAGGCGAGGAAGGACATCGGCTGCGCATGGCGTGGCATCGTTTCCAGGTAGGCGACTTGCTGCTGCTCGCCAAGGCCGCGTCGGAGGCGATAGCCGCCGTCTCTCCCGAAACGCGCGTCGGGCTTTGCGCACCTGGCAAGTTCCCAGAGCGCGAGATTGCTGAGATAGCGCGTGCGCTTGCCGGCAGCCACCGTCCGGTAATCCGCTGGTGGGGCTCCGTATATGGCTACGATTTTCCCGTTGAAACGTCCGGCCTCTTGTTCTCCGCGCAGTGGTCGAAGGAGAACCTGCCGCAGGACATCGAGTGCATGTACGAGGCGGATCCCTGTCCGCACTCGCGTTTCTACGCGTCCGCAGTGCGCATGGAGGCGCTGATAACGACCACTCTCGCGTTCGGCTACTCGGCGCCGCTCTTTCAAGCGCTCGGCGGACGCCCCGACGCGCTTGCGACGTCGCCGGACTACATCGACATGCACAAGCGCTGCATGGAGCGGTTCTCCGCCGTCAAGGCCGAGGGCCTGAAGGGGCGCGTCGTTGGCGTGCAGGCGTTTTTCGACCCCGACTCGCGCGTGGGCGGAGTAGGCGGCAGCGCGAAGAAGCCGCTCGACGTCGCCGCTTGGCACCGTTCGCTGAACCGCATGGGCATTCCCGTGACCACGGCGGAGTCGCCGGTCAAGCTCCTTGCGGGGCATCATGCGTTTCGCACGATGGACGGCGCGGCGATAACTAACCTCCTTTCCGGCGGCGTGTTTCTCGACGGCGCGGCGGCGGAAGCGCTCACCGAGCGCGGCTTTGCGCCGCTCATTGGCGTCAAGGCTGCGATGCGCGACAAGATCGACTTTACTGGAGAGCGCCAGGTGGCGTGGGATGGAAAGGGCGTTTCGTTCGGAAGCTCGTTCCACCAGAACTATGGCCTTGACGGCTCTGCGGTGTCGCGGCTTGAATCGGCGGGCGCGATGAACGTGACTGAGTTCTATTCCGGCTCGAAGAGCCAGAGCGCGATAACGTATTTTGAAAATGCGCTGGGCGGAAAGATTGTCGTGATGGCCGTAAACCTGGCAGGGTGCAAGTCGTCAAACTTCTTCAACTTCGCAAAGCGCGACCTCCTCGTGGAGATATTCCGTCGGCTGGGCGGCGATTGCGTCGTGCCGGTGCGAGTCATCGACCGCGCGAACGTCATGCTTGTCGCGAACGACGACGGCGAACGACTGTTTGTGGAGGCGGTGAACCTCTCGTGCGACCCAGCGGAGCAGTTTGTGTTCGAGGCGATGCCGCCGTACGCCGGCGGGAAGGTCGAGGTTCTTGACGGGGCGACTTGGCGCGACGCCGGAGCGACATGGAACGGCAGCCGTTTCACGGTGAAGCCGCCAGCCGAGATCGACGTGTACGGAACGCTGATAATGAGGATCGCAAGATGAAGGCGAACGGACCGAGAGCGAACGCATTTCTGCTGCCGGCCTTCGCCGCGCTGATTCTGCCTGCTACGCTAGTGGCACAACAGCCTGCTGCATCGCCAAAGGTCGAAGTACAGAACGACGATTACGTGAAGACTAGGGACGGTGCGATTATGCTGACGGTTCACCCTGATGCGGAGGTCGGCCCCGTGAAGATCATGAACGCCGTCAACAACGGACCTAGTTTCTCGCTGGATCCTAACAAGCGCAGGGAGCCACGTCTGGGACGTTTTGCCGCGTATCGCGATGCCCGATTCCCGATGGCTCGCATCCACGACGCGCGCAGCATGGGTTCGCCGCCTGGACACCTCGGCGACATCAATCTCATCTTCCCGAATTGGGATGCGGACGAAAACGACCCGAATAGCTACGACTTCACGCTCACCGACTGGATGCTGCACTCCACCCGCATTGCCGGTACGGAGATAATGTTCCGCTTTGGCAACAGCGCAGATCACGGTCCGAAGCAGTATGGAGGAGACGACGTACCGAAGGACTCTGCAAAGTGGGCGCGGGTCGCAGAGCACATCATCCGCCATTACAACGAAGGATGGGCCTGGACAACGAAGGCAATTCCTTTCAAAAACCAGTTCAACATCAAGTATTGGGAAATCTGGAACGAGCCAGATTTGGGCTGCACCGAGGACTACTGGAAGACCCGCAAGCCCTACTGGCCAAAGAAACGACGCTACTGGAACGGGACGCCGGAGCAGTTTTTCGATTTCTACGTTGTTGCGGCAAAGCATCTGAAGGGAACGTTCCCCAGCCTGAAGATCGGTGGGCCGGCTGTTGCCGGCGCGTATGGTTGGACGGACCGCTTCCTGGCGCATTGCGCAACAAACGCTGTGCCGATGGATTTCTTTTCGTGGCACGTCTATTCGAACTCAATAGAGAAGTTTGTCGACAAGAGCGCCGTAATGAAGAAGCTGCTCGTAAAGCACGGCTATGGCGAAGTGGAGTCGATTCTCAACGAATGGAACTGGAATCTGGGCTGGTACGAAGAGGCCTTCCGCGCATCTGCCGCCATGCGCACCGATGTGAACAACTTCAAGGTGGCTGCGTTCTATGCGTCCGTCATGTGCGCAATGCAGGATTCATCCGCGGATCTCTTGATGTATTACGACACTCGGTTGCCGACGCACTACAACGGAGTGTTTGACCAGGTGACGCAGCGTCCGCTGAAGGGGTACTATCCGTTCTACGCATGGGCGAAGTTGCGCGACCTTGGCACACAGGTCAAGGTGGAGGCGGGCGCAAATGACGCCGGGGTGCGTGCGACGGCGGCAAGAGGCGCAGATGGAAGGGTGGCCGTGTATTTTGCCCGTTATACTTCAGATCCTTCCCAGCTGAAATGCCGGACAGTGCACCTCGCCATCGCCGGACGCTCCCTTGCAGGCGCGAGATGCCATCTTACAGACTCTTTGAACCGATACACGGAGGTTCCTTTGGCGGTGCTGCCGGATGGCACTGCCGAGATCGACCTGGAACCGAACGCCTTTGCATTCATTGAAACAAGCAAATGAAAGACCTACAACAAGAAGGGACAATAACCATGACTACAAATGCATTCAGGCGCACGTCGTTTGCTGTCGTGCTTGCGGTCGTTGCCGTGTTCGGCGCGTTCGCTGACGATCCGGGGTACATTACCGGCGCGGAATATGTGATCGAAGGCAATCGCCTTACGGTGACAAATGGAGAAGGTACGCTCCGCTTGCAGATACCAGACAACATATCGGCAATCTGCGTGACGAACGGAGCATCGCTTAAGATCGGCATAGACAATCCGTTTGCGACGCCGCCGAATCTCTACCTTTACGGCAAGAAGCGGGAAACGGCGGGATACGATTTTGCCACGTTCGATCTCAACGGGCATTCTGTGACGGTGCTGTTATGTGACAACAGCTGGAACAACGGCAGTAGCCTTACGGCTGCTACGCCGCCGCATCCGGGGCCGGGGCGCGTGATAAACACATCCCAGACCGCTGCGTCGTTTAACATGTCGGGCACGTCCAGTACGTATTTCTACGGTAACTTTGAGGAACTGCCTGGCAAAATCAGTGTAACGGCAAACAATGGCAACTTGTACATCTGCCCGACGGTGACAGAACACCCGGCATCGTCGTTCACAATCTCCAGCAATGCGCAGCTGCAGCTTCTCGACCGTCCTCAACAAGTACTTTTTGCGTTTGATCCGCAAGTCGGAACCTCGAGTGGAGCCGTGCGTTTTGCGGAGTTGAGTCCGACCGCTGGCGGCGTTCCCGTCGTGGTCAGCCAGGCTATCGCTTCAAGCACATCGAATCAAGACACTCTTAAAGACATTGCCAGCCTTACGGATGGCAAGGCGAGTACGGTGTTCGGTACGAGCAATGGCACAACCCATTACTTCAAGATGACAATCACTGGTTTTCCGGCGATTGACGGCTATCGTCTTGCACCATACGGCACAGCGGCGAGCTCATATTTAACAGCCGGATGCAAGGTTTATGTCTATCGACATCAGTTAATTGGCTGGGTTATGGTTGACGAAAAAAGAGAAGGCGAGTTGCCGTGGCCCACAAACACAACTCAGTCTTCAACGGTGAACATTCCTTTTTCTGCTAATTCGCGTATAGGCAGCCTGTTCGGAGCTAATACGGAATTCACGGTTGAAAGCACGAAGTCGCCGAATGTTCGCGTCTCCCACTCGGCTGTCGAGTCCGTGGCCTCGCTGTCGGGCGACACGACGAAGAGCATCCGGCTTGAAAACGGCAGCGTGTTCGCAGTGGCAGACCTTTCTGGGTTCACTGGCATTTTCCTTGCGAATGGCTCGACGATGGGCCAGCAAGGGAAGCTCGCGCTTGTCGCCGGCGAAAGCGCCGAACATGCTCTGACGATAACGAACGGACAGAACATTGCCATCGTCAACGGGGGGACGGACAACGTTTCCGTGCTTATGGACGACACTCGCACCGAGCATCTCTTCGGACAGATGAAGGATGGTGACAACGGCAGGCTTGGCCTTGTAAAGCGTGGTTCAGGCGAGCGAGTGATCGAGACGGAGGGTGCCTCCTACACTGGCCCGACGGTTGTGCATGAAGGTACGCTTACCGTGGCCCGGAAACGGACACCCGCAACGGCGCGATACATTCGCTTCTCTCCGCTCGCGACAAATGGCAATGATGACAAAGGTTACTATTGGGGGGCAAATGAATTCATTATTCTCGATGAAAAGGGCGCAGTCGTGGCGTGGCCCAGCGGAACAGAAGTGACGAAGCCAAGCGGCACGAACAAGGAACTGACATCGGGCAAGCTTGCCTGGCTTGTTGACGGCGATACATCGACGCGTATGCTGATGCCGAACTATTCAGACTGGGGGACAGCGGGCAAGGTTTTGCCGCCAGTAACCATCGATACGAAGACTGGCGTCACGTTTTCGCAATACAGGTGGTGGACAGTAAGTCAATACGGCAACCGTCTCGTTACGGAATGGCGTGTTGAGTTGTCGGATGATGGCGAGAGCTGGACAGTGTGCGATATTGCTTCGGCTGGCACCTCAGATTGGGTGTCCGGCACATCGTCGGTGCGCGGTCCGTTTACGATTGGCGCGGCAGATGCGTCCGCCTCGTCTATTTACACGCTCGACAGCGGCTGTTTTGCAAACGGTACGGAACGCGATGCGTATCGTCCGCTGAGATCCCGCTATTTCCGCCTGCGTGTATATGAGACGATAGACCCTAATGCCAGCAAGAATTCATACGGCTGGCAAATGGCGGAATTCAGCCTTTGGAAGGACGGTAAGCGCCTGTTGTGGCCCATCACGACGGCTGAGCCGGTACTTGAAGGCTCGACCTTCCTGACATCTCGCAATTCGGCCCTTACGAACCTTGTCAACAACATCATCTGGGCTGAGGGCGGGGCGGCTCTCATCGAAGGAGGGCCAGACCCCGAGCGTCTGGTCGTCAACAGGTTGCCGAGCTATGTCACGATAGACGCCGGGCAGGAGATCGAGTTTGACGCCTACTCCTTCACGACGACCGGAAATCCGGGCAACCAGAACGATCGTCTGCCGAAATCGTGGCGGCTTGCAATTTCCAGCGACGGGTCGGCCTTTACACCAATTGATGACGTCGGTGCCTATGTGCCGCCGGCAGAGGTGCTTGCAACGCCGTATCAGACGGTAGGGCCGTTCCCGCTTTCCTCCAAGTTCCCATACCTTGATACGTATGCCGCCAACTCCATCGGCGACGCGTCGCCGGTCGCGATCAGCAACAATGCCACGCTTAAGATCGATGCAGACTACGAGAAGTTCGGGCCGCTTTCGGGCGCGGGCTCGCTGGACCTTGTGTGGAACGCCGTCGGCGAGATCAACGCTTGCGCTCCGGCGACGTTCTCCGGCTCCGTCACGGGTAGCGGTACGCTCGCCGTGTGCGGTGACTCCGTGCAGACGTTCGACGGCGCGACGCTCTCCGGCGTCAAGACGCTTGAGCTGAACGGCGGCGAAATCGCTGGCACGGCTTCGTTTGGCGACAACGACGTCACGGTCGCATTCAACGGCGGCGCGACTGGCGCTGCGCTTTCGGGCATCGGCACGCTTACGGTGACTGGCACCGTGAAGTACGCCCTGCCAGATCTCACGGGTCTGAACGCGTATTCAGTCACGCTCTTCACCGCGACGAGCATTTCTGCCGAATCGCAGGAAAAGTTGGAGGCCGTCGTGGTCAACGCCCCGCATGGCTGGGTGTGCACCGTCACCGTCACCGATACTACTGTGACGCTGAACGCCCGCAAGCGCGGATTGGCGATAATCATCAAGTGATGGCGTAGCCAATGCCGCGAGCCGCAGAAGTGTTGGCATGTGCCGCGATTTCAATCGCGGCACTGTGCGGATGCGCTTCGCACAGCGGCGACTTCGTGATTGTCAGGCGCGGGGCCGCGGCGGACTGCACCGTCGTCGTGCCTGAAAACGCCTCGCCGGCGGTTCGCTTCGCTGCCGGCGAGTTACGCGAATACGTTAAGCGCATGACGGGCGTCGAACTTCCGCTTAAGACAGATGCGGAGCTTCCGACGGGGAAGGCTGTGGTGATTGGCGAGGGCTGCGGCATCGCGGCGCTTGGAGACGAGGGCTTTAGGATCGTCGCCGAGGGCGACAGGATCTCTGTGCTTGGCTCTGGCCCGAGAGGTGCGCTCTATGGCGTGTACGAGCTTCTGGAGCGCTTTGGCGGGTGCGGATGGTTTTCGCCGGACTGCGAGGTCGTGCCCGAGATCGACGCGCTCATCGTTCCGGACGGATTCTACGAGGTCCAAAAGCCCGCGTTCATTTCGCGCACGACTTCGTGGGGCGTCGTAAGGAAGAATCCGCAGTTTGCCGCGCGGTTGCGCATCAACGGCGTGACGGATCCAGACATCCCTGCGGAACGGGGCGGGGCTGCGCTGCGGTTCTGCAAGGGCTTGGGAATAGGGCACACCTTCCAGCATTTGATACCGTCCGAAGTGTGGTTCAAGAGCCACCCCGAGTATTTCTGCGAAGTTGACGGGCGCCGCCGCAGCGGAAAGGAGATACAGCCTTGCCTCACGAATCCGGATGTCCTGAAGATCGTGGTCTCGAACGTTCTTGAACGCCTCGCGGCAGATCCGGCCGCGAACGTTGTAGGCGTAAGCCAGAACGACAACCGCATGTACTGCCGCTGCGAGAAGTGCAGGGCCGTCGACGACGAGGAGGGCGGGCCGACGGGCTCGCTCATGAGGTTTGTGAACGCCGTGGCGGCGGAGGTGGAGAAGGTGCGGCCCGATGTGCTTGTCGAAACTCTCGTCTTCCAGTATTCCCGCAAGCCGCCGAAGCTAACGCGCCCTCGCCAGAACGTGATGCCGTGTCTCTGCGCCATTGAGATCGGGCATTCGGTGCCGTTCGCGGAGCGCGCGTTCAAGGCGGATTCCCTTTACTTGGACGACCTTGAGAAGTGGGGGAGGATTTCCGAGCATCTGCTCGTATGGGACTACTCCACCAACTACCACAACTTCCTCTATTCGTTCCCGGCCGAGCACACGTTTGCCCCGAACCTGCGCACGTATCGGGCCAACGGGGTGAAATACATGTTCATGGAGGGCAGCTCTGCGTTCCACTGCGACTTCGAGGAGCTGAAGGCGTGGCTACTCGCAAAGCTGATGTGGAATCCCGATCAGGACGAAACGGCGCTCCTTGACCGCTTCTTCGCCGGCTACTACGGCGCGGCAGCTCCCTTCGTTCGCGAATACTTCGAGCGGCTTAGGAAGGAGGCCATCGCGCATCCGGAGGAACGCCTTGGCATATTCGACGCGGATCCTCCTTCGTGGTACACCGCCGATTTCTCGGCCTGGGCGAAGGCGCTCTTCGCCAAGGCGGAAGATGCCGTGAAGGGCGATCCCGTCCGCTACAGGAACGTCCGCTATTCTGGTCTTGTGCCAGTCGTAACGGAACTTGATCGGTATGCCGCCGGTGCGAAGTGCTTCTTCGTCTCGCGCAATCCCGGCGGCAATGTCGCGACGAAGGAATTGCGCGGCGACTGGCGCCGCGTCATAGAGACAATGGCGGCCTCCAAGAAGGACGGCCGCCCCATGCGCCTTGCAGCTGGGCTTTGCTGGGAGCCTTGCAAGCTCGCCGACTGGAAGCTGGTGTATGGGCGCGAGGACGAGCCGAAGCCATGCGGCAGGGCGATCATATTGCCCGGGGACTTTTTCATAGTTTCCGGACGGCATGCAAAACTGTTCGACGACCAGGAATCCACCAGCGGAAAGGCGCTTGCGTTTCTGCCGTCAAGCGGAAAGCCGATGGCGAGGCTTGAGTTTTCTAAGGTGGCGTTCGACGACGGAGTTCCCTACAAGGTGCGTTTCCGCGCGAAGGTAGTGCGAGACGGCGGCAAGGGCGCGGCATTCAGGGCGACGCTTGCGGAGAAGGGTGCAAAGCCCGTGGCGATCACGAACCTCGGAGAGGCGCAGACGCTTGGCAGCGGCGGCGAGGCCGTGGAGAGGCGTGTCGACGAAGTGGGCGACGGCTACGAGTGGTACGAGTTCCGTCCGACCGCGCTGAACGACAGGATGGTATTTGAGTTTGGTTCAGGGCCGTGGGAGCGCGGCGGCGGCATTGGCGCCACGAAGGAAGTGCGCCTCGACGTCGTTGAGATCTCGCGGTGCGATTAATCTAATAACAAAGGAGAAATGCGATGAAAGCGAAGATGGCGGTATCTGCATGTGCGGTGGCGTGTGCGCTTGCGGGGTGCATGAATTCTGGTCCGACGGCCAACGAAGTCTGCGACATCGTGATATACGGCAGCAGTCCGGCGGCGATCTCCGCGGCAATCCAGGCCAAGCGCATGGGCAGGAGCGCGGTGATCGTCTCGCCCGAAACGCGCATCGGCGGCTTGACGACCGGCGGTCTCGGCCAGACCGACATCGGCAACAAGGCCGCGTTTGGCGGCATTGCGCTCGAGTTCTACAAGGCCGTCGCCGCCTACTACGCAGACGGCGCGAACTGGACGCGGCAGACGCCCGAGTCTTACTTCCCGGACGGACAGTGCGCAGGGTCGAAGGGCAAGGAGTCGATGTGGACGTTCGAGCCTTCTGCCGCGTTGAAGATTCTCGAGGGCTGGGAGAAGCGCGACGGTCTCGACATACGGCGCGGCGAATGGCTCGACCGCGAGAAGGGCGTCGTGAAGGAGAACGGCAGGATAGTCTCGATAAAGACCCTCTCTGGCAACGTCTATCGCGGCAAGGTGTTTGTCGATGCGACGTACGAAGGCGACCTTATGGCCGCGGCGGGCGTCTCCTACACCGTCGGCCGCGAGGCGAACGCCGTCTATGGCGAGACGCTTAACGGCAACCAGCCTGGGCAGGCAAAGTTCCACCAGCTGAACGTCGGCGTAGATCCCTATGTCGTGACGGGCGACCCCAAGAGCGGCCTCCTCTTCGGCGTGGAGCCTTACGACCCCGCGATGAAGCCCGGCGACGGCGACAGGCGCGTGCAGGCGTACTGCTTCCGCATGTGCCTCACGGACGACCCCGCAAACCGCATCCCGTTCAAGAAGCCATCCGGCTACGACGAGCGTGACTACGAGATTCTCTTCAGACACCTCGCCATCGCTCCGCTTGACCGCAGCGGCATGCCGTGGATCAACTCGAAGATGCCGAACCGCAAGACCGACACGAACAACCGCACGGGCTTCGCCAGCGACTTCATCGGGCAGAACTGGGCGTGGCCGGAGGCGACTTACGCGGAACGCGAGAAGATACGCGCCGCACACCTGAAATACCAGCGCGGACTCATGTGGACTCTTGCAAACCATCCGCGCGTCCCGGAGAAGATCCGCAAAGAGGTCTCGAGGTGGGGCACGTGCAGGGACGAGTTCAAGGACGGCCTCGGCGACGGCTGGCAGACCCAGCTCTACGTTCGCGAGGCGCGGCGCATGGTGGGCGAATATGTGATGACCGAGCACAACTGCTGGGGCACGGCCGTCGCTCCGAAGCCCGTCGCAATGGGCGCATACCAGATGGACTCCCACCACGTCCGTCGCTACGTCGGCGAGGACGGATTTGTCCACAATGAGGGCGATGTAGAGGTGAAGGTCGATGAAAAGACGGGAAAGCGCTTCAATCCGTATCCAATCGACTACGGTGCGGTCCTGCCCAGGCGAGGCGAATGCGGGAACCTGGTCGTACCGGTCTGCCTCTCTGCGTCGCACATCGCGTTTGGCTCGATACGCATGGAGCCAGTCTTCTTCGCGCTTGGGCAGGTGGCGGGAACTGCGGCTTCGATCGCATTGGCGCAGGAGGTATCATTGCATGACGTCCCATATGCGGAACTCGCCAAGCGCCTTAAGGCGGACGGCCAGGTGCTTGACCTCAGATGATTTTGCCTAGGGGGGGGGGTTGCAAAATGTGGGCGATTTGTGATATACTACCAAAGTTTTCGTCTCGAAAGAGGCCACTTTAGCTCAGTAGGTAGAGCACTTCCTTGGTAAGGAAGAGGTCGGCGGTTCGATTCCGCTAGGTGGCTCCACTTTCGGGACAAGGACAAAAGGAACAACAACTCACAGGAGTAATTAGCAATGGCTAAGGAAACATTCGATCGCGGCGGTAAGCCGCACGTGAACGTCGGCACCATCGGCCATGTCGACCACGGTAAAACCACCCTCACGGCCGCAATCACGCACGTCCAGGCGCTCAAGGGGCTCTGCTCCGAGATCAAGTACGACGAAGTCGCCAAGGCTTCCGAGTCCGCCGGCCGCCGCGATGCGACGAAGATTCTCACGATCGCGTCGTCCCACGTCGAGTACGCAACGGCTAACCGCCACTATGCGCACGTCGACTGCCCCGGCCACGCCGACTACGTGAAGAACATGATTACCGGCGCCGCCCAGATGGACGGAGCGATCCTCGTCGTCTCCGCCGTTGACGGCCCGATGCCCCAGACGCGCGAACACGTGCTTCTCGCCCGCCAGGTCGGCGTGCCGAAGATCGTCGTGTTCCTCAACAAGTGCGACCTCGTTGACGACGCCGAGATGCTCGACCTCGTCGAGATGGAGGTTCGCGAGCTCCTTTCCAAGTACGAGTACGACGGCGACAACGCCCCGGTCATCCGCGGCGCTGCCTATCCTGCGACTCAGGCCGGCGCGGCAACCGACGACGCCTGCAAGTGCATCGACGAGCTCATGGACGCTCTCGACAGCTACATTCCCGAGCCCGTCCGCGAGCTTGACAAGCCCTTCCTCATGCCTATCGAGGACATCTTCTCGATCGAAGGCCGCGGAACGGTCGTCACCGGCCGCGTCGAGCGCGGCGTCATCAAGGTTGGCGACGAAGTCGAAATCGTCGGTCTCAAGCCGACGGCGAAGACGGCCGTCACCGGCGTCGAGATGTTCCGCAAGCTCCTTGACCAGGGCCAGGCGGGCGACAACATCGGAACACTTCTCCGTGGCACGAAGAAGGAAGAGGTCGAGCGTGGCCAGGTCCTCGCGAAGCCGGGTTCCATCACGCCCCACACCGAGTTCAAGGGCCAGGTCTACGTCCTCACGAAGGACGAGGGCGGCCGCCACACGGCGTTCATGAAGGGCTATCGTCCCCAGTTCTACATCCGCACGACGGACGTGACGGGCGACATCCAGCTCCCCGAGGGCGTCGAGATGGTCATGCCGGGCGACAATGTCGAGCTCAGCGTCAAGCTGATCGCGCCTGTCGCGCTTGAGGAGAAGATGCGCTTCGCAATCCGCGAGGGCGGCCGCACGGTCGGCGCCGGAACGGTTTCGAAGATCATCAAGTAAGAAATCGCGTCCTGTGAGATGCCTGCCCGCCTGCACGGCCGCCAGTGGTCGGCCGGGGCGGCGGGCGGGTTCTGAATCTCGCAGGGTTCGAGGGAGCAGGAAAAATGCGAGATCTCGCTATTTTGGCTTGCGGAGAATGCAAGAGGCGCAACTACACTACGACCCGCAACAAGAAGACCATGACTGAGCGGCTCGAGAAGGTGAAGTTCTGCCCGCACTGCCGTAAGCGCACGACCCACAAAGAGACGAAATAGGTCTCGGATTAGGGTAGTAGCACAATGGCAGTGCAGCGGTCTCCAAAACCGCCTATGGGGGTTCGATTCCCTCCTACCCTGCCAAAGACCGAAAGAGACTGGAAATGAACATCATCAACAAGACTAAAGAGTATCTGTCTGGCGTCGGCGCCGAGGCGAAACGCGTTACGTGGCCCGGGAAGCACGAGCTTTGGGAATCGACGCTTGTCGTCATTTCGTTCATTTTCATCCTTGCGGCGACGACTCTTGTCTGCGACAAGGTCATCGAGGGCTTCATAAGGATTGTCCACGCGGGGGCGTGACGGCTATGGAAAAACAGTGGTTTGTCCTTCACACCCTGACCGGTCAGGAGACCAAGGTGCAGAAGTCCATCGAGGCTCGGGTGAAAATCGAGCGGATGGAAGACTACATCGGCCGCTGCGTGATTCCGACCGAGAAGGTTGTCGAGAAGAAGAACGGAAAGAAGCGCACGATCACCAAGAGGTTCTTCCCCGGCTACGTGCTTTCCGAGCTCGCGCTCTACGATGACGCGAGAGGTGTTGACGAATCCGGCAAGCGGGCGATATACGAGCGCACGTGGCAGTTTCTGCGCGAGACGCCCGGCGTTATAGGGTTCGTGGGCGGCGACAGGCCGCAGCCGCTGAAGCGGCAGGAGATTGACGCGATACTTCTGGACAGGCCTTCCGGCGGTCCCGACGTCGCGCGTCCGAGAGTGAATTTCAACGTCGAGGAGACGGTGAAGATAGTTGACGGCGCGTTCATGGGTTTGACGGGCCAGATCAGCATGGTGGATCCCGACAAGGGCAAACTCAAGGTCGAGGTGCAAGTCTTCGGCCGCAAGGTCCCTGTCGATGTCGAATACTGGCAGGTCGAGAAGGTCGCCATAGAGGAGACCTTCGAATCGGTCAAGAAGTAGGCATTAAGGTCTTGCGGTCCGTCTGTACCGGGCAGGGGTCCCCGGGAGGAGCCGCACGAAAAGGAAAGAAGAAGGAAAAATGGCTAAGAAGGTCACTGGAGTCGTAAAGCTACAGATTCCAGCCGGCGCGGCTAATCCCGCGCCTCCGGTGGGCCCGGCTCTGGGCTCTGCGGGCGTGAACATCATGCAGTTCTGCAAGGAGTTCAACGCAAAGACGGCGAAGGACGCCGGTCTCGTCATACCGGTAATCATCACGGTTTACCAGGACCGCAGCTTCTCGCTGCAGTTCAAGTCGCCGCCGGCTTCCACGCTCCTCAAGAAGGAGGCGGGGCTCGCCAAGGGCAGCGGCGTTCCCAACAAGAGCAAGGTCGGCAAGGTCACGAGGGCGCAGCTCCTCAAGATCGTGGAGCTCAAGAAGGCCGATCTCAACACCGACGACCCGGAGCAGGCCGTCAAGATGATCGAGGGCACGGCCCGCAACATGGGAATCGAGGTGGTCGAATGAGCAGGCACGGCAAGAGATATCTCAACGCCCTCAAGAAGGCTCCCAAGAAGGCCGTTTCGATCGAGGAAGCCGTCAAGTTCGTCAAGGAGAACGCGGGCGCCAAGTTCGACGAGACCGTCGACGTGTATTTCCGCCTCGGCTCCGACCTCACGAAGGGCGACACGGCCGTCCGCGGCACGGTCAAGCTTCCGAACGGCTCCGGCAAGACCGTCAAGGTCGCGGTGTTCGCAGGCGGCGACGCGGCGGAAGCCGCCAAGGCCGCGGGCGCTGACTTCGTCGGCATGGCCGACCTCATCGAGAAGGTCGTCAAGGAAGGCTGGTGCGGCTTTGACGTCGCCATCGCGACCGTCGAGGCGATGAAGGAAGTCCGCAAGTGCGCGAGGGTCCTCGGTCCGAGAGGCCTCATGCCCAACCCGAAGACCGGCACCGTCACCGACGACACGGCCACCGCCGTGAAGGAGGCGAAGGGCGGCAAGGTCGATTTCCGCATGGACAAGACGGGCAACCTCGCCGTTGTCGCCGGAAAGCGCAGCTTCGAGGCCGACAAACTCGTCGGCAACATCAAGGCGGTCATCGCCGCCGTCAACGCGGCCAAGCCGTCTGCGGTCAAGGGCGCGTTCGTCAAGTCGATAACCATCGCCACAACGATGGGCGTCGGAGTTCCCGTTGTCGTCTCCAACGACGCCGAGTGACCTGAAGGAGGTAACTTAAGATGAGAGTTGAAAAGATTGCCATTCTCGGCGAAGTCGCCGAACGGGTCAAGGATTCCGACTACTGCTTCATCATCGACCACGGCGGCGTGAC
>Ga0310786_10004115_pt1 | contig 20433 bp, 13 predicted proteins | sample AusTroGonzalo_MG_FD_203881 | JGI IMG/M metagenome (GOLD analysis project Ga0310786, IMG submission 203881) | Bovine rumen microbial communities from tropical cattle in Woodstock, Queensland, Australia - Gonzalo_03 (v2) (version 2) | ecosystem: Host-associated > Mammals > Digestive system >... | reverse complement strand
AATTTCCGGCCTGTGGCAGAGGGAATACTCTATCGTTCCGCTTCTCCTATCGACAACAAGACAAACCGCGCGCACTGCGCCGACAGCCTGATTCAGGAGGCAGGCGTCCGCACGGTCATGAATATGGCCGACACGCCCGAGGCGATCGTCGCTTTGATCGCGGCGGAGGACTTCGACTCCCCCTATTACGGGCATCTGTTTGAAAGCGGAAAGGTCTTCGCCCTGGAGATGGCCACTGATTATACCTCCGGTGCTTTTGCCGAAAGCATCGTGAAGGGCTTTTCGTTCCTGGCCGAAGGGGAACTCCCCTATCTGGTGCATTGTCTGGAGGGAAAGGACCGTACCGGCTTTGCAATCATGGTGCTTGAAGCGTTGATGGGCTGGAATGAGGCGCAGATCGTGGCCGATTATATGCAGACCTACACCAACTACTACGGCATTGAGCCGGGTACCGAAAAGTTCGGCCTGATTGCGGAGAAAAACATCCTGGAGATGCTGCGCATCATGGCGAATTCGGAATCCGGAAGCTCTCTGGCGGAAATCGATTTAAAGGCAGCGGCAGAAACCTATCTTCTCAGCAACGGCATGGATGAGGAAGCCCTGAAACAGCTTGAAGCAAAACTGACCTCGGAATGAGTCAGCTCATATCATGATTCGAAAAGAAGAATGATAGATGACCTGGAGAAGGTGTATAATTCTTATGGTCTCAAAGTGGAGCGGATACCCTACTACCGTGATGACCTTGAACTGAAGATGTTCTCAAAGCTTACCCCGGAGCAGACAGCAAAGCTGAAAGCGCTCATCAAACAGGTACACATATGGAAGCTCACTTCCGATCCTGATGTGTCAGTCGATGATTCCAAACAGAGCCTGTATGAGGAAGGAGATTTTTCCTCCACGTTCCGGAATGCCTCAGGCAGGCTGCAGATCAAGCTTTGCGGAAGAGTTGATTCCCTTACGGCTCCGGCCTTCCTGAAGGCCTGGGAAGAGGAAGCCGGCACAGGCAAGGTTTCTTCTGTGATCATCGACTGCGCAGATCTTAACTACATCTCTTCAGCGGGACTCAGGGTTCTGCTGATAATCAAAAAGTCGCTTGCGGAAAATGAACTTATTCTTCACAATGTCAATCAGACTGTAATGGACATACTTGATACCACAGGCTTTTCAGATTTGTTTAGGATTGTCCTCTGATATCCTTCCGGATGTGCAGGATGCGCAGCGCCCGTTCCCGGACAGGAGCAGGAGCAGTTATTCCCTGATTGCGTGTATTCATTCAAACTCACAGGGGCACAACTGTGCCATGTGATTCAGTTCATGCTGCGTGAAGTGGCCGCAAATGTTGCGAATGTTCTGCGGAAATATCTCAGCAGTCACGATCATCTTGAAATCAACGGCGTTTTATAAAATCTTGAGGCAATCTCTCGGGAATCGATCAAATCCTTACCATTCCTTCTGATAGTTTTCCACCTTCCATTCTCCCGGTTCCGGCGGATTCTGCAGACCCTGCTTCATCAGCCGCATGTATTCCCCATAGGAAATCGTCTTGCCTCCCATACGTACCAGAAATTCCGAAGGAACCTGACAGTCATACATAAGAAAACCATGCTCCTCCGCATATTTGAGCAGCAGCGCAAGCCCCATCTTGGAGCCGTCAGGTTGAAGGGAAAACATGCTTTCTCCGATGATGCACCCACCAATGAGAATCCCGTATTGCCCACCGGCCAGTTCCCCGTCAACAAACACTTCTGCGCTGTAAGCGTATCCCGCCTCCCACATGGCCATATAAGCTTCTTCCACCTCGTCGGTGATCCAGGTTCCCTCCTCGGTGAATTCCCACTTCGCCCGGCAGCGATGCATGGTATCTGCGAAATCACGGTTGATCGACAGGGTGACCTTGTGTTTTCTCATGAATCTGGTAATTTTATAGGAAACATGAAGATCGGAGGGCAAAATCACAAAACGGTCCTGCGGACAGTACCACATCAGAGGGGCCCCGTAGTCGCTCCAGGGGATAATCCCCTTGCTGTACGCCTCGGCCAGCCAATCCGGCGTTACATCTCCTCCTACAGCGAAGAAGCCGGTTCCGGACCCGTATTGAGGATTCGGAAACTCCGGCTTGTGTTCGTCCAGAATAAACAGGGGAACCGGACGCTTCCGAAGCTGTTTAAAATCACCGTCGTAAAAACGCGTGGCATAATCGCCTTTGATCCGGGACAGTTCTCCGTTCTCCGCTGCAGCGGTCAGTTCCTCTCCCATCTGAACCACGCGCCGCGCCAGGTTTCCGGCTCTTTCCAGATTCATGCGCTCCGGGTCATCGCATTCACAGGTTTCCGGCTCCCAGAACGAGACAGAGGCAATCTTCATTCCGGCCGCTCCGAAATACTGATTCAGGATATCGATTCCCATGGTCAGTTCTCCGTTGTCACGGCTGAGAACAAAGCAGGCGCCGATTTTCGTTGTCAGCGAACAGTTTACGCTGCGAAACAGCCTGTCCATGAATGAAATGACGGTCCCCGCGGGTGAATTGTAACAGGTCGGACTGCAGACAATCAGGCCGTCCGCTGTTTCAAGTTTTTCCGCCACCTCGTTGACCGGATCATCCTCAAAGACACATTTTCCGCCCTCCAGGCATTTCCCGCAGTCCATACACCCGCGAATCGGAAGATGGCCAATCTGATAATACTCGGTAGCCACCTCATTTTCGTTCAGGACGCGGATCATTTCATTCACTGCGTCCGTCAGGCTGCTGCTTCCGTTTGGGTCTCCGTTGATCATGATCATTTTCTTCATCGTTTTTCATCCTCTCTGTGATTTTAAGGAAACGCTGAATAAATGCAGTTTCAGTCGGAACGGAAAAAACCGGCGTTCCCTTAAACATGCTGTGCTGAAAGTGATTCTTCCGATGCCATCCTCAGTCCTTCCCTCATTTTACTTGCTTTCAGACCAATTTTCAACTGATCAGAAGGAAAAGCAGCTCAGCTGTTTGCGAGAAGCTTGCGGAATACAGAGTATCCTGAAACAGTATACAGGTGGTTTGTATGGCAGGGAATAAAGCATGTAAACAGAACCGTCACCCTGGCAGTCGGAACAGAACGCTTTGAACGGGAGGAAAAGCAAGCATGAAGGATTTCGTGAAATCGTTCCTTACGTGGGCGGCGAAAACGCCCCAGGCGCCTGCAGTCATGGACCGCTTCGGCGCGGACAGCTATCTGACGGTAAACCAGCGCTCGTCCAGGCTCGCGCATGAACTGCTGAGGATTTGCGGCCAGGAAAAAGAGACACGCGTGGCCCTGCTTTTGCCGCGTAACCGGAATTATGTTTCGGCGCTTCTGGCGGTCGTCCGAAGCGGCTGCACCGTGGTTCCGCTGGACGCGGAGTATCCAGATGAACGAATTCAGAATGTACTGGCGGACGCCGGCTGCGCGCTATGCGTCACAACGGAGGAGCTCTCGGGAAAAGCGGGCGCTGTTCCGCTCATCCTCACGGACGCGATTTTTTCCGATTCTGCGGAAGCATCGACTGCGCAGGATGAGTGGCTTGATCTCTCTGACGCGGACCGTGAAGGGCTGATTCTCTATACCTCCGGCTCAACCGGCAAACCCAAGGGCGTCATTCACCGTCAGGATTTCTTCTCCTGCGGCTATGAGTATTTAAGCCAATATCACGAATTTACATCAGACGACCGCATCGGATGTATGGCGGGATTCACGTTTGTCGCCTCGCTCGACGATATGGTTCCGCCGCTGATGGCCGGCGGAAGCGTATACATTGCGGATGAAGTCGAGCGCAGGAACGCGGATCGGCTGTTTGCACTGATTCAGAAACGCAGGCTCACCGGCATGTTTCTGCCGCCGCAGATGTTCCGGGTCATGCGGGAGCTTTATGGTCCGCTGCCGCTGGAATATGTGCTGCTCGCCGGTGAAAAGATGAACGGAAGCAATCCGGATGACTGCTGCCTTCTGGAAGGATACGGAACAAGTGAGACGGGCGGTATACTGCTGCGCCGTGTAGGAGCGGAGAACGACCGCCTTCTGGGGAAACCCGCCGGCGGAAACCGCGTTTACCTGCTGGACGAGAATGGGAAGATCATCCGCGCGGCGGGCGAGATCGGCGAACTGTGCGTGGTGAGCCCATGGCTTGCCGACGGCTACCTCAACCTGCCCGAGGAGACCGCGGCCAGATTTGTCGAATGCCCCTTTGAGCCCGATCGGCGGATGTTCCGTACCGGCGACTTTATGGCCTGGAATGAGCAGGGTGAGCTGCTGTTCCATGGCCGCAGGGACAGAATGGTGAAACTGCGCGGTTTCCGGGTGGAGCTGGGCGAGATTGACCAGGTCATGAGTCGCCGTACAGGTATTCAGGAGGCTGCCAGCGTCAATGTGCACATCCGCGGCAGCAACCTGATCTGCTGCTATTATACGGGCAGCGAATTCTCCCCTGAGGAACTGAAGTCTTATCTGAAGCAGTATCTGCCGGACTATATGATCCCGGAATGCTTCGTCCATCTGGACGTCATGCCGCGGATCGACCGGGGCAAGCTTGACTATCAAACCCTGAAATCCCTGGAGATTCTGACGGTCGAAACGGAATATGAACCGCCGGAAACGGAAACGGAACGGAAGATCTGCAGTGCTTTCTCGGAGGCGCTGGATATGCCGCGCGTGAGCGCCATCGCGAACTTCTTTGACTGCGGCGGCACCAGCCTGAGCGCGGCAATCCTGATCAGCCATCTGAGCGAATACACCTTATCCTTCCAGGATATTTCCGCCCATCCCACGCCCCGGGAGCTGGCAGGCTTCCTGGAGTCTCGCCGGGACATCGCACTGCCTGCCATGGACCGGGCGTTTTACCCGCTGACCAGAACCCAGATAGGCATCTATCTGGAAAGTCTGACCGGCGGCAGCAAGGAAACCTATACCGCCCCCTATCTGGCCAGAGCGGCGGAGGGGGTCACGGCGGAGGAACTGATCTGTGCTGTGCGGCAGGTGCTGAACGCCCATCCCGGCACGCAATATATCATCCGCACGGACAGCGCAGGGATGCCCGGCATGGTTCCGGTACCGGATATGGAAATAGAGATTCCCGTTTACGACGGAACCGAGGAAGGCCGCCTGGACTTCCTGCGTACCTTCATGCCGGTTGTGCCCATCATGGACCATCCCCTGTTCTGCCCCGCGGTGTACCGGACAAAGGAACGGTGCTATCTGGCCATCAAGACACATCTGATCTTCTTTGACGCTGTCTCCATCAGACAGTTTATCGCCGAAATGAACCGGGCGCTGTCCGGACAATCCCTGATGGGCGAAGAATGCACCGTCCAGCAGGCGGCGTTGATCGAAGAACGGCAGCTGGCGGACGGAACCCATGAAAAGGCGAAGGAATACTACCTGAACCTGTTTCAGGACGCGGAGGACGTGCCTGCCTTCTCCGGCGACCTGAACGGCCCCCTGACCCCGGGCGTCAGCAAAAACATCCGCTGCGAGCCCGGCACGCTGACCGCCGAACGGGTAAAGGCCTTCTGCAGAGAGCAGCGTATTTCCGAAAGCAGCTTCTTTCTGGGGGCTATGGCCCTGATGCTGGGCAAATACCTGAACAGCAGGCATATCTCCTTTTCCACGGTGTACAACGGCCGGCCTCTGGAGGCGATGAAAAGCACCATCGGAACGCTCATCAAGCGCATCCCCGTCTATGGGAATCTCAGCAAAGATCAGCCTGCAGGGGATTTCCTGCGGAGCATCAGCAAACAGATTTTTACCACCATGGCCAACGACATCTATTCCTTTGACGAGGTGCTGAAAACCTGCCCCGTCAGCGAGGACGTAGAGTTTATTTATCAGGGTGATACCTTTGATGACCAGGCGGGCACCTCCGGCGAAACGCTCTTGCAGGGTGACAGGTGGTTCGCGGAGCACTACCACACTGGCATGGTGACCGGCTGCATGTCCATCCAGCTTTTCTCCACGGGCGGCCTGTACAACATGACCATTGAATACCGGAACGAAATGTTCTCGGAGCAATGGGTGCGTCGCTTCGCCCAGGATCTGTTTACCACAGCCGAACAGCTGATGGCGGTTTCCGCCATCAGTCAGGTCTCCCTGCTGACGGAAGAAGACCGCAGGCAATTGAAGCACTTCAATGATACCGCCGTAGCCATGGAGTTTGTCCCTGTACAGGAACAGATTCACCGACGCGCGCTGGCACATCCGGATCGGCCTGCGGTTATCGGTGCAGGAAAACGATTATCCTTCCGACAACTGGATGTCCTGAGCAGCTTTTTAGCAAACATTCTGACAGAACAGGGCGCCGGAAAAGACCAGCTGATCGCCGTGCTCTTTGACCGGGAGATCTGGGCCTATGTTTCGGAAATCGCGATCCTCAAAGCGGGCGCGGCTTTTCTGCCCATCACCCCGGATTACCCGGACGACAGGATCGAATTCTGCCTGAAGGACGGGGCCTGCCCCCTTCTGCTGACCACGGCAGAGCAGATGGAAGGCCGTGCGCTGGCCGGGAACGGATATACTGTTCTGACCCTGGAGAATGCTTTTGGCGTTTCTGGTCTGGAGGAAGTGAAACCCGACAGCTGTACCGCGGCGTACCCCGCTGTGGCCATCTCCCCCGGCGACCTGGCTTACTGCATCTATACCTCCGGGTCCACCGAGCGGCCCAGGGGTGTAATGATTGAGCACAGGAACATTGCCAATTACGTCCATCGGAATGAAAAATCCCCGGAAATCATGCACTATGCCGCACCGGGACGGGTGAGTCTGGCCCTGGCCTCTTTTTCCTTCGATGTTTCGATGGTGGAGGAATTCGTGCCCCTGTGCAACGGAAACACGGTGGTCATCGCCACGGAAACGGAGATTCATGATCCGATGCAGTTTGCCCGGCTTGTGAAAGAAACCGGTGCGAACGGCATCACCTGCACGCCCACGTATCTGTCGAGTCTGCTGGAAATCCCGGAGAGTCGGGAAGCCATCAGGCAGTTTACCTTCTTCGACATCGGCGCGGAGGCATTCCCCCGGCAGCTCTGCGACCGGCTGCGGGAACTGAGGGAGGACAGTGTGATCCTGAATGTCTATGGCCCCACGGAGGCGGCCATGGGCTGCTCTGCCGCGCTGATGACCGGCGGGAAGCAGGTCACAGTCGGCCCGCCCATCGCCAATACCGTGTTTTATGTGGCTGATCTCTTCGGCAACGAACTGCCTGTGGGTCTGAAGGGCGAACTGATCATCTGCGGCGACCAGGTGGGCCGGGGCTATGTGAACCTGCCGGAAAAGACCGCCGCCGTGTTCTTCACCCATGACGGTCTGCGGGCCTGCCACAGCGGTGATCTGGCAGCCTGGACGGAGAACGGCGAAATACGCATCTTCGGCCGCCTTGACAATCAGGTCAAACTGCGCGGCTTCCGCATCGAGCCGGGCGAGATTGAAGCGGTCATGGCGGAGTTCCCCGGGATCTCCGGCAATGCTGTGGCGGTGCATCAATCCGGCGCAACGGCATATCTGGCGGGATATTTTACCGCAAAAGGCGAAGTTGACTCCAACGCTCTGAAAGCGTTCATGCAGGAGAGGCTGCCGAAGTACATGGTGCCGGACATGTTCTTGCAGCTCAGCGAGATGCCCATGACCCGAAACGGGAAAGTAAACCGCAAGGCTCTTCCGGAGCCGCATTTGCAGCAGCGGAAAGCGGAATACGTTTCCCCGGAAACGGAAACAGAGAAAAAACTCTGTGCCGCCTTTGCCCGGACACTGGCGCTGGAAGAAGACCGGGTGGGTGTGCTGGACGACTTCATCGACCTGGGCGGCGATTCCCTGCGGGCCATGGTCGTACTGTCGGAAGCAAAGATCGACGGGCTGACCGCCGCCGATGTGTTCCAGCTGCGCACGCCCGCAGCCATTGCCAGGGAACTGGAAAAACGGAGCAGTATGGAAAGCCTGGCGGAACGTGATGCCAGGGCCCGTCTCGTTTCCCATGCCCTGTCACCCCTGCAATTACAGATCATCGACAACCAGCTCTTCCGCCCAAAATCCACCATGTGGAGCAATACGCACTTTCTGGTCCGGCTTGGTAGGGAAGTGGACACAGAGAAGCTTTGCGCGGCAGTAAACGCCTCACTCAGAAATCACCCCGCCCTGTCCGTCGCCTTTTTCTTTGACGAGGACAACGAGCTTCGGCAGAAATACGTGCCCGGTCTGCTGCCCGAGGTAAAGATTCAGGACCTCAGCCCGGAAGACGAGGACGCCCTTTCAGACACCCTTCTGCGTCCCTTCCATCGCATTCTGAACGCCTGTCTGTGCAAAGTGAATATCTTTCGGGGACGAAAGGGAAGCTATCTGTTTATGGACGCACACCATCTGCTGATGGACGGCAACTCCCTGGGCGTGGTATTGAGGGACATTAAGAACGCCTACCTCGGACGGGAACTGAAGCCGGACTATTATTTCGCCATGCTGGCGGAAGCGGAAGCGCGGGCACAGGAGGGCAGCATCGCGAAGGATCGCGACTGGTTCCTGGAACGCTACGGGGCAGCGAAGGACGACTGGTGCAACATTCCTGCGCCGGATTACGAAAGCGCGAACATTAACCCCGCCGGCCGCATACGGCGCCTGTCCTTTGACGCAGCGCAGGTGGAGGCAGCGGAGGAATACTGGGGCGTTTCCCATTCCGTCATGGCCATCAGCGCCGGGCTGATTGCCCTCTCCCGCTTCACCGGGAAAAAGCACGTGATGATCAACTGGATCTTCAACAACCGCCTGACCCCGGAAGCGGAGAACGCCGTTGGCATGCTGATCCGCAATCTGCCCGCCGCCATCCGGATGGAAGAAGTTTCTTCCATTCGTGAAGTGCTGCAATCCGTAAAGGAGCAGGCAGCGGAGGGCATCGCCCACAGCAGTTTCGATTTTATGACCGAAACCTGGCAGGCTTATGTGAACGACTGCATGGAGGTCAACCTGCAGCTTGGCATTAATGGGCATGAAATGGATGTGTTTCCCTATGAGCTGATCGAACTGAAAAATGAATTCTCTGCTGCCGGTGCCAGGCTGGAGCTGGAGCTGCTGGAAAACGAATATGGTGACGGCGGCTTCGATTCCGAAATGGAATACGCGGAAGGCCTGTTTGACAGGAAAAGGATTGAAGCTTTCCACGATTTGTATATTCAGGTGCTGGAAGCCCTGATCCGGAAACAAACGATCAACAGATTGCAGACTACTTGAAATCGCAGGATGATACTTTAAAAGCAAGCAAGCCTCTCTTGCTTTCGCAGATATCCATGTGTTATATTTAAGCAGGCATGGCGACTATCGTATAACTGTTGCCGCTACGTTGAAGTAGCGGCAACATGATACGGCACGAACTCGAAACCGCCTTGGGCCGCTTATAAACGAAAATATTCGCTGAGAGAAAAATTTGTGCTCACAGTTCCGCCGGATGCAGCACGCCCCAAGATAACCATATCCCCGACAGATCGTTTACCTCCCGATCTGCCGGGGATATCTCCATCACGATAAAAAAGGACTTGGTTGTCAAGCAGGGGGATGAATTCGGTGTTCAAAAGATGTCAGAAAAACCGTCCTTTGCTGCAATTCGATGATTCTCATTTTCTCACTGTCGAGCGAAGAAAAGCCGTGCTGATTCCCGCATAGATGCAATACGTAATCAGCGTTCCGAAGCAGACATCGGAGAGGAAATGGTTGGTCATGTGGATACGGTTGTAGCCGTAGAGCAGCACGAAGACACAGGCGATGACAAAGCTGATGATGTGCTTTTTTCCACTCCGGCTTTTGAATACGTCCGCAAGCATCGGCAGTGAGAACATCATGCTGGCAATGCTCATGTTGCCGCTGGGCCAGCTTTTGAAGTTGTCATCATTTCCGGCCAGATTCGGCACCATCTTCCACCACGGACGGTATTCCGAGATCGGATCAGCCAAAGTAATCAGATACTTGTAGCGCGGGCGGGAACCCACCTGCTTGAGCCAGAGGTTCACATTGTCCGCCACAATGCCTGCCACAAGGATCGCCGCGCCAACGGCGATGAGCCTGTCCGGATCGCTGTCATCCGCCAGTTTCACCACCACGGGCGGCACCCAGGCGTACAGCACCGCCCAGAACAGCCAGCTCAGGACGGACAGCACGGGAGAACTCTCACCAGCTGTATAGCCGAACAGGGCGCGGACAGCCTTGCCGTTGTAGCTGTTGGAGTAATACACCGCCATAAACCAGCCCAGGACAAGCAGCGTCCAGGCCAGGGCATCAAAGCGGCTGCCTTTTTTCCGCAGCCCCGCGAACAGGCACGCCCCTGCCGCGGGATAGAGGCAGAAGGAAAAATAAGACCCGTAGGTGGCAAAAAAAGCGCCGAGATCGGTTTTGTTGGCCAGTGCCGCGTTGATCGGGAAATCATAGATCGATCCGACGGCAATCCCGAGCACACAGACTGCGACCACAGCCCAAAAGCAGGCGGCGGGCATGGCCATGATTGTTTTGTGTTTCATTTGCTATCTCCTTTTTCGTGTTTTTCACCCGTTGGTGATGAGCTCAATGAGCTTGAGCGTTGTGCGGCAGGATTTCTCCACCGCGCCCATGGGCATAAACTCACAGCGGGAGTGGAAATTGTGCGCCCCGGTAAAATAGTTCGGCGTGGGAATCCCCCTGGTCGAGATGAAGGAGCCATCCGTACCGCCGCGCATGGCGATGTCCTTCGGCTCGATTCCGAGGGATTCCATCGCCTGGAAGAGGTAATCCACGCATTTGCGCTTGTCGGGGGTGATGGAGTCGTTGATGTTGCTGTAGTCATCATGAATTTCAATGGACAGCTTCGCCTTTGGGTAGCGCAGCTTCATCATCTCGGTGCAGGCCCTGAGATATTCCTTTTTCGACTCAAACTTTGCGCGGTCATGGTCGCGGATCAGCAGCCTGACCGTGGTGTTGAGCTGGTTGCCCTCAATGCCGGTGACCCAGATATAGCCCTCGGTCTTTTCGGTATGCTCCGGCGTTTCGCCGCGATCGAGCAGGCTGATGTAGTCATGTGCGATCAGAATAGGATTGACCGTGTTGTTTTTGAGTTGTCAAGGGGACGGTTCTCTTGACAACTTTTTAGTGATTTGTCGGCTAAACCGCCCCTGATTTTTTATACAGCAGGACTTGACGAGCCGGAAACCTCTCTTGACAGCCGCGAAAAAAGGATAAGATGATGGATGCAGGGGTTCCCCAGACTCTACAGGGACAATGCCTCCAATTTTACGGCGCTGAACACCTGAATGGTATCTCGATAACCCAATGAACAGGCAGCCTGAAATCTGAGAATGGGTTTTTTTGCCCGTGTTTCATCATCCGATACGCCCGCAGGGCTAACCATATTCCCGACAGATCGCTTCCTCCCGATCTGCCGGGGATATCTTTTTTTCCAGTTGTCAAGGGGTTTTGTAAAAAAATTTTGGATTATCCGATAAAAAGGCTTTGACAAGGTGGAAATGCTCCTTGACGCTTTGGGGAAAAACCGGTAAATTATGTAATATGCTGTACGCCTACGGACGGGAGCTGACGGGAGACGGATTCACAACCTATGTCGGCGACAAGCCGGTTGACCTTTTCGTGGAGGTCGAGCCGAGTCTGACCAGTCCGCCTGTTATCTGGTCCGTCAGTGACTCGGAGGCAGCCTCCCTGAACGTCAGTTCCGACAGGATGAGCTGCAGTTTCGCGGCTTTGCAGCCGAAAGGCAGGATTGAGCTGAGTGTCAGGTGCTACGGGACCGAACTGGTCATGCCTGTCTATCTCTGGGATCGATAGAACATCAAAAGATGTCAGGAAGACGGCTCTTGACATCTTCTCAGTGACGTACCGTATCGCCGCCGGACACATCAACGATGACTCTCACAAAAACGGCACCATACTGACAAGGAAGGACAAACATGAAAGCAGACAAGATCATCAAAAACGCAAAAGTCTTTACATCGGACAAGGACAATCCGCTGGTCACGGCCCTTGCGGTGAAGGACGGCAGGTTCGTCTATGTGGGCGACGAGGCCGGGCTTGCAGCCTTTGAGGGCGAGGTCACCGATCTCGGCGGCAGGTTCATCTTGCCCGGCATCATCGACAGCCATATCCACATCACCACGAGCACCGGATTTGAGTACACGGATTTGGGCGTGTCTGTCCTGCGTGACAATAAAAAGGACTGTTTGGCCTTTATGGCGGAATACATTCAGAAGAATCCCGGCCTGAAGCGCTATCGGTTCCAGATGATGCGGGCATCTCTGAATGGGGAAGAACTCACGAAGGAAGAGCTCGACGCGATTTGCCCGGACGCCGAGATCGTTGTTATGGAGGAAGAAGTGCACAGCAACTGGGTGAACTCCAGGGTTCTCGCGGCGTATGGCATAACCGACGACACGCCGGACCCGGTGCCGGGGCTCGCCTATTACGTGCGCAAGGACGGACATGTGACGGGAAACGCCTACGAAACCGCCAGCTGGCCGATCCTCTTTGAAGGCGTCAATGATCTGACGGACGAGCAGATCAGCGCGCCCGTCCTGCGCTGGCTTGACGCCTCAGTAAAGTTTGGCGTAAGCTGTGTCTTTGACGCCGGTTTCCCGGAGCACAACGGATTGAGTGAGCGAATTTACGCCTGTCTGCGCGAGCTGGACAGGAAGGGAAAGCTGCCGGTCTACGTCGACGGATGCTATGTACTCACACAGCCGGGGAAAGTAAAAGAGGCCTTGGAGGGCGTGAAGCGCTTCCGGGAAGAGTTTGACACGGAGCATATGAAAGTCCACACGCTGAAGATCTTTATGGACGGCACGATGAAGATCGAGACCGCGGCGATGGTCACGCCCTACGCGGATACCGGCGCGCTGGGGGCCACGGCCTTCAACGCGCAGCAGGTCGCCGAGATTCTGAAGGAGCTCAACAGGGAGGGACTGGACCTTCACGTTCACTGCGTCGGCGAGGCCTCGTCCCGTGTGGTGCTGGACGGCGTGGAGTTGGCCAAAAAGGAACTCGGAGACAAGTACCGGGTGAAGGTCACCTGTGCCCATCTGTGGGTCCAGGATGACGCGGATCTGGATCGCTTCGCGAAGCTGGGCGTGACTGCCAATTTTACGCCGTGGTGGCACAGCGGTGTCGAAGGCGGCAATCCGATTGCGTATTGGCCTGTGTTTATCGGTGAGAAACGTGCCCATTCCATGTTCCGCTGCAAGACGGTCTGGGATACCGGCGCCCTCGTGACTTGGTCCAGCGACGAGGTTTACTTCGACGATTTTTCGAATTGGAGTCCCTACCTCGGCATGGAGATCGGCATGACGCGCTGGGCCAGTGAAAAGGCCAGAATCGATGAACACATAAAAGCATCTGCGGCATTTCCTCCGACCGGCGAGAGAATGAGCATCGAAGAGATGATCCTGGGCTATACCATCAACGGTGCAAAGCAGCTCGGTATCGAGGCCCGGAAGGGCTCTATCGAAGTCGGCAAGGACGCGGACTTCCTGGTGTTCGACAAGGACCTGCTGACGGCGGAGCACAAGGGCTTCAGCTATAACATGCCGCGGGATGTGTACATCTGCGGGAAGAAAGCGAATTGACATAACGAATAAACAAGGAGAAGCAACGCAATGAAAAACGAGAACAAAAAATCCTTCACTCCGGTAGATGCCGGAGGCTTCGATGCCTATGTATCCCCGGAGGAAATAAAGGCGAAATTACAGGCTCTGTATGGCGAGAACAAGCGGATCACCAACGGCAAATACGACAAGTCTCTGGCAGTCAGGTGCATCAACGGCACCTTTGTCGGCAAAAAGACGGAGAACATCATCACGTACAGAGGGATTCCCTTTGTAGGCGAGCAGCCTGTAGGGGAATACCGCTGGAAGGCGCCAGTGGACTATACTGCAGATAAGGGCATCTATGAGGCATATTACAACGGAAAAACCCCCCGTCAGAATGAGAACGTGGGTGAAAAGGCTTCCCTCTATGTTCAGGGCGAGGACTGCCTGTATCTGAACATATGGAAAGCGGATGATGCCGGCACAGAGAAAAAGCCGGTGATGGTATGGATTCATGGCGGCGCTTTTGAAATGGGCGGAACGGTGGACCCGCTGTATGACGCCTATGAATTCGTTCAGGAGAACCCGGATGTTATCGTAGTCTCTGTCGAGTACAGGGTCGGTGTCTTCGGATTCTTCCATCTGTCCCACTTGCCTGGCGGTGAGGAGTATCCGGATGCGCAGAATCTGGGACTGATGGATCAGATGATGGCACTGAAATGGATTCACGAGAATATCGAAGGCTTCGGCGGTGATCCCGACAACGTGACGATCTTCGGCGAATCCGCGGGCGGAGCCAGTGTGACCCTGCTCCCGCTGATTGAGGGTTCCCACAAGTATTTTCGGCGCATCATCGCCGAGAGCGGTTCCCCTGTATTCACCCGATCCCCGGAGGAGGCAATCGCCTGCACGGATGAGGTAATGGAGATCCTGAGCTGCAAGACCGTTGAGGATCTGCTGAAGATCGACTGGTGGGATATTTTGTATGCCATGATCTTTATGGATGATGAGCAGATGGATGCGCTTGGCTACGTTACCGTTGACGATTTGCAGGAGTTGGATGAGGAGCAGTTTTTGCAGGCATCCAAGGGGCTTGGCCTGCGTGTATGGGCAGAGCGAGACGGGAATTATCTCCCGGCGGATCCCTATGAAGCTTATGCCAATGGTGCAGCGAAGGATCTGGACATCCTTCAGGGCTGCAACAAGGACGAACTGGGCTATTTCATTTGCGGCTTTGGACTTGAATCATACAAAGCCTTTGCCGATGACCGCAAGGCGAAGAAGATGAAACAGCTGAACAAGAAAGAAAGGGAGCTGGCGGAGAGCTTCTGCAGGGATGCCAGGGACGTAAGCCCCGAATACACCGGCACCGACCGCCTGTTCGACCAGATTGTGTTTATCGCGCCGCTCTTCCGCCTGTCAGAGAATCAGACCAAGGCCGGCGGCAAGTCTTATACCTATTTCTTCACGCCGGAATCGGATATTCCGCTGATGCGATGCGGACACTCTGTAGAAGTTCCTGTCGTATTCAAGCATCAGGACGGCCCCGTGGGACGGGCCTTTGACGAAACCTTCTCCAGGACCCTGCGCAAGATGTGGGTCCAGTTCGCCAAGACCGGCAATCCGTCCCTGAGCGCGGACATTTCCCCCGACGGCAAGGAAAAGCTGTGGCCGCTGTACGACCTGGATAACAAGCAGGTGATGATCTTTGACGAATTCAATATCCATGCGGAAAAAGAATCTGAAAGACAGATCCTCGATTGGGACAGGACCTATTTCCTGACCAGGTATTACTGCATCTGACAGCTGAGTTGTCAAGGGGACGGTTCTCTTGACAACTTTTTAGTGATTTGTCGGCTGAACCGCCCCTGATTTTTTATACAGCAGGACTTGACAAGCCGGAAACCCCTCTTGACGCTTGCGAAAAAACAGGTAAAATACGGATAACTGTGACTTCTATGGAGGGAACCAACATGAAAAAAAGCTTCGCATGGCTGCTATTGCTCCAGCTGCTTTTCACGTCCGCATACGCCTTCGCAGAGGGCCCTGGCACCGTACAGGTCAGTTATCTCGGACCGGAGGGCACCTATACCGAAGAGGCCGCGCAATTCTGGTTCCAGGACGGAGAAACACTGACACCGAAGGACACGGTGGCTGATGCCATTCAGGATGTGCTTTCGGAAAATGCAGATTTCGCCGTCATCCCCCAGGAGAATACCCTGGGCGGCGCGGTGGTCAATTACGTTGACGCGCTGATCGCGGCGGAGGACGCCTTTGTTGTGGGTGAGGTGGTGCTGCCCATCAGTCAGACCCTGATGGGCGTACCGGGTACAGTGCTTGCGGACATCAAAACCGTCTGCTCTCATGTGCAGGGCCTGACTCAGAGCGCCGAATGGCTCGCCGAGCACCTGCCGGAGGCGGAGACTGTGGAGATGTCCAGCACCGCCGCTGCAGCCCGCCATGTGGCCGAACAGGGCGACAGGACCGTTGCCGCCATCGCCGCGCCCGGGGCCGCGCCGCTCTATGGTCTGGAGGTGCTGGCAACAAACGTACAGATCACCGACGCCAACAAGACCCGTTTTTACGTGCTTTCCTCTCATCCGCTGGAGGCCGATGGCCTGACGCACGCCGTGTTCGTGGCAACCTGTGAGAGCAGCCGAATCGACGACATTGTTGTCGCGCTGCATGACGCGGGGCTGGAAATCGTGTCGCTTCATGACCGCCCCGAGGGCAGCCGCCTCGGCATGTATCATTATGTAATCGAGACGGAATGTGAAGCAGGCATTACGCAGAATCAGGCGGAGGCGCTGTCCGCGCTGGAAGGCCTGCGTTTCGCCGGCCGCTTCAACGCAGTGGAAAAGAGTCCGGAGCAGACGGATCTTACGCTCGATCTCGCAGCGTAAGAAGCAGTTATGAAAGGCGGAACAGAGCATGAAGCTGCACATTGCAACGCCTGACACGTATGAGGAAGTGCTCCAGGCCGTGAAAGACCGGGACTACCAGGATATGAACCGTGAGGTCGAACCCCTTCGCCAGGCGGAGGATGCCATCCTGATGGACTCCACAAACATGACCATCGACGAGGAGGTGGAGGCGGTCCTGAAAATCGTGGAGGAAAAACTATGAAAAAACTGATGAGTCTGTTCCTGGCAATTCTGCTGGTGCTGAGCCTTGGCCTGCCCACGGCTTTCGCGGAACCGGCGGATGCTTCTGCGGCGGCTGTGCCTGAAATGACGTCTGTTTCCGGCGTCGAAGCGGACAGTGACGCGGGGAACAGGGTTTACTTTGCGGCGCCGCTTTTCTCGCAGGCCGAACAGGAGTACAACCTGAAGCTTGTGAAGGTGCTGGAGGACCATGGCTATGAGGTTTTCCTGCCGCAGCGCGACGGTTATCTGGCTGCTGAACTGGACGGAAAGACCGATGAAGAACTGACCCAGATGATCTTCGAAAAGGATCTCAGCGAAGTTCTGAAGGCGGATATCGTCTTCGTGCTTCTGGACGGACGCGTTCCGGATGAGGGGGCCTGTGTGGAGCTGGGCATTGCTTATGCCAGCGGAAAGAGATGCTATGGCTTCAAGACGGATTCCCGATCGGTGGAGAGAGGCCTTGACCTGAATCCGATGATCGGCGGCTGTCTGATCAAAACCTTCAGCGATATCGACGGAGAACGCCTGATTGCAGCTCTGGAGCAGTATCTGTCCGAGAACGAGTTATAAGGTGCCGAGTCTGAAAGCTGTTATCCCGTGGCATACCGGACAGAGAGGCGGAGGACAATAATGAAAAAGCTGTTTACAATCGATGATATCATGGTTGCGTTCATCTCGGCGCTGGGCTATGGCTTCGGTGAGACCATAGCAAAGCTTTTCGGCTGGCCCGAGATTGTGTGTATGGGGGCAAGCTTCGCTCTGGGGCTTGCACTCAGCGAAATCATCAGCAGGATCGCCTTCAGCAAAGCCGTTCAGAAAAGCCGGAAGAACCGGATTCTTGTTTACGCGGCGGTTTTTCTCATTTTTCTGATTGCGCAGGGTATTTCTGTTAAGTGGATGGGCACGTCGATGCTCGATTATCTGAAGGATGAATTTCTTTCTGTCATCGGCCTTCCCATTCTCGGCTTTGCGGTGAACCTGCTCATCCGCGGATTTCGCATCCGGAAGATCCGCAAACTCTATGGGGACGGAAGCGAGGGCTATGTATTTGATCTGAAAAAAGAGGACATTGAAACAACGAACAGACAGAATCAGCCCATCCGCGGACCATACGATGCCGCTTGCGCGGTAAAGACGAAAACAGGCATCTATGTCGGCGAAAAATATAAAGAAACCATGTGCTATCTGGGGATTCCCTATGCCAGGCCCCCGGTGGGCGAACTCCGGTGGAAGGCGCCCGAACCGCTTCCCGCATCGGACGCCGTTTATGAGGCCAAACATTTCGGCGCTTCGGCCATACAGGTCGAGCACAAGGGCTCGATCCTCAAGCATCACCGGCAGAGCGAGGATTGCCTTAGCCTGAATATCTGTGTCGGCAGCAAGGGTACAAAAGCCGGAAAACCGGTCCTCGTACTGTTTCACCACGGCGATTTTTCCTGCGGCGGCTCTGCGGACCCCCTGCTGTACGGCAGTGATTTTGTAAACGAACATCCGGACATTGTGTTCGTGAGCTTCAATTACCGCCTCGGCATTTTCGGCTTTATTGATTTCTCTCAGGTTCCCGGCGGCGAGGCCTTTCCGGATACCCTGAATCTCGGGCTGCTGGATCAGATCGCGGCTTTGAAATGGATCAGGGAAAACATCGCGGCTTTCGGGGGCGACCCCGAGCGGATCACGGCGCTCGGCTTCGCGTCCGGCGCGGCCTCGATCCTGCTGCTTGCCGCCGGCGGGCATGCGGAGGGGCTGTTCCGGCGGGCGTTCATCTTTAACGGCAGCCCGGCAGCCGCCTACAACACGCCGGAGGCGTCCAGAGCTCTGGCAAGGGATCTGCTGAAGGAAACGCATACCTCGACGATGGCAGAGCTTGCCCGGCTGGAAACGGAGACCCTGAAGGACGCGGCGCAGAGGCTCTGGCAGAATCTGTGCGCGCCGACCTGCGACGGAACCCTGATTCCGGTCGACGTGGATCGGGCCTGTCGGGAAGGCGCCGCCTCGGGCATCGAGTTTATCGTCGGCATCCCGAGCCATGAAATGCAGGTATACCGGTCCATGATCGGCGATCAGAACTACGCTGACGGGGTGGCCCTGGCCGCCGCCGAAATACAGAAACTGCTGGATGATTCCATTGCCGGCACGGTACAGGCGTATATCGACGCGCAGGCGGCGGCATCGACCGCGCTGGAAGCGAATTCGAAGCTGATTGAGCAGTGGAGCGCGCTTTCCGTCTATCGCACCGCGGTCAGGCTGGCAGAGGGCAGAAACAAAGTACATGTCATGTACTGGGATGAAAAGCCGCTGATTGAGAACCTGGGGTCAGGCACGGTCGACGCGGCGGCGACGCTGCTCGGAACCGGTGAGGCCCTGCAGATGTATGGCAGCGTGATGAACGAGGATCTGTCCGAGACGCTGCAGGTCCTTTTGCAGAAATTCATCAGCGGGCAAGCCCTGCAGCTGTATCCGAACGAGATCAGAGGCGTGGACGCCGTTGACTGGAAGGCGTTTCCCAGGGCGCTCATCGTCTCGGACGGGAAACTGGCATGCGATACGATAGCAGACAGGATCACAGAGGTATCGGGTTTATTGGAGTTTGTATTGAAATAATTCGGTGATGTACGGCAGCGCCGCCGGGCACATCCATGATTGCTGTGCCCGGCGGCGGTTTTCGGTTTTCTTCTGCGGCTTGCCCGATCAGGGACGATACTGCGCTCCCACTGCCCCTGCCGGTACCGCTCCCGCCGGTACCGCTCCCGCCGGTATGCCTGCAGGTTGCTCCGGTTCCCCGAATATCAGGTGCCTGAGCCTGGTAAAGAAACCTTCGGGAGCCCTGCTGCCTGTACCGAAACCTTCTCTGAAAACTTCATCCATGGCTTCATAGAAGTCTGTCAGTTCCTCTTCCGCAAACTTCGCCTTAAGACACTCCTCGCTTTTATCCTCGCCCTCATATTCAGCCTTGAATTCCTTATAGCTGTTCAGGAGGTGTTCATGCCAGTCAGACCCGAGCTGTTCTGTGATGTGCTCGTCGTCGAATACTTTGAGTTTCATGCAGATATCCAGGGGAATATCCATGTAATAATACTTTACCAGACTTTCGGTTTCTTCATGATACGTTTTCAGCTCAGCAATCTTTTCATCATTCAGCGCGTCGATATCGGCAAAGTATGTCTCATACAGGCGCATATATCTGGTATAAATGCTGCGCAGAATCGTTGCCAGTTCGTCTGTTCTCTGGGTCTCTTTGTGCAGGATCTCGTCCACTCTTTCCGTGCTTAATTCAACCATTGTTATTTTCTCCTATAGAATGATTGCTGTTATTCGTCAGGCTGCCTGATTGCTGGGAGAATGACCGGCATTCTTTTGCGTCCCTTCCCATTTATCACTACTATATAACACAAATTCTGTTTATTGCAAGAGGGGTTTCCGGAACATCAAAGGGCTTTTTCCGCCTTTTGTGCTCATCCTTCTGCAAAATCCGAGAAAAAAAGCCTTGACATGGTGGAAACCCCTCTTGACCTTCACGGAAAAACAGCTAAGATAGGGGTATCCGCGAACACGCGAAAACAATTCTATGGAGGTTATGATCTCATGAACAGCAACAATGAACCTATGCAGACAGCTGACAGCAGCATGAGCGTCGATGATTATCTTGCGCAGCTTCATGCGGATTATGATCCTGTTTACAGCATGCTGATGAATTACCAGTGCGCCGTTACGGCAGTGGAAACAAAATTCAATATTCTTAACAATCGGCTT
>Ga0310786_10004114_pt1 | contig 20434 bp, 14 predicted proteins | sample AusTroGonzalo_MG_FD_203881 | JGI IMG/M metagenome (GOLD analysis project Ga0310786, IMG submission 203881) | Bovine rumen microbial communities from tropical cattle in Woodstock, Queensland, Australia - Gonzalo_03 (v2) (version 2) | ecosystem: Host-associated > Mammals > Digestive system >... | reverse complement strand
ACGAAACCGTCCCATGTACCGGCGATGAGGCCCTCCTGGATGAAGATACCCGTGAGCACGGTACCGAAGATACCGCCTGTGCCGTGAGTGGGGAACACGTCGAGGGCATCGTCGATGCGTGAGTGTGAACGCCAGTAGACGGCGACATTACAGATTAGCGTGATGACGAATGAGATGAAGATGCTCTGGCCGACGGTGACGTAGCCTGCAGAGGGCGTGATGGCCACCAGACCGACGACGCAGCCAACGGCGGCACCCATGGCCGACGGCTTGCGGCCGCGCAGACAGTCGAAGAAGATCCATGTCATCATGGCCGTTGCCGAGGCGGTGTTCGTGTTGAGGAACGCCTTGACGGCCTGACCATCGGCATGGAGCGAGCTGCCGGCATTGAAACCGAACCATCCCAGCCACAACAGGGCGGCGCCGAGCAGCACGAACGGGATGTTGGCGGGCTCGCTCTTACGTGTCTCTGCCTCACGTCGTCCTAAGTAGATGGCACCTGCCAGTGCGGCGACACCTGAGGAGGCGTGGACCACGATACCACCGGCGAAGTCGATGACGCCCCAGCGGCAGAAGAGTCCCTCGGGATGCCACGTCATGTGGGCCAGCGGACAGTAGATGAAGAAAAAGAAGAACATCATGAAGAACATATAGGCCGAGAAGCGTACACGCTCAGCAAACGAACCCGTGATCAGCGACGGTGTGATGATGGCGAACTTCATCTGGAACAGGGCAAAGAGTGCCAAGGGGATGGAGGCGCCGCCCAAGATGTTACCTGCAGGAGTGGTGTAGACCGCTCCGCCGACGTTGTGGAACATGGGGAATGTCAGCGGGTTGCCGATGATGCCACCGATGTCATCACCAAAGCACAGCGAGAAGCCGATGACTACCCACAGTACCGAGATAAGGCCCATGGCGATGAACGACTGTAACATTGTCGAGATAACGTTCTTCGCACCTACCATGCCGCCGTAGAAGAACGACAGACCAGGCGTCATCATCAACACAAAGATGGTAGCAGTGATCAGCCAGGCCACATCGGCTGCTGAGATCACCGACCAGTCACACTCAAAGGTAGGCTCACCTACAAAGACACCTGCGATGGCGATAAGTGTCATCGCCGTCATCAGGATAATCCAACGTTTCTTAATCTTCATATTTTTATTGTTTTAAAGTTTCTTCAAGTCTTCGTTTGCATAAAAATCCCTCCCCTCCGCCAGTGGCGGAAGAGAGGGTTCACCTGGATAAGATTAAGGTTGCAGCGTCAGTCCAAGAACCAGGTAGGCTTTCTGTGAACAGGGGTTGGCGACAACCTGTCCGAAGACGGGTATACTGAACGAGTCGGTCACCTTGATCTCCTTCTCGGCTTTCAGTGACAGGTTCGTTACGGCAAACCCCGTAGTGCCATAGAAATCGGTAGCGAACGGGACGGCTCCGGCTGTGGCAGTCCAACTGGTTGTAGCAAGAGTGAATGGGACGGCTACCTCCACGTAACTGCTGTAGGCTCGCTCGCCGTCCTTGTTCGCACCGTCATTGCCTGCAAAATTGGTGTACCATTGTAATGAGGCCACTCCAAAGTCATAACCGATATTTGCCTCAAAGACGTGGTTGGTACCATGGGCATCGTATTTGAAATAACGGTTCTCTGGGTCGAGTCCAGCATTGAACCAGTAGTCGGTCACGCCAATGTTAAAACCACCAACGCTGTAGCCGAGTGTCAGGTCGAACTCTTTTGTGTCTTCGGGGTTTACCAGTCCGTAGCTGCCCCATGCACTCAACGACAGACCTTTGAAGCCGATGCCGAATGTAGGCTGAAGGGCTGTACTTCCCAAATCCTGGCCACGCCAGATGTAGCTACTTACGACATCTCCACTTACCGTCGTTTCAATTTCATCCTGTGCAATGGCGGTCATGCTCATGACCATTCCCATTGCGAATAAAACAATCTTTTTCATAATTTCAATCCTTTAATTTTTCAATCCTTCAATTTTTCAATTTTAGTTATAACACATTTCTCCGTGCTCGTAGACGTCGAGACCTTCCTCCTCGATGCGCTTGTCGACGCGCAGGCCGTGCAGCTTCTTGATACCGAAGAACAAGACGATACCACAGGCGGCAGCCCAGAGGTCGATAATCAGAATACCAAAGCACTCTGCACCGAAGAAGCCCCAGCCGTGACCGTAGAGAGCACCGTTAGAGGTAGACAGCAGACCCGTCATGATAGTTCCGAGGATACCGCAGACACCGTGTACGCTGCTGGCACCAACGGGATCGTCGATATGCAGCTTGTGGTCGATGAACTCGATGGCGTAGACCAGCACGATACCGCAGACCAGACCAATGATGACAGAACCCATGGGCGAAACCAGGTCGCAACCGGCGGTGATACCCACAAGACCGGCCAGTACACCGTTCAGTGTCAGAGAGAGTGACGGTTTGCCATACTTGAACCAAGTGAGGAACATCGTGGCGGTACCACCAGCGACAGCGGCGAGGTTCGTAGTCAGGAACACATGCGAGATGGCGATGCGGTTCACCTCACCAGAGGCTGCCAACTGCGAACCGGGGTTGAAGCCGAACCATCCGAGCCAGAGGATGAAAACACCGAGCGAGGCCATGGCTAGGTTGTGACCGGGGATAGCGTTGCTCTTGCCGTCCTTACCATACTTACCGATACGGGGACCGAGAGCGATGGCACCGATCAGGGCCAGCACACCACCCACGCTGTGGACGATAGCAGAACCGGCAAAGTCGTGGAACACATCACCGAAGGTCGACATCATAAACGAGTCGGCAGCATCGTTACAGAGCCAGCCACCACCCCAGGTCCAGTGACCTTCGATGGGGTAGATGAATAGCGAGATGGCTGCACTGTAGATGAGATACATCGAGAACTTCGTGCGCTCGGCCATGGCACCGCTGACGATGGTGGCAGAGGTGGCACAGAACACCGTCTCGAAAATCAGGAAACCCTCAACGGGCAGGTCGCCCGAATAGAAGGAGAGGTCGCCCCAGTTGGGCATACCGATGAAACCGGCGCCCTCGCTGCCGAACATAAATCCGAAACCAATGAAGAAGAACAGCAGTGAGCCGAACATGAAGTCGACGAAGTTCTTCATCAGGATGTTTGCCGTGTTCTTACTACGTGTAAAACCTGCTTCACACAGCGCGAATCCCGGCTGCATCCAGAATACCAGCATGGCTGCCAATAGCATCCATACAGTATCTAGTGAAATTCCAATTTCGTTCATAATCCTAATCTTTTTTCCTTTTACATTGTTATCCTTTTACTTCTTGTCACGTAGTACGGTGTCACCATTCTCACCTGTACGGATGGACCAGGTGTCGAGGACATCACTCACGAAGATACGACCGTCACCAACCTCACCGGTATGGGCTACTCTCAGTATCACCTTCACGGTGGGCTCAAGGAATATGTCGCGACAAACGATCGTGATGGCCACGCGCTCAATCACATCCGTCGAATACTGGACGCCACGATAGATGCGCTCCTGACGGCTCTGACCGATGCCGTGCACGTCGTGGTACTCAAACCAGTCGATGTCGGAGGATAGAAGTGCTGCCTTCACCTCCTCGAACTTGGTCTTGCGGATAATTGCTTCAATCTTTTTCATACCTTACTTGCTTTTTACCTTATTAATATATAACACATTGTCACTGTGACGATGCAAAGTTACGACATTCTGCAAGAAAAATCATAATAAATCTTTCGTTTTGTTCGTAAAAACATTTGCTTTTTGACATTTTGTATTGTTTAAGTGTAATATTTACATTCTTTTCTTTACATTTTTATTCAAAAAACCTGCAAATGGAAACAAAGTGTCAGATAACGCAAACAGGCGTTCTTTGACAAGCCTTCAAAACAAGCCTATTTGCCAATATGTTAGAGATAAAGAAAAGAATGGGCAGAGCTGTTTACAGAATGATTAAAAACAGGTGGTTTTCGTGTCAAAAAGATAGTTGTTAAAAAAAATGAGAATAAAAAAGTCGGTAATTTTTTGGCTATTATGACAAAAAGATATACTTTTGCAGCCAAAATCGAACAGATTGACACGAAAAGTAAGGATAATATGACACAACGTAAACAAAAAAACAAAGGGCTTTACCAGAGTGATTATGAGCATGACGCTTGTGGCGTGGGTATGGTAGTAAATATCCATGGCGGCAAGAGTCATGAACTGGTGGATAATGCGCTGCGGGTGCTGGAAAACATGGAACATCGCGGCGCTGAGACTCGCGACAAGACTGGCGACGGAGCCGGTATTATGGTACAGATTCCGCATGAGTTTATTCTGTTGCAGGGTATTCCTGTGCCCGAAAAGGGGAAGTACGGAACAGGTCTGGTATTCCTGCCAAAAGACGAGAAGGCACAACAGGATATCCTCTCTGTGATGATTGAGGAGATTGAGCGCGAGGGACTGACCCTGATGCACCTGCGCGCTGTGCCTACTAACCCTGAGGTGCTGGGTGCCGCTGCTCGCGAGGTTGAGCCCGACATCAAGCAGATTTTCGTAACTGGCATCACTGACGAGCAGGTGCCCGTATTCGAGCGTATATTATATAAGGTACGCAAGCGCATAGAAAACCGTATCGACAACGAGGACTTTTATATCTGCTCGCTGTCGAACAAGAATATCATTTACAAGGGAATGCTGACCAGCGGACAGCTGCGTCGCTACTTCCCTGATCTATCGAACGATTACTTTACAAGTGGATTGGCACTGGTACACTCGCGCTTCTCTACCAACACCTTCCCTAAGTGGAAGCTGGCACAGCCCTTCCGTCTGCTGGCCCACAACGGTGAGATTAACACCATTCGTGGTAACCGCGGTTGGATGAAGGCTCGTGAGAGCGTGCTCTCAAGCGAGGCCCTGGGCGACATCAAGGACCTGCGCCCCATCGTGCAGGAGGGTATGAGCGACTCTGCCAGCTTGGATAACGTCTTTGAGTTCTTGATGCTGAGCGGCCTGAGCCTGCCACAGGCGATGGCTATCCTGGTGCCTGAGAGCTTTAACGATAAGAACCCCATCAGCGAGGACCTGAAAGCCTTCTACGAGTATCACTCAATCCTGATGGAGCCGTGGGACGGTCCTGCAGCGCTGCTGTTCTCAGATGGTCGCTATGCCGGCGGAATGCTGGACAGAAACGGATTGCGCCCCAGCCGCTACACCATCACCAAGGGTGGTATGATGGTAGTGGCCAGCGAGGTTGGCGTGATGGACTTTGAGCCGGGCGACGTGGTGAGCAAGGGCCGTCTGCAGCCAGGTAAGATTCTGCTGATTGATACCCAAGAGGGCAAGATATATTACGACGGCGAGATTAAGGAGCAGCTGGCTAAGGCACATCCCTACCGCGAGTGGTTGAACGAGAACCGTGTGCAGCTGGAGAAGCTGAAGAGCGGTCGTCACGTAGAAAACAGCGTAAAGGACTTCGAGCAGAAGCTCGTCACCTTCGGTTTCGGCCAGGAGGATATCGATAAGACCATCATCCCCATGGCAACAGCCGGTCAGGAGCCTGTTGCTGCTATGGGTAACGACACGCCGCTGGCTGTCATCAGCGACCGTCCGCAGATACTGTTCAACTACTTCCGTCAGCAGTTTGCTCAGGTCACCAACCCCGCCATCGACCCCATCCGCGAGGAGCTCGTGATGTCATTGACGGAGTATATCGGGGCTGTGGGGACGAATATCCTGATGCCCGATGCATCGAACTGTAAGATGGTGCGCCTGCCGCAGCCTGTGCTGACGAATACCCAGCTCGACATACTTTGCAACATCCGCTATAAGGGCTTTAATACGAAGAAGCTGCCCATCCTCTTCGATATGGAGAAAGGAGAAGAGGGACTCCGCCAGGCACTGGACAAGCTCTGCCAGGATGCCGAGGCCAGCGTTGACGAGGGTGTGAACTACATCATCCTCTCTGACCGCGACATCGACGACAAGCATGCTGCTATCCCATCACTATTGGCTGTCTCAGCCGTTCATCACTACCTGATTAGCGTGGGTAAGCGCGTACAGACGGCCCTGATTGTTGAGAGTGGAGAAATCCGCGAAGTGATGCATGCTGCCCTGTTGCTGGGCTATGGTGCCAGTGCCATTTGTCCTTACATGACGTTCGCTGTTCTCGACGACCTTGTGAAGAAGAGCAAAATTCAGGAGGACTATGCTACCGCCGAGGCTCACTATATCAAGGCTGTCGACAAAGGTCTTAAGAAGATTATGTCGAAGATGGGTATCTCGACCATCCGTAGCTATCGCGGTGCGAAGATTTTCGAGAGCATCGGACTGAGCGAGGACTTGCTGCGCCGCTACTTTGGTACCGAGGTGAGCACTATCGGCGGCGTCGGACTGAAAGAGATTGCCCGTGATGCCATCCGTCTGCAGAAGGCTGCCAAGGAACAGACCCTATTGCAGAACCAGGGACAGTTTGCGTGGCGCAAGGACGGCATCAAGCACGCCTGGAACCCAGAAACGATTGCTAACCTGCAATTAGCTACCCGACTGGGAAGCTACAAGAAATATCAGGAATGGGAGAAGATGGTCGACGAGAAGGAGAGCCCCATCTTCATCCGCGACTTCTTTAAGTTCAAGAAGGCTGCCAAGCCAACGCCTATCGACGAGGTGGAGCCCGTTGAGAGCATCGTGAAGCACTTCGTAACGGGTGCCATGAGCTTCGGTGCGCTGAGCATCGAGGCCCACGAGGCACTGGCACTCGCCATGAATAAACTGGGTGCACGCAGTAATACTGGTGAGGGTGGCGAAGACAACGCCCGATATCACTCAGAGGTGGATGGCGTGAGCCTTTCTAGTAAGACCAAGCAGATTGCCAGTGGACGTTTTGGCGTGACGGCTGAGTACCTGGTGAATGCCGAGGAGATACAGATTAAGGTGGCTCAGGGTGCTAAGCCTGGTGAGGGAGGACAGTTACCTGGCTTCAAGGTCAACGAGATTATCGCCAAGACGCGTAACGCCATCCCTGGCATCTCGCTGATTTCGCCTCCACCTCATCACGACATCTACAGTATCGAGGACCTGGCTCAGCTCATCTTCGACCTGAAGAATATCAACCCGACGGCTGCCGTCAGCGTGAAGCTGGTGGCCGAGAGCGGCGTGGGAACCATCGCCGCTGGTGTGGCTAAGGCTAAGGCCGACCTCATCGTTATCTCTGGTGCCGAGGGTGGTACGGGTGCATCGCCGGCGTCGTCAATGCGGTTTGCGGGCATCTCGCCCGAGATCGGTCTCGCTGAGACGCAGCAGACGCTGGTCATCAACGGCCTGCGTAATCAGGTGCGACTGCAGACCGATGGTCAGCTGAAGACTGCCAAGGACGTGATCATCATGGCCATGTTAGGAGCCGACGAGTTCTCGTTTGGTACGCTGCCCCTGATTGTGCTGGGCTGCGTGATGATGCGTAAGTGTAATACCAATACCTGCCCCATGGGTGTGGCCACCCAGAACCCAGAACTGCGCAAGCACTTCCAGGGTCATTCGGAGTACGTGGTGAACTTCTTCACCTTCCTGGCCGAGCAGGTGCGCGAGTATCTCAGCGAGATTGGTGTGAAGAGTCTGAAGGAGATTATCGGTCACACAGAACTGATAGAGGTTGACACCACCAACGCTACTGACAAGCAGAAGACCATCGACTTCGCCCGCCTGCTGCACAAGCCTGAAACTGAAAAGGCTCTCTATTGGGATCGTGGCGCATTCACCAAGGTTACTGGCGTGAAGGACGAGGAGATTATCAAGGCTGCCGAGAAAGCTATCGAAAACCAAGAAGAGGTGACGCTCGACTACGCCATCAAGAATACAGACCGTGCCGTCACCACTATGCTCTCTGGCGTCATCGCCAAGAAATACGGCGAGGCTGGTCTGCCTGACGGCACCATCAACATCAAGTTCAAGGGCTCTGCCGGTCAGTCGTTCGGTGCCTTTGCTGTGAAGGGTGTCAACCTGAAGCTCGAGGGTGAGTGTAACGACTACTTTGGCAAGGGACTCTCTGGCGGTCGCATCTCCATTCTGCCTCCTGCCCGAAGTGGTGAGGATTTCCATGCAGAAGAGAATATCATCGCTGGTAACACAGGTCTTTATGGCGCCACCTCTGGCGAACTCTATATCAATGGTAAGGTGGGCGAGCGCTTTGGCGTGCGCAACTCAGGTGCCATTGCCGTCATCGAGGGTGCTGGCGACCACTGCTGCGAGTATATGACTGGCGGACGCGTCGTCGTCCTGGGCAAGACGGGCCGCAACTTCGCCGCGGGCATGTCGGGCGGCGTGGCCTATGTCTATGACCCTGACCATACCTTCGACTACTTCTGCAACATGGACATGGTTGAGCTCTCGCTGGTCGAGGACAGCGTCTCTCGCAAGGAGCTGCTTGAGCTCATCCGTCAGCACTACCTGCATACAGGCTCAGCCCTGGCAGGTCGCATGCTCGACGACTGGCAGCGCTACGTCCAGGACTTCATCCAGGTAGTCCCCATCGAGTACAAACGTGTACTCCAGGAAGAGCAGAATAAGAAACTTCAAGAAAAGATAGCAAACATCCAAAGAGATTATTAATCATGGGAAATCCAAAAGCATTTTTAGAGATACACCGCCAGGAGGCCGGTTATCGTCCTATACAAGATAGAATCCACGACTTCAGCGAGGTTGAGCAGACGCTCAACACCCGTGAGCGCAAACTGCAGGCCTCGCGCTGCATGGACTGCGGCGTGCCCTTCTGCCACTGGGCTTGTCCACTGGGCAACAAGGCCCCCGAGTGGAACGACGCCCTGTACAAAGGCGACTGGGAACTGGCCTATCATCTGCTCAACAGTACCAACCCCTTCCCTGAGTTCACCGGCCGCATCTGTCCCGCCCTCTGCGAAAAAGCCTGCGTACTGAACCGCTTTAACCACGAGCCCACGACGAACCGTGAGGATGAGTGCGCCATCACTGAGGCCGCTTTCCGTGAGGGTTTTATTACTCCCAAGACGGATATCGTGCGCAACGGTAAGAAGGTAGCTGTGATTGGTGCCGGCCCTGCCGGCTTGGCCGCTGCCAACGACCTCAACCTGATGGGTTACAAGGTGACAGTTTTCGAGAAGAACGAGGCTGCTGGCGGACTGCTGCGCTATGGTATCCCCAACTTCAAACTGAACAAGGCTATCATCGACCGCCGCATCGGCCTGCTGGAGCAGGAGGGTATCGAGTTTAAGTATGGCGCAGCCATAGCCCTAGATGATCTAGCCGGGCTAGAAAAACTAGCCAGCGATTACGACAGCGTCGTAATCGCCACTGGAACCCCTACCGCTCGCGATTTGAAGGCCCCAGGCCGAGAGCTGAAGGGTGTTCACTTCGCCCTCGAGATGCTCTCTCAGCAGAACCGTGTGCTCGCTGGCATGGAGTTCAGCAAAGATGAGCGCGTAACAGCCAAGGGTAAGGATGTCCTCGTGATTGGTGGTGGTGATACAGGTTCTGACTGTATTGGTACTGCCCACCGCCAGGGTTGCAAGAGCGTGACCCAGATTGAGATTATGCCTAAGCCCGTTGAAGGCCCTGAAGACCCACAGAACCCTTGGCCCAACTGGCCTCGCACCCTTAAGACTACCTCTTCGCACGAGGAGGGTTGTACACGCCGTTGGAACATCAACACCCTCGAATTCCTCGGAGAGAATGGCAAACTGACAGGTGTCAAGGTGCAGGAGATTGACTGGAAGCCAAACCCAGAGGGTGGTCGCCCCATCATGGTAGAGAAAGGTAAGCCTGAAATCATCAAGGCCGAGCTCGTCCTCCTCGCCATGGGCTTCTTGAAGCCAGAGCATCCTGAGTACCCGGTGAACGTCTTCGTCTGCGGCGACTCTGCCAACGGCGCCTCACTTGTCGTCCGTGCTATGGCAAGCGGTCTCGATACCGCTAAGAAGGTCGACAAGTTCCTGTCGAAATAACGCGATAACGGTATAACGTAATAACGTGAAAAGATGTCAAAGATCCCCTTCACCAAGATGCACGGCTGTGGCAATGACTACATCTACGTAAACGCCATCGACCATCCCGTCGCCGACCCCACCCGCGCTGCCGTCCTGTGGAGTGACCGCCATAAGGGCATCGGCAGCGACGGTCTCGTACTCATCGACCGCAGCCCCGTCCCTGAGGCCGACTTCTCCATGCGCATCTTCAATGCCGACGGCAGCGAGGCCATGATGTGTGGCAATGCGTCGAGGTGTATTGGGAAATACCTCTATGAGCGGGGACTGACGACAAAGACGGAGATTCGTCTGCTGACGCTCTCGGGCGTAAAAATCCTGAAGTTGCACGTCAATGGCGACATCATTGAGAGCGTCACCGTCGACATGGGCGAGCCGGTGCTGGAGGACGTGACACAGTTTCTGGTTAACCGCGGCCTCAGCAAAGGCATCTTCGTCTCGATGGGCAATCCCCATTATGTCATCTTTACTGACGATGTCGACCAGGTGGGCGAGACGGGACGCTCGTTGGAGTTCCATCCTGCCTTCCCGCAGCGTTGCAACATCGAGTTTGCCCGTGTTGAGGCTGATGGCACGATTCGTACCCGTGTATGGGAGCGTGGCAGCGGCATCACTATGGCCTGTGGCACGGGTGCCTGTGCTACGGCTGTCGCTGCCGCCATGACAGGCCGTGCAGGTCGCAAGTCACAGATTGTCATGGACGGCGGTACCCTCACCATCGAATGGTGTGAAGCCGATTGCTCGGCCGAAGGACGCTTTTTTCAAAAGAACCATGTCTACAAGACTGGTCCCGCTGAATTTGTATTCGACGGAGAAATTGAGGCGGGCTTCGCCCTAAATGATAAATGATAAATGAAATTTTCGCAATATGGCATTAGTAAACATTCACTTCCTGAACCTCCAGAGCAACTATCTGTTTGCCGACATCGCCAAGAAGGTCAACGCCTTCAAGGTGATGCACCCCAAGGCCGACGTTATCTCACTCGGCATCGGCGACGTCACACAGCCGCTGGCACCCGCCGTCATCGAAGCAATGCACAAGGCTGCCCACGAGATGAGTACCGCCAAGGGCTTCCGTGGCTATGGCCCCGAGCAGGGCTACGACTTCCTGCGTGAGGCTATCCTCAAGAACGATTTCCTGACACGTGGTGTCCACCTCAATATCGATGAGATTTTCATTAACGACGGTGCGAAGTCAGACACGGGCAACTTCCAGGAGCTGCTCCACTGGGACAACTACATCGGCGTCACCGATCCTATCTATCCCGTCTATATCGACTCGAATGTGATGATTGGCCGCTGCGGCACCTTCCGCGACGGACGCTGGACGAATGTGCGCTACCTGCCCACCACCGCCGAGAACGGCTTTGTGCCTGAACTGCCCAAAGGTCGTCCCGTCGACGTCATCTACCTCTGCTATCCTAACAACCCCACGGGAACGGTCATCACCAAGCCCGAGCTCCGTAAATGGGTGAACTACGCGTTGAAGAACGACGCGCTTATCCTCTACGATGCCGCCTACCAGGCTTACATTCAGGATCCGGAGATTCCACGCTCGATCTATGAGATCCGCGGTGCCCGAAAGTGTGCCGTCGAGTTCCACTCGTTCTCGAAGACCGCCGGCTTCACGGGTATCCGTTGCGGCTATACGGTGGTGCCTAAGGAGGTCAGCGTCTCTACCTTCGAGGGTGAGCGCATCCCCCTGAACCAGCTGTGGCTGCGTCGTCAGTGTACGAAGTTCAACGGCACCAGCTACATCTCGCAGCGGGCTGCTGAGGCTATCTACACCCCCGAGGGCAAACAGCAGATCCAGCAGACCATCGACTACTACATGGACAACGCCCACAAGATGCTGACCACGTTGCGTAGCCTTGGCTTCGAGTGCTATGGTGGCGAGAACGCACCTTATATATGGATGCGTACGCCCGACGGCATGGGCTCTTGGCAATTCTTCGAGGCGCTGCTCTATGGTGCCAACGTCGTCTGCACCCCTGGTGTCGGTTTCGGTCCCTCCGGCGAGGGTTACGTCCGCTTCACCGCCTTCGGCAGCCACGAGCGTACCGCTGAGGCTCTCGACCGTATTGCCGCCTGGAGCAAGGGCAAGGCCGTGGAGGTATAGATGCTGCTTTTTGCCTAAGTGACGGATTGTAACGATAGGACAGGAAAATAGAACAAAATGAAAACAAAATGATTGTTAATACGTTCAAAACGTTTACAAAATGACAGTTTCAAACGTTTTTAACAAACAAAATGAATATATTTTGTATGTTTTCTATGACATTCTGCTTACCTTTGCCGACGAAATCAGTAAACAAGTAAGCAAAACCAAATTAAAGTAGAAAGATTATGGAAGCATTAAGATTTCAGGTTGTCGGCGAGGCATTCAAGAAGAAGCCCCTCGACGTAAAAACACCAGGTATCAGACCTTACGAGTATTTTGGAAGCAAGGTCTTCAATCGTGAGAAGATGTACAAGTACCTGCCGAAGGACGTCTACGAGAAGATGGTTGACGTCATCGACAATGGCGCCCGTCTCGACCGCGCCGTGGCCGACGCAGTGGCTGCCGGCATGAAGCAATGGGCCATCGAGAACGGTGTGACGCACTACACCCACTGGTTCCAACCCCTGACGGAGGGTACTGCTGAGAAGCATGACTCGTTCATCGAGCACGACGGAAAGGGCGGCATGGTCGAGGAGTTCACTGGCAAACTGCTCGTCCAACAAGAGCCCGACGCCTCTTCATTCCCCTCTGGCGGTATCCGCTCTACCTTCGAGGCCCGCGGCTACTCTGCCTGGGACCCCACATCGCCCGTCTTCATCATCGACGATACACTTTGTATCCCCACTGTCTTTATCTCTTATAGCGGTGAGGCACTCGACTATAAGGCACCGCTGCTGCGCGCCCTGCACGCTGTCAACGTAGCCGCTACGGACGTCTGCCATTACTTCGATCCTACAGTGAAGAAAGTACAGAGCAACCTGGGTTGGGAACAGGAGTACTTCCTCGTCGACGAGGGACTCTATGCCGCCCGTCCTGACCTGCTGCTGACAGGTCGTACGCTGATGGGTCACGACTCTGCCAAGAACCAACAGATGGACGACCACTACTTCGGTGCTATCCCCGAGCGTGTCGCTGCCTTTATGCGCGACCTCGAGATTCAGGCCCTGGAGCTTGGTGTTCCTTGTAAGACTCGTCACAACGAGGTTGCTCCTAACCAGTTTGAGCTGGCTCCTATCTTCGAGGAGACCAATCTGGCTGTCGACCACAACATGATGCTGATGTCACTGATGAAGAAGGTGGCTCGTAAGCACGGCTTCCGCGTGCTGCTGCACGAGAAGCCATTCGCAGGAATCAATGGTAGTGGTAAACACAACAACTGGTCATTAAGCACTGATAACGGTATATTGCTCCACGCTCCTGGCAAGACGCCTGAGCAGAACCTGCGCTTCGCTACGTTCATCGTCGAGACACTGATGGGTGTCTATAAGCACAACGGTCTGCTGAAGGCCTCGATCATGAGTGCTACTAACGCCCACCGTCTGGGCGCCAACGAGGCACCTCCCGCCATCGTATCTTCATTCCTTGGCAAGCAGGTCAGCGAACTGCTCGACCACATTGAGAAGGCCGATAAGGACTTCCTCGCCATGAGTGGCAAGCAGGGTCTGAAGATGGACATCCCTGAGATTCCTGAGTTGCTCATCGACAACACCGACCGTAACCGTACCTCTCCCTTCGCCTTCACAGGTAACCGTTTCGAGTTCCGTGCCGTAGGTTCTGAGGCTAACTGCGCCAGCGCTATGATCGCCCTGAACAGTGCCGTTGCCGAGGCTTTGGTCAGCTTCAAGAAGCGTGTGGATGCTAAGATTCCTGAGTTCGAGAAGAAGCTGGCTGGTACTGAGCACAGCGCCAAGTTCCACGCTATCATCGACGTGCTGCGCGAGGATATCAAAACCTGTAAGCCCATCCGCTTCGACGGTAATGGCTACTCTGACGAGTGGGTTGCTGAGGCTGAGAAGCGCGGTCTGGACGTCGAGAAGTCGTGCCCGAAAATTTTCGAGCGCTACCTCGACAAGGAGAGCATCCAGATGTTCGAGAGCCTGGGCGTGATGACGAAGAAGGAACTCGAGGCCCGCAACGAGGTGAAGTGGGAGACCTACACGAAGAAGATTCAGATTGAGGCCCGCGTGCTGGGCGACCTGTCAATGAACCATATCATCCCCGTGGCCACGAGCTACCAGAGCCAGCTGCTGAAGAACGTCGACAGCGTCTCCACCGTCTTCCCCATCGACAAGGCCGAGAAGCTGAACGCCCGCAACCTCAAGATTATCGAGGAGATTGCCGAGCGCACCAGTGCCATCGAGAAGGGTGTCGAGGAGCTTGTCAACGCCCGTAAGCTGGCCAACAAGATTACTGATGAGCACGACAAGGCCATTGCCTACCACGACAAGGTGGAGCCGAAGCTCGACGAGATTCGCTACCAGATAGACAAGCTGGAGCTCATCGTCGACGACGCCCTCTGGCCGCTACCTAAGTACCGCGAGCTGCTATTTATAAGATAGCCCTTCTTATTTTTGAGTTTTTTTGCTTTACAAGCCTAGTTTGTGAGAGGGCTCGACACTGTGATGGTGTCGAGCCCTCAATTATTTGTCTCCAAAAGAACCCCTCGCTTAGCGGAGAACCTTCTTGCCATTTTCAATGACGATTCCTTTGCCGTTGCTCGTGTGACGGCCGCTCAGGTCGTAGACACCCTTGTTCCATAGAGAGGGCTGGAGGATGCTCACAGGACGGATGCCCGTAGCAGCCATCAGCTCGTCGTACTCCTCAGCCGTCACTGAGTGGATAGCCAGGCCGCTGAGAGCAATATCGTCCGTGGCATTGGCACGTTTCAGCGTCAGGCGGTACTCTCCGAAGCCGTCCTTCACCTCGAAGGGCAGTACATACTCTCCGCCAGTGTTGACAGTGGCGTTGAGGATGATGCCTTTCTTGCCCGAAACAGGCAGTTTCTGCAGTGTCACGGTGATGGTCTTCTCAGCATCGCCCTGGCTCTTGAAGCAGAACTTGTACGTGCCGTTGACGAACTGCAGCGTGCGGTAGACGTTCTGCTTGTCGTTGCTACCGGCAGCCTGGGGCGTATCGCCATAGTAGAACAGATAGGTGCTGCTGTTCATCGTGACGCCGAAGTCCTTGGCGACGTATCCTTCCGTCTCGATGGCCGGGCGCCACTTCAGCGTGGTGTCGCAAGGAGAGTCGAGTGTGTATTGCTTGAAGAAGTTCCACATCGTCTTGCCCGAGTTGCCTTCTTCGGTATTGCCGGTGTAAGGCGAGTGACCCATGCCGTCCATCTCGTAGTAGATGTAAGGGAAACCGCCCTCAGTGGCCTCGTAGACGCTCTTCGTGTACTTGCCGCTCTTCACGGTCTTCACGGGCACGGGGTTGGCACCGTTGCGCATCACCATTTGGCTGACAATCTTCGGCATGAGCGAGTACTTCACGAAGTCGTCGCTCTTGCCGTGGATATGGAGGAAGGGCACGGGACGCTTGCCTATCAGGCGCAGGTGGAACTCATTCAGCTGGAAGCCGCTGATGCTGGCAAAGGCAGCGAAGACGTCGCTGCAGGCGCAGCTCATCGAGTAGGTCATCATACCACCATTGGAGAATCCGCAGCAGTACAGACGCTTGCGGTCAATCTTGTGCTTCTTGTCCACATCGTCGATGAGGTCCATGAAGAACTGCGCATCATCATTAAACTCGCCCGTAGCTGTCCAACCGGGGGCGCTGCCACCGAAACCAATGGGGAATGGGGTCATGAGACCAGAAGGATAGGCCACGATACAGCCGGCCCAGTCTGCCACATCCTCACCGAACGGAGCCTTGTCGTTGGCAGAGCCGCCAGAGCCGTGCAGCGACAGCACGAACGGACAGTTCTCCTTTGCGTTGCTGGGGATATAGAGTTTGTACGTGCGGCTCTTGCCGTTCACCGTGATGGTGTAATCTTTCTCTGTTCCAGCCACTGCCAGCAGCTGGGTCATGCATAGTGTTAGGGTGACGAGTAAAAATCTTTTCATCTTTTTTTATTTTAGGTTATTATGCTTCTTTGTCACGCTTTGGATTCTTCGGGAACCAGCCTCTCTCGACACGCTTCTTCTGCTCGAAGAGTTCGCCGATGCCCCAGAGGGCAGAGGCACCGAACACACCGATGACGGCAGAGACGACGGTGTTCTCGATGAACAACGCCGCGATGATGGAGACGAGTCCGATAATCAGATATACTATCCAAGGGCGCGTCCCCCAGTAATACTCCGTCTTGATGACAATGGGATGCCAGATACCAATGGTCAGGAAGGTGCAGACGGCAATGATAATTCCTGTGAAATACATCGTGTTTAGTTATTTCGGTTGCAAAGGTACGAATAAGCGAGCGAAATCCCAAATTTATTTGAGGATTTCCGAGCGAGAGTACCTTCGAGACACAGTCTCAAAGGTAGTGCAAATCGAGCGAAATGCAAAAAGAAAACTTGTTTTTCTTCATTTCCAAGAATATGCTAATAACTACACAAGTATTGTTAACAAGATTTAAAGAATTTGGAGGTTACTACAAATTGTAGTTATCTTTGCGATTGAAATCGCGAGACTCGGCGGCACCTCAGCAATTGGAACGAACTCTATTGCATTCGGTTTGCACGAGCCTTGCGGCAGAAACTAAAAACCGCGATTAACAACCAGCGATTATGAAGAAACTGACCGATAAGGAATTGACAATCATGGAGGTACTTTGGGAGCATGGCGAACAGTCCATCCGCGACCTCATCAGCAATCTCCCTGACCCTGCCGCTCATTTCAACACGATAGCCACCTATGTGCGCCGTCTAGAGATGCACGGCATGATAAGCCACAAGGAGCTGAGTCCTAAGTTCTATATGTACGACGCTGCCGTGACGCGCGAACAGTACATCAACGCCATCCACAAGGAGAATGTGAAGAAGTTCTTCGGCGGCTCGTACATGGGGTTCATCTCGAACCTGGTGAAGGAGCACGACGTGAGTGTGGACGAACTGAAGGAAATAATCCGAATGGTAGAGGAGGAGTAGGCGCTGCGCTATGCTAAATGAGAAATGATAAATGAGGAAATGATATGGGTAGTTTCGTAGTATATATTCTAGAATGGGCGCTGTGCCTGTCGGCATTCCTGCTGCTGTACAAGATGTGCTTCAGCGGCTCGACGTTCCACCGTTTCAACCGCCTGTTCCTGTTGGGCAGCGTGGTGCTGTCGGCCTTGCTGCCACTCATCCACGTCACGACCACCGCGCAGATGGAGCCCATCGCCGAGGTCTGCCGCCTGAACACGGAGCAGCTAGAGCCACTGCCCGTGGTGTCGCAGTTCTCCATGCGGGTGGCAGAGGCGAAGGCACAGCTGACGACAGGCCAAAGGGTTTTCGTTGCCATCGCCCTCACATATCTCATTTATATTGCAATACAGGCCATTGGCTGGCTAAGGTCGATGGTGAAGATGCTGCTCTTCCTGCGTGGGAAGAGGACGCGCAGGGTGGGGCGCTGGATACGCCTCGTCGTGCACAGTGAGGAGTATGGGCCGTTCAGCTGGATGAACTTCATCGTCATCTCTGACAAGGAGAACGGTTTCGCCCGTCGTGCCAGCATCCACCACGAGTTGTCGCACATCACGCTGCTGCACCCCCTCGACCTCGTGTTCATCCTGTTGTGTACATTGGTCAACCCCGTGTGCTGGCTTGTCATGAAAGAAATCAAAGTGGTTCACGAATATGAGGCTGACGATGAAGTGATCAATCATTATCACATCCAAAGTCGTGACTATCAGCGATTATTAGTCCTGCGGACAGTTGGAGCGGAGGCCTACGCACTGGCATGTTCGTTTAATCTTAACATTAAAAAACGAATCATGATGATGAAAAAGAAACAGTCAACGTGGTGGCGCCTGACGTGGATTGCCGTCACCCTCCCGCTCGTAGGCGTCGCGCTTACAGCATTCTCAAAACCCAAAGAAGCCTTGAAAGAGGTCGTGGACAATAGTGTCAGAATCATCGAACAGCCTATTGCCGAAGCACTCAGTTCCGATGTTGAAGAGACAGAAATCATTGAAACTCCTGCTTCTGTACCTGCCAAGGAGGTGAAAGCCGCAGACGACGTGAAGTCTGGCGACAAGATTGCCGGCACCGTGCAGAACAAGAACGGACAGCCATTAGAACATGCCAACATCATGGAATTAGACGAGTATGGACGCATCGTGGCCAACAGCATCACCGACAATAAAGGCAACTTCTCGTTCAAGGTGGTGAACCCCAAGCACAAGATCCGTATCTCTTACGTAGGATTCAAGAGCCAGGAACTCGACATCAAGGATGCCACAGTCAACGTTACGCTGGAGAGCAACACGAAGATCATCGGCACTACAGTGCATACTCAGCCGCTTAGCATCGACAACAACGCCCCACACTTCAAGGACGAATATCCCCAAACAGGTGATGAAGGGACGTTCATGATGGTCGAAAAGAATCCAACGTTCCCTGGCGGAAACGAAAAAATCTACAACTATCTGGCAGCCAACCTGAGATACCCCTCAGTCACCAGAGAGATGCTGACAGAGGGAGAGGTTACAGTGGAGTTCACCGTCGGCAAGACAGGTCTCATCAGATCTCCCAAGGTCATTGAGGTTAAGGCATCCTCGCCCCTCGTCACAATTGAGATCAGTCAGGCTGCCAAGAATGGCAATGAGGAAGCCATCGAGATCATGAAGGCCTACGATGATGCCATCGAAGCTATGAAGGAGGAGGCAATCCACGTGGTGCGCAATATGTCGCGATGGGAGCCTGGCCGCCAGAACGGCAAGCGGGTGGAGACCACGTATACCATTCCCGTCAACTTCAGCTTGGCAAAATAACGCAAGAATTGTCTGAGTAGGACCCTCAGTCCGGTCCTATCTCTTATTGATCACATAGATACCCGCAGTAGTCAGCGCTGCAGCCACGGCATAATTCCAGATGAAAGCCTCGTGGAGGCACAGGCAGGACGTGACGGCGCCTACTACGGGTATCAGTGAATTCCATATCGCAATCTTGCCCACAGGATTGCACGTGAGCAGCTTGTTGTACAGTGTGAAGCCTATCGTCGAGATACCGATGAGCATCAGCAGGTAAAAGAGGCCTATGACGGTCACGTGAGGTAGCGTGCCACCCATCAGCAGGCCGGGAATCATCAGTAAGGCCCCGCCGATGCCGAGGCTGTAGCCCGTCCCGACAAACACGTCTACACGCTTGCCGACATCTCTCGTCATCAGCCCCGCGCCGGCACCGCACAGTGCGTTGAGGATGATCATGCCGTCGCCCAGCAACGTGAACGAACCGCTCTCCACGCCGCTCAGGTTGAGTGCGAGGATACCCGCAAAGCCGATGGCACAGCCCGTCACCTTCCTCATGGTCAGCTTGTCGCTCTTGAAGAACATACAGGCAAGAATCACCAGCACAAACACGCTCAGTGAGTTCAGGATGGCGGCACGGCTGCCCTGGCTGTGCGACAGTCCGATGTAGAAACAGGCGTAGTGCAGCGTCGTGTTCAGCAGCGTAAAAGCCAACAGGAACAATGCGCTCCACCATACATGGGCCTTGGCCCCTTCTTTCAGGCCGAACGACCGGTGGGCCATGTGGGCGACGGAAAGGATGATGAGTCCCGATATGAAAAAGCGGATGCCGGCAAACAACATCTTGCTGCCCGTCATCTCTGTCGTAATCTCAAACTCGGTGAAGCCAAGCTTGATAAGTGGATAGGCCCATCCCCACAGGAAAGCAGCTGTAAACGCTAAGACCGCTGCCCATACAGGACGCTGGAATATACTGATTCTTGTCATCTCTTTCTCTTACTACCTCTCTTGTCTTTTCTCTTATTACTCACTCATGTTCTCTCTTATTATCTGCAAAGTTACTGCTTTTTCTTCGTTTTCCACTCCCTTTTCAAATAAAAAATGAAGAAATTATATATTAAGTCAGCAATGATAGAGTATGCTATATTTCTCGATTTCATCAAAGAACTTAAACGAACCATCAGATGATAACCAATGAACATTTATAATGTCAAGATTTCCGTTCGCTCAGAAGGGAGTTATTGCACACTATTTGTTCAGTCGGTTAATTTTGAGCATAAAAAAGGAGTTAGATTTTCGTCTAACTCCCTGGAGATCAGATCTTTTAAATGGCGCTTCAGGATGGGCTTGAACCTGAATATATGAAACCAACAGAAATTATTAGAAATTATAAGAAACTAAATATCAATAAGTTACAAAAAAGGATTGAAAGATAACAGGATGTATAAAATTCGTTAAATAACAAAAATTGGGTGCAAATTGGGTGCAACTTTCGGAGAATTATTGTACCTTTGCACCCAGTTAAACGAATAATTATATGGCACAGTTTTTTCTAAGA
>Ga0310786_10004113_pt1 | contig 20434 bp, 20 predicted proteins | sample AusTroGonzalo_MG_FD_203881 | JGI IMG/M metagenome (GOLD analysis project Ga0310786, IMG submission 203881) | Bovine rumen microbial communities from tropical cattle in Woodstock, Queensland, Australia - Gonzalo_03 (v2) (version 2) | ecosystem: Host-associated > Mammals > Digestive system >... | reverse complement strand
CACAGATTGCAGAGAAAAACATTGTTTTTGGTACGGTTGATTTGTCGCGATATGAAGCCGGTGTGATCGTTTCGATTCTTCCGGAGACACAACAGCCGGATGAAGAGTTTATAAACGGATTTTCCGACCGTTCAGAGTTTACAGTTACATTCTTGTTTCAGAAAGAAAAGTATTCTCTTCTGGTCAAGAGAATGTTCCGTTATGCAAAAGCGTTCCGCATTGCTCAGGCAAAGAATCCGGAACTGAGCAACGTTGACGGTACTACAAAGCTGGGTGTTGAAGATACTGAAATTACACAGATTCAGTTTTATCCAGATACCGGCGCGGTTGCTCAGCAGATGACGGCTTTCGAGATCACTCTTGCAACTGATACCGAGGAAGTTATCAACTGACTCTTTTATTAAATCTTTATAAGGAGATGTTACCATGGTAAAGAAACATCAGATTGCTCCGTTTTTGAATAAAGCGGTAGACAGCGAAACTGGGCTTGTTAATAAGACAACCCCAGACTGGATGCGTATCTGTATGTCAACAGCGTTTGACTTGAATATGAATCCAGAAACAGAGGATCGCGATTATATCTGCGACGAGGCACCAACAACAGAGCTTAAGCAGTATAAGCCTTCTTTCAACACTCCACTTGTAATGCACGAAGAAGAACCTGATTATGACTTCATTTTCGGAAAGTTCTTCAATCAGGACACCGGAGATAAGGCAAAGAGCGAACTTCTGCTTGTATTCTTCCAGGAGCCGGTTGATGCTGCAACAACACCGACACACTTCAAGGCATGGCGCGTTGACTGTACAATTATCTTGAGTGATTTGAACAGTGTTGATTCAACACTCAGCTTTGACACAAACTTTGCCGGCACCGTAAAGAAAGGTTATGTTACCATTTCTGACGGCGTTCCAACTTTCACAGAAGGAACTTATTCGTCACACTAATGCTTAACCTTGCAAAAGTAAAGCTTCCCGACTGTATTGATTGCGGCGGGAAGTTTTTTAATATTAAAACAGATTTCCGCACATGGTTTAATTTTTCCGAGGCAGTAAACGAGAAAGGCGCGGTCATTGATGCCGTTGATTTCGTTTATGAAGATGAAATTCCAGCTGCAGAAATGAAAGCCGAAGCTTTCAAAAAGCTTCTTGATTTTTACATGCCGAAAAATGAACTGCCAAGAAAAACCAGCGGCGAAGATTCCGGCGCAAAAATCCTTGATTACACAATTGACGCTGACTATATTTACGCAGCTTTCCTGGAACAGTACGGCATTGACTTACTGCAGACCGACAAAAACGGTCACATAATAGAGATGCACTGGCACAAGTTCCTCGCCCTACTTTCCGGCTTACACGGCACAAAGCTCAATGAGATAATGAGCTGGCGCGGCTGGTCTGGTGATACAAAAACCGAGTACGGAAAACAGATGCAGAAATTGCGAAATGCGTGGGAACTTCCAAACGAGGACAGAGAAAAGGTTCAGGAAGATTTAGAGAAGTTTAATAAACTGTTTAAGTAATTAGTTGAATTTCTTGATGAACAGATAAGCCAGAAGAATTGACAGACCAAGAGGAAGCGCAGCGATAAGAACTGAACCAACTACATAACTAATTGCAAGGATTGCAGCCATATATTACCCCCTTTCTCAATCTGACTTTATTATAAATCTATATTGCATGTTGTCAAGGAAAATAATATATGGCAAAAAACGCTTCAATTAAAATCACTGCAGATACAAACGAAGCAAAAAAAGGCATTCAGGGAATCACATCTGAATTAAACAAGTTTGCAAAGCAGGTCAAAGGCTCTGACGTTGTAAAAATGGGCGTTGCTTTTGGAGCTGCAACAAAGGCCGTGGGCTTAGCTACAACAGCCATTAAAAAAGGCGCTGAAGCCGTAAAAGAACTTGAAGAAGCTTACAGAGTCCAGATAACAGCCGAAAAGCAGCTTGAAGTTGCTGCAAAGAATAACCCGTATCTTAATCACGATTCAGTAAGACAGCTTGAAGATTATGCAACACACCTTCAGAGTATTTCAACTGTAGGCGATGAAACTTTACTTCCTATGATGGCACAGCTGGCCGCCGCTGGACGTACTCAAACTGAGATTCAGGATATTATGAGCGCCGCTCTTGATGTTTCTGCAAGCGGTATGATGTCGCTTGATGCTGCAGTTACCGCATTGAATAAGACTTTCAGCGGAACAGCGGGCCAGCTCGGAAACCAGATTTCAAAGATTAAAGAACTCACAAAAGAACAGCTGAAAAGTGGCGAAGCAGTCAAAATCATTGCCGAACAGTTTAAGGGAATGGCAGAGGAAACTGCTGCTGCAACCGGCTCTGCAGAACAGCTCAAAAATGCTGCAGGCGACCTGAAGGAAGAGATGGGCGCCGTTTTTGAATATGCTTCAGTTCCTATGCGTAAGTTTTTCACAGAAGCATTTTCAAACCTTTCAAGTTATCTCAGTGAACTGCGAAAGACCAGAGAGGATGCTGAAGCCGTTCTTGCAGCTATGGAACGCGCAAAGAAAGGCACTGCTAGTCTTGAAGATTTTGAGCTCATAGAAAGCGGAGCAGAACAGCTCATTGATAAAAATCTTGATAAGATTGATGAACTGCAGAAAAAATATGATGAACTCTCAGAACGTAAGCAGAATGGGAAAGCTGGTCAGAAGCTTAAGGATGAAATGGCCGAACTTGAAAAGCTTAATGATGGATACATACAGCTTATTGAACTTACAAACGTTGAAATCGACAAAAAACAGCTTGAAAGGTTCCAGGAACTTGTAGAAGAATCTCAGGAAGTAGAAACCGCCGCCGCAAAACAGACAATTCTTGTTCAGGCCCAGACTTATGAAAAGAAGCTTAAGAACAGTCAGGAATATAAAAAGGGAATTCTTACTATTCAGAACGAGATCACAAGTGCAGAATTGATTGCAGAAGAAAAAGCTGCCATTGCGGCGCAGGAAGCTTATGAGCAGAAAATTAAGAACTACAAGGAAGAGATAGCCCAGCGCGAAAAGCTCGGTGAGTCACTTACTGAAGAGGAAAAAATTACAGGTGAAATTCAGGTAAGACAGAAAGGACTTTTTGAGCTTGTTGAAAAATATAATACACTGAACTGGAATACATCCGACATTCAGGAATATGCCGACGAGATCAAGCGCCTTTATGACCTTATAAAGCAGAAAGGTGAAAACAAAGAGACGGTTGACAAGGATTCAGAGGAAAGACTTAAACAGCTTAAGAGCGAGGCAGAAAGCCTTATTTCTCAGGCAAATTCTTTTGTGGGTACAAAAGAAAGTTTGCTTTCAGAACAGATTAAGGATGAAATAGCCGCTCTGGAAGAATACATGAATACGCTTGATGAAACCGGCGAAGCATACGAACAACTTGCACAGAAGAAGGAAGCTCTTGAAGCTTTAGTTGATGCTGTAAAAACCGAGGAACTTACAAACCAGATTATGAAGAACCTCGAAACAGTAACAACCTACGTTGAGAAGTTCGCAGAAATTACAAACGGCATTACAAATCTTGTACGACAGAACAACGAGCAGGAAAACGAGGAAGCCATGGCTTCACTTTCCGAGCAGTATACAAATGGAATTATTTCCTATGAGGAATACTGCGAAAAGAAAAAGGAACTCGACAAGAAAGCCGCTCAGGAAGAATACAAGCTTAAGATGTGGGAATGGACGGCAAGCTTTCTGCAGGCAACTGCAAATATTGCAATGGGCGTTTCAAAGGCACTTGCCGAGGGCGGCCCTTATGCCGGCCCTATTCTTGCAGCGCTTATCGGTGCATCAGGAGCGATTCAGATTGCGACAATTGTTGCGAATAAGCCGAAAGCACCAAGTTTTGCAACCGGTGGTATTGTTCAGGGTGCCAGCTATTCAGGCGACAGAGTGCATGCAAATGTAAATTCCGGAGAAATGATTCTGACAGAACAGCAGCAGGCAAACCTCTGGAAGCTTGCAAACGGCGCGGAAGGTGGAAGCGGCGCGGTTGTAAATATGCCGGTAAACATTCAGAACAACACCGACGCCTCAGTAAAAACACAGCTTTCGCCGGACGGCTTGCTTATTTTGATTGACCGACATATCAACGCAGAAATGGCAAAAGGAACATACACACAAAGTATGAACGTAGCCCAGGGAAGAGCACAGGGCGCATCTTATTTATAGGAGCTTAAGAGAATGAATGTTTATACATGGCCTTCAACAGTAAATACAAGATTTTTCAGTGGAAACGACAAGCCAAAGGAAAATACAGAAACAGTTTCTTATCTTTCTGGCCGTCAGGTCAGTTATCAGATAAACACTAAAAAACTGATGACATTTAAGGTTAAGCTCGAAGTTACAAAAGCAGAGCTTGCCCTCTTCTGGACTTGGTACAACGATGTATTAGGCCAGAACGCAAATGCCTTCACTTGTACAGCTCTCGGAAACAGCGTTTACCGTTTTGTTTCTATTCCCGACCCAGAAGATACGGATCAGACAACCCGTGTTCTTTCAATGGAAATTGAAGAGGTATTTTAATGACACAATCAGAAATATTTAATCTGCTGTTTAACGGCGGTAACTTTTCAAGACATTTTCTCATAAAGCTTACGCATCCAACAGCCGGCACCCTCCGTTATATCAATAATAACGAACAGGTAACATACCAGAATGAAGTCTACAAGCCCGCAAGTTTTGAATATACTGAGCCGAACAAGTCCGGCGAAGGTGCAAAGCTCGATATTTTTGCAACAGATAATTATGAGCTTGTTGAATGGGTAGAAAACGCAGATTATTACTATTTTCTTGATGTTGAAGGTATTTTGATAAACGGCCAGATTCAGGAAATCAAAAGCTATCGTCATTTTTACGGTACTGTTTCAATGGGAGACGATAACAAGCTTTCTTTTGCTCTCGAATCTGACGGCCGCCTTGATATGGTTTTTACCGTTTACAAGTATGATACAGACCTGAACCGAGGTAACGCTTGATAGATGTATCAGATTTAATCGGCATCCCGTATAGAGAAAACGGGCGCAGCCTTTCGGGGCTCGATTGTTACGGCCTTGCAATTCTGGTAGAAAAGCGGCTCGGAAAAACTCTGCAGGATGTAGTTTATAACAACCATGACAAAGAGCTTTCGGCAAAGTATGCGCCGCTTCTGAATGTTCGCAAAACTGACTTTATTACAGAAGGCTCAATTTTGGAATTTCATATAAAAAATACGCTTCATATTGGAGTTGCGCTCAATAGTCAGAACATGATTCATGCAACTACAAACCAGGGAGTAAGGATTTCAAGGATAGCAGCCTATAAAATCGCAAATATTTACGAGGTTTTATAATGGGATTGCTTAATATCTACAACACAATCGACAACACACACGAAACAATTGTTGCAAACGGCAGGCTTAAAGACATTCTTCCGGATGTCGATTTTAATCATTCTTTAGTAATTAAAGCTGGAAACAGACTCACAAGCGAATATATGGTTACAGAGGATGATGTTTTATATGTTCGCAAGGTTCCTGGCTCTACTGCAGTAATTGCTGGAATTGCCATTGTTTGTGCAGTTATTGCCGTAGGTGTCGGTGTCGGCTCTGCTATTTATGCAAAGAAACAGTCAGAAGAAGCAAAAAAGCAGATGGAAAAAGCGCAGAGGGATGCGCAGAATCTTGCCCAGCAGACACAGCAGCTTCCGTTTATTCGTGGAGCAAAGAACCGCAAAGCTCTGGGCGAAGCCGTTCAGTTCTTAATGGGTTCGGTATATAATACGCCTTACAATCTGACAGACGGATTTTACAGCATCGGCGGAACCGATGGAGTTGATTCATATTACAGCGCTGCTTTCTCTTGTGGTTTCAACTCTCAGAAGATAACAAAAATTTTAATCGGCAATGAGGCAATCTGTACAAGAAGCGGCGGAATTGACGGCGAGCTTCCTTTCGATTCCAGCTCTATTTATTTCCAGAACAATGCAAACCGTGTAGAAGTTCGTCAGCCTGGCGAGTGGCTTTCACTTGCAAACTGTATGCAGAAAGTAAGCGCTACCTATGCCGGCGCGGAGCTTAAACACGATTACGGAAAAGATGCAGTTCCGGTCATCGTTCAGGCGGCAGACAATGCCATGAAAATACAGGTTTGTATTCAGTTTTCTTCATTGAGAAAATACAATTCTGATTCCGGAAACTGGACAACAAGACGAGCGCAGGTTTGCCCTTACTGGTCAAACGATGGCGGGCAGACATGGCACATGTTTATTTTTGCCGGTTCAGAAACCGAGAATATTCAGGATCAGGAAACAGGAGCAACAACAACATACTACAATGTGTTTAAGCGTAACGTTAATCATAACATCCGCTTTGTTGCAGAAAAGACGTTTACAGCTGCAGAAAGCTACGGAAAACAGATTTCGATTAAAGTTGTAAAAGAAACACCGAAAGAAGAAAGCAATACTCAGGAAGATTGTGCTCTCTTGTGGTATCAGACATTCAGCTATGATGCGCAAAAATCAACTTCCAGCACTCTTGAAGCATGCCTCATAGAAGAAGCGGAACTGATTAACAAAACAACAAGGGTTGCATACAGAATTATTGCGGATGACAGCACACAGGACATCCTCGACGAGCTTCACTGTATTACAGAGGCAGCGGCGCGGACATGGAACGGCACCGAATGGAGCTCTGCAAAATCTGCAACCAGAAACCCCGCTTCGTGGCTTCTGGAAGTTTTAACAAGCGACGTACACAAGCCGAGCCAGCTGCAGGATAGCGAAATAAAACTTGCATCTTTCGGGGCTCTGTACGAATACTGCGCAGAAAACAATTTTTATTGTGACGGTATTATTACACAGAGCGAAAAGAAGAAGGATGTAGTTGAGCGTATCCTTAAGCTCTGTAATGCTTCCATCATCATTAACAACGAAGGACTCTACGAAGTTTGCATTGATAAGGAAGAAGAGAATCCGGTCGCGCTGCTTAATGCAGAAAATATTGTTTCATTCTCATTTTCAAAGAGCCTTGCAAAGAAAGTAGACGGTTCAAAGGTTACATTTACAAACCGCGACTCATGGACTGTTGACACCTTCTATTCAATGCTTGACGGTGGCGGTTATGATTACATTAACGACACAGTAGATACACTGGCCATTGAATATGCTACAACTTACGAACACGCATACAAGATAGCACAGCGTCAGCTTCGCCAGAGACAGCTTCAGCCGAGGGAAATCAGGGTTGATGTAGGCCATGAAGGCGATTATTACCCGCTCTACTCTACCGTGCTTTTGCAGCTTCCGCACCTTCTGCAAGGCTTAAGAAGCTCTGTAATTAAAGCCATCAGATACAATGCAAGTCTTGAAATTACCGAGATAGAAATTTCTGATCTGGTTGATTTTGTACAGAATCAGCGCTACGGTGTTATAATTCAGGCTACAACCGCATACGGCCATAAAATGTACTCTGCAGAGGTTACAAATGAAACCTCAACAAGCAGTACAAGAATACTTACTTTCGCAGAACCGCTTTCGCTTTCCGGAGAAACAATCCTTCCGGAGCGTGGCAATCATCTTTCTTTCGGGCTTCTGGACGAAAACGGCCGATTCTCGAAGATTACAAATGTTATGAAAATATACGGTGTAGAGCCAAACGGAAAAGACGGTTTTACACTTTCACTCAGAGATTACAACGAAGAGGTATACGCATATACACCGGCCGGCGTTCCGCTTCCAACTTATAAGAGCAATATCACCCGACCACAGCAGAGAGAGAAGTCAGTTACACTGGACGACTTGAATGAGCTCCGCGGTCAGATGAATAACAGCCTTAACGGCATCCTTACAAGACCAGATGAAATTTCGGAACCTAGTAACGTCCAGAACGTAACTGCTCAGGCATCCGAGAGCGGAATTACAGTAAGATGGGATTCTATTCCATCAACGGGCCTTGCAGATTCAATCAAGCATTATCTTATTGAAGTTTCAAAAGATTCCGGCGAAACATGGACGGCTCTTGCTCCATCAGCTGCAAACCAGAGTTTCTATACTTTCGTTCGCACTGGCGAAGGTGCTGATGGATACCCAGAGGCAGAAGATTTGTCTACATGGCAGTTCAGGGTTAAGGCGGAAAATATTTACGGCAAGAAGAGCATTGAATGGGCTGTTGTTTATTCTGTTGATACATCTGAGTACGGTACATGGATACCACAGCAGCCTATTGTTGCGAATCCGAGAATCAATCACAGAACAATAACACTTAACTTTTCACAGCGTCAGGCTTGCTATGGTGAAGTAGTCTTTTTAGTTTCAATTCAAAGATACGACGAATACGAAGCAGATGATCCTATCTGGTTTAAGCCGGATTTACAGTCTGATCCATACAGCGGAGCAACCGCTTACAAAGACGTAAACGCTACCGACCCGTTTATTGTCGACGGTGTAACCTATTACTTTCTGAGAAGTACAAACAGCTTTACACAGACCCTTCCGCTCGAAAAACAGCTTGCAGAAGCATTTCTTGAAGTACACCGTGGCGAAGGTGTGCTTGAAAGATTAAAGGCAAATGTCGGCGGCGCGGTAGATATTGATCTCGAAGTGATTTCCGGCTCTGCAATCACACAGGCAATTGATACAAACTATTATTATCGTATTTGGTGTTTGAACGCTACAACCGGCGTAAGAAGTGAAGAGTTCTCTCAGGTGCTTATTACCGCAAAGGCAACAAGCGCTTATGACATTGTAGATGCTGCCATTATTACAAACAAGCTTGCAGATGAAGCAGTCACAATCGACAAGCTTCACGCGAACTGCGTTACTGCAGAAAAGCTTTATTCCCGAAACCTCACCACAACAGGAGCCTTTATCGGCAGTATTTACGGCGCGGAAATTGATACTGTTGAATTTGTGCTTGCCAGCATTTACCAGGAAGGCGTTGAATATTACGTTTATGATTCAGAAACTCAAACCTATGTAAAGCCGGTTATTCAGCCAACTGCAGAGACATTCGACGAAGGCACTTATTATATTAAGAATAAAAACTGGGGAATGCCAAAGCAGACAGCAGACAACTTCTGGAAGGGGCTTGATTCAGATAACCCAGAATTCAGAATCGGAAACGATATTGATGCCGAAATGTTTGAGCTTGCAACCGGCAAGACAAACACAGAAGCAGAATATATGCACTATCTCTCTAAAACAACAACCTATAATTATAACTACAATGATCCGGACACTCACCAGGATGTCAGCGGTTCAGTAACTCTGCAGAGAGGTATTTATTTCAAGATTGCAAACTTTATCGTTACCGCAATCAATTCCATCATCAAGGGTGTTTTCTACATCAAGAATAAGCTCACCGGCAGAAACTTCATAGAAGTGAATCCGGAAACAACAGCAACTGAAGATTCAGCTCAGGTGCCGGCAGAAACTATGCGTATCAATGGCGATGTGTCTATCGGTTCAAAAGCCGGCAATACAGCAGGAGTTCTTTCTGTTGCCGGAGATGTCAGCTCTGGCGGAGATATTACAGCCACAGGAGACGTTTCTGTCGGGGATGATTTAGGGGTTACTGGTGATGCGACAGTGGGCGGAGCTCTTGGAGTTACCGGAAACCAGACTGTAGGAGGAACTTCAACTATAACAGGAGATTTGAGCGCTGCAAGCTTCAGCACTTCTGGAAACATTACTTCCTCAAATGGAACTGTAAAGGGAAAGGCAGTTGATATTAACGGATTTAAGATTACTGCTATTTCTTTTGATTATGGAACAGCAACGCTTTCTATTACAAAACAGTAAGGGGCTTGTGAAATGTTGAAAGTCAATAATACGGGAGTCAAGAAGGTTCTTTTTAATAATACAATAGTTCACAAGGTAACAGTAAACGGAACAACTGTTTTTGATGACGAATGTTATGTTGATTGGAGCATTTACTATTGGAGTGCTGGATCAGGTCGAGGTCAAGTTTGGGGAGCAAATTTGACAGTTTCAGCAACTTCCAGAAAAGATTCTTATTCAGGTGGAAACAGTGCTTCAATTACAGTAACAACCCATGAACGAAGCGGTTCTTCAACTATTACACCGGTAACAAAATATTATACCTCGCCTTGTGACAATATTGCAATTGCTGGCGGCGGAAGTAGTGCTGGCCCATACGGTGATCAAGACGTTACTGTTTCAATTAACGGAACACAAGTTGATTTTTATAACTTCTTAGATTATGACCCGCCACATCAAGAGACTCGCAGTGACAGAGTTTATTTTTATGATAACTAATTAAATAAAAAGGAGAATAAATTATGGCAAGAGTTACAGACCTTGAATCAATGGAGAGTGAACAGGTAAATGCGAGCAGAGACTTGCTCCATTTAGTTGATGTATCAGATGAAACCAGCGTTGATAAAAAAATCACCGTTGAGAAGCTTCTTGCAAAGTCACCGGATGCAGGTTCAGCTGCAAGGGGCTTTGTAAACACCTCGGCCCAGAACATTGCGGGTGTAAAAACTTTTGAGGATGGAATCGTTGTTGATAACATTCATACATCCGGCAATCTGGATTTGACCATGTTTACACGCTTTGTAGTTGTGAACGCGGTTCCGGAAGTTGCAAACATGGAAGAGCGTGTTTTGTATCTTTACAACACTGTAAATGATATTTATCAGGGTTACTATCTGATTAAAGACGGAAACAACCGTTCACGCGGTCAGATTGGAGGCAGAAGCTACACAGGCGGAACCGGAATCACTGTAAACGACAGTACAGCTGTAATCACAAACGACCTTGCAGCATCCGGCGGAACCCTCGGCGGAAATACAAGCGTTCAGGGTGACCTTACAGTTACCGGTGACATTTACCAGCAGGGCACTTCATACGAAACCCATGCAGAAAAGCTTTACACAAAGAAAGATATGATCATCACCCGCGACGGCGCTCAGTCACCGCTTGCAACCGGCGAGCTTTCCGGCATCAAAGCCGAGCACTACAACCTCGACGGTGACGACGGAGTTCTTGCTTTCGACAGCACCGGCACCGCCCGCGTCGGCGACGACGGCGACACTCAGCCGCTTCTTACGAGAGCCGAAGAGGCAGACCTTACAGGCGGCCATCTTTTAACATGGGACGCTACGAACAAGAAAGCTGCAGATGGTGGCGACCTTGGCACTGCAATTGACAATAAAATTGCCGCTCTGGATGTTGCCAGTGTCGGCGGAAGCGGAAAATACATTTCTGCTATCAGTGAGGCAGACGGAAAAATCTCAGCTACTGCGAGCAGTCTTGATACTGTAGTAACTACGGGCTCAGCTGCTCCGGTTACAAGCGGAGCGGTTGCAACGGCTCTTGCTCCGCTTGTTGCGGCAACAAATGAGTTTGATCACAATATTCCGCGATGGATTAACGGTGTATTAGGTAAAGACATCACTTCATACTATACTGACGGCACTTTATGGAAACGCCTGAACGGTACTGACGGCTTTACTCTTCTTGAAGATATTTACGTCGGAGATTATTTCCAGATGTCGCGTGCAATTACCGCACCGAATCAGGATTCGCAATATGCAACAACCGGTTCACAATGGGTTACTATTGCGGGAATCAATACCCTTATGGGCAATGGTGATACAGCTGTAGATTATAATCATCTTGTGATGATTCCAGGAAAGGGAGAAACAGGTGACTTCCATTTCGGACGAAAGAGAATGAATTCTTCTCATACGACATCGGGCGGTTATGTTTCAAGTGAAATGCACGCCTCTACACTCGGCGCGGTTGTTTCTTCTGGAAGCACTGCAAGCGGTGCGACAATTAACCAGCAGCTTTATGCTGAGTTTGGCACACACTTAAAAACAACAAGAGAACTGTTGAGCAGCGGTGTGGGTACATCTTTATACAACCGTTACGGAAGCGCAACAGGTGCATCAAATAACTGGGGATGGTATAGTTGTCAGGCTTGCTTAATGAGTGAGGTTGAAGTATACGGCTCAATTGTATGGAGTTCTTCTGGATTCGACACTGGAACTGCGTGCAAACAGCTTCCTCTTTTTACCTTCTCGAAAAAAGCAATTAACAACAGAAGCGCGTACTACTGGTTGAAGGATGTAGCGTCGTCGTCCACCTTCTGCCATGTCTACGACAACGGCATTGCCGGCAATACGGACGCTGGAAATGCGTACCGTTATGTTCGCCCCCGCTTCGTACTCGGAGCGTAGGGCGTAGCCCGTAGCGGCACCTTACTCCGACACCCCTTGCGGGGTGTCGGGTGACTATATTATTAAATTAAAAATATTTAATTAAAAAAGGAAAATATACTATGAGCGTTTTGAAGAATCTGCGGACGTTAAGCAACATGGAATATTACAAGCTTGCTATATTTATCCGCCGAGACTTAACGCAGATTATGCTGCGCGATTTTGGCACGAAAAGAAATCTCAGAACAATCAATCATGTTATAAAAGATATATCAGCTGAAGATCAGAAGCTGATTAACGATATTTTTGAAAAATACGGTAAGACTACGGGCCGGCAGTTTGAATCAGAAATGCCTGAATGGTTTATAAATACCGAGCAGAAATATCTCAGCCGGCATTTATGGGATTTGATAACTTACATAACAGAAGCAAACAGCATTTATCCATTGATACCCGCCGAGTGGGATTTGAGACGTCAGTATCAGGATAAGGCTATAAGCTGCTGTTATGGTTTATATCAGGAATTGCAGTATGTTCAGAGCATATTTCCGCAAGACCTGAACAAGCTTGCGCCGGTGCTGGAAAACATCGAGCGCGAAGTTCATTTATTAAAAGGATGGAGGCAAAGCGATAACAAACGCCGGAAGACGGCATAAAAATACGGACTCAGCTTGCTAGCGTCGTCGTCCAACTTCTGCAATGTCAACAACAACGGCAATGCCAACAATACGAACGCTGGAAATACGAACAATTATGTTCGCCCCCGATTTGAATCGTGTGCAATAGGCTTTTAAGCTTGCGCACAATGCGAAGGAAGCGGAGTCCAGACCTGAAAAGGCAAATAAGATGGATGATGCAATTTACTACGGTAATTATTGCTGTAAACATCCATCACTTTTTTTTATTTAAAAATAAGGTGTATGAATTGAAAGACTTGTATTCACGCTTAACGGATTTGAATAATTTATACGAGGCTTTTCTCAGATGCAAAAGCGGTGTTGACTGGAAAGAAAGTGTGCAGCGCTATGAGTGCCATGTTTTTGAAAATCTCATAATGCTTAAAACGATGCTTGAAAATCAGACCTATAGACAGAAACCTTTCTTTGAGTTCGAGCTGAACGAACGCGGCAAGGTAAGGCATATTAAATCAATGCACATTTCTGACCGTGTACTGCAGAGAGCTCTGTGTGATTTTGTACTGAATCCGGAACTAACACCTCACCTTATTTATGATAACGGTGCAAGTATGAAAGGAAAAGGAATAGACTTTTCGCGCCGCAGATTAAAAACACACCTTACAAAGTATTACAGGGAGCACGGAAAGAACGGGTATGTTCTTTTAATCGACTTCTCAAAATATTTCGATAACATACCGCACGACGTATTGAAAATAAAACTTGCTGAGAAAATCCATGATGAAAAAGTAATGAATCTTGTATGCTATCTGATAGACACTTTCGAGGGCGAAAAGGGAGTAGGAATCGGAAGCCAGCTTTCACAGACTGTCGGCATATATTACCCGACAGAGCTCGACCAGTTTTGCAAGACAGTAAAAAGCTGTAAGTATTACGGCAGATATATGGACGACACTTATATTATCCATCACGACAAGGAATTTCTTAAAAAGCTTCTTGAAGAATACAGTGTAATTGCCGACAGCCTCGGCATCGTAATCAATAAAAAGAAAACTCAGATTGTCGGGTTGAAGAACGGATTCAAGTTTTTACAGATGCGCTACCGCCTCACTGATTCAGGCAGAGTTCTTGTTATTCCGGTAAGAAAGAGCGTAAACAGGGAACGTCAGAGACTTAAGCGATTCTATAATCTGTATCATCAGAAACAAATGACAAAAGAACAGGTTTATGAACAATATCGCAGCTGGCGGGGAAATATAATCAAATATGATTGTTACAGAAGTGTCAGGAATACTGACCTTCTTTTAAAAGAACTTTTTGGAGGTAAGAATGAAAAACCAACACGAAAACCAGCTCGAAAGAGAAATGGAACGTACACGCATCGAGGGACAAATAAGAGAGCTTGTCGCAGAACTCGGTGCTCCAAATTCGGCTATTGGAGACTGGAAGGTTATAAAGTGCTATGAAGCAAAGCTGCAGGATCAGCCGCTCCCTTATGACCTTAACGAACTGATGGCAGCACGCCAGCAGGTACGAAATCAGATTAACGAGCTTCAAAATCAGCTTGCGGAGTTAGAATGAAAGAAGCTGTTGTATTGTCGAGAGCCGACATCAGAAAGATACTTGCGCAGTGGTACAACGTAGAAGAGAAGGACGTTCTACCCTCAAAATATTCTTTTACTGTAATTAAGGACAGCGACATTCCTGATGGACTGGTACACAAAACTGGTACAAATTCCGCGTCGTGAATTGTATTAAAATACATCAGTTTGAACGGTTGCGGATAGCAAAATATTATAGTATAAAGAAATAGCAGGTTATTAGGACGCTTGCGGATTGTATTGAACTGTCAATTTTAAAATCTTCTAAGCAGTAGGTCGACAGTTCGATTCTGCCAAGCGTCATACTACTTAAATCCGTGTATTATAAAGAATTAGCATTTTAGGTAAGCGTCAAGAAATTGCCTGAATCCGCTGTTTTCTTCAACTGGTACACAAAGTGGTACATAAATATTCCGCCCGCCGGTAACAGTGGAATAAAGTAATAACCTGATTAAGAAATTACTTTTAATCGAGGTTATTTTATGACAAAACTTCCCTTCTCTCTCACAGTGCGAGGTGACTCGCCTTTCTATTACGTCCGATTCCGTAATGAACGAACCGGAAAATTCATGTCGTGGATTTCCACAAAAGAAAAGAACTACAACAGAGCGCTCCGCAAAGCGTGGGACTTGTACAACGAAAAATCTGCAGAGATAGACCAGCTTTCCTATTATGACACGCTCAGAAAATCCGAGTACACTCAGGCAGATGTTCAGAAGTTCCTTGAAGATTTTCAGCGCAAGGGATTTCTTACAAGCTTCGTTCTCAATGATTCAAGCCTTGCAAATACACCGGCCCTTCAATGGCTTGTTGATTTCTGGAATCCGGAGCTTTCCGAATATCTCAAAGAAAAGCAGCGCAAGGGGCAGGTCATCCATAAAAAGCACCGCGAAAACTCAGCCGCCTTTATACTCCGGCACTGGTCAGAAATCCTCAAAGACAAGAAGCTCGGAGAACTTACCCGCCAGGATATACAGGCCCAGTTCAACCGCCTCGACCAGCTTCCCCTCAATGGCAATACAAAAAATCATATACTCCGCTCCGTCCTCACTCCGCTTAAATGGGCCTATAACAACGAGCTCATAAACCGCGACCTTTCACGCGGCTGGATAATGTACAAGGCAGAATATAAAAAGCGCATAATTCTGACAATGGAAATGGCCCGCAGTGTTTTTCGCGTATCCTGGGGCAACGACATGGCGCGGCTTGCATCCATGCTGGCAATGTGTACGGGCATGCGCTGCGGTGAGATTCTCGCCCTCACAGCTGATGATCTGGAAGATTGCAGCATATACGTTCGACATTCGTATAACATGAAAGACGGGTTGAAGTGCACAAAAAACGGCGAAGAGCGGCGGGTCTGGGTTCCCTTCCCGTTTATTATGGAACAGCTGAGACATTATGCACAAACAAACCCGTACACCAACGGCGCGGGCTTTATCTTCTGGGGTTTATGTCCAGATAAGCCCATTGATAACAAAATCTTTCTGAAATTCTTCCGCCGTGCGCTTGTTTCGGCCGGAATGGAAAAAGAATCAGCAAAACAGATAACTTTCCATGCGTGGCGCCATTTTTACACAACATACATGGTAGATCGGGTGAATCAGAAAGCTCTGCAGAGCCAGACGGGCCACAAAACACCCGAAATGCTGGAACATTATTCAGCGCATCAGACGCTGGAAGAAGCAAAAGTGATTATGACAGCCCAGACGGCGGTTTTCGGACAAGTAATAGATTAGGGAAATCAGGGGAAATTAGAGGAAAATTTCCCCTATTTTTATTTCCCTTAAATTATCCGCCAACCTTTTAAGCGTTTAATTCTTTCTTTTCCCTTGCGGTGCGGTCGGCTTCCCATTTATCCAGGAGCGTGCGCACCGTGTCTTGCTGTGTGGGGTCGAGCTGGCCCCATTGTGCAAGAAGCCATTTTTCCTCATTGCTCAGCCCGCTTTCCTTTCCGCTTATAAGCCATTCTACAGAGACGTTCAGATATTCCGCTATTCTCAGGCAGATATCACCGGCCGGCACTGCTCCGTTCTTCTTCCAGTCTGACAAAGTAGGTCGCCTTAAGTTCAGACTTTCTGCAAGTTCTTTTTGAGTCAAATTCCTTTCTTTCAGGACAGACTCCACCCTATCCATAAAAGTATTATTAAACTCTGTCATATAAAAACCTCATTATAATCATCGAAAAAAATGTACGGAAACCGTATTTTTTTATTTGACAAAGTACGCTTTACGTTATATATTTACATTACAAAGTACGGAAAACGTACTTTTGACTGCTACTATAGTAGCAGTTCTTAATAAGTCTTGACGGACTTATTAAGAATTGACAAGTCAATAGGTCGAGATTTAATCAGGTAATTACTTTCTTGTTCCACTTACCGGCGGGCGGGAAGTTTTACATATAGGCCGTGCAAGCCGAGGTCTCGACCCCTCCGCTTCACGGCTTGTTTTTTTTCTGGGCATTGCTGCGCTGGGCGCTCTCATCTGGCGCGGATGTCATATAAAAACCTTAGGGGTGCGGTTTTGCAAAGGTGCGTTGCATCTTAATTTGGATGCAGAACCGCCTCCCCTTTCTTTTCCATAAGGAGGTCGGATATGGAAAGAAAAAGATTGTGCGTTCGCGTCGGCGAAGCGTGCGAAATGCTTTCTATGGGTCGAACATCGCTGTTCAATTCTGATATTCCGTATATCAAAATCAACGGACTTCGACTCTATCGTATAGAGGATTTGGAGGCTTATCTGGAAGCCCACATTCAGCGCAAGGAGAAAAGAGCATGAATTATTACAACTATCTTGATGAAATGCAGAACCTTTGTTTGAAGGCTTGCAATGCACTTAAAGTTATCCATTCTGATGATCCTGTTCTTGCAGATGTTTATTCAGCTGCAGAAGAAGGATTTTTTCAGAAGAAACAGAACTGCCTTGCGATTGATGCCGCAGCCCCAGCCGGCAGCGCAAAAACTGAAAGGCTTGAAAAGTTCCGCCAGACTGTTGCGGAGTGGGAAGATCGCGCAGCTTATAAGCTGAAGGAAGAAAACGATGCCAGGGAAAGCAAAAGGACAACCGCCTAAGGCAGTTATAGCAATTCCGAGCGAGCCAGTAAGAAAAGCCGGAGGCCGTGAGCTTGAATTCAAGAGTGTGCTTTCTTGTGCTAAATACTTCGGCATTCTTCCGAGTACGATAACAAGAGTTTTAGTTCACGGGACAAAGCGCTTGCCTACTTTCGGGTATTACTTCGATTACAAAATATGAGCTTATGATTGAGCGGTTAGATAAAAAGGCAACTATTAAGCTTTTAGCGGCAATGAAGTTTCAGGCAGAAAGCGACATAAGGCTTTATTCCAAAAAAGCGGCAAAGCGGCGAAAAGGTAGCAGATACATAGGAAAGCGCATCTATGAAAGTGCGGTCTATTATCTGAATGTGGAACTTCCTGACATCAAGGAAGTTATAAGTGAAAGTTTTAGGGAATCATAAACAATGGCAAACAAAATTGATTATAAAGCTTATTTATCCCAGTTCGGCAAAATCGAAACTGATGCAAAGAACAGGATAAAGGCATATTTGGAGGAGCAGACAAAAGAAGATGCTGCTCTTAAGGAACTCTATCGCCCTGAGAAGATAGACGATTGTTATAACTTCATTAAGGATGCCGTAAAGGCTACCGGATGCGGTAGTTCGGCAACTATTGACGATGCAATTGTTTTCAAAATGGCGCGGGATTTCTATTTAGATATTTTACCGAAAACGGCTGACGAGCCGCCAGCGGTAAAAACGACCGGAGCAGAAACAGCGGAAGAAGCTGAAACTGAGGCAGAAACGGAACCGGAAGCAGAAACAGAAGAAACAACTGCAGAGGCCGACAACGAAAACTCAGGAACTCCATGCGAGGAAGCTGAACCAGAAAACGAAAATCCGGCCATGAACCATCAGGCAGACGAGACAGAGGGGGAATCTGTATCGGTTGAGAACAGCGAGGCAGAAACGGAACCGGCGGCGACAGAAAACCAGCCGGCCGACAACGAAAACGAAGTTGTTCGCGACAAGTACGGGTTTGAGGTTTTCGGCGAAGAGCCGGAACAGGTTGCAGAAGAAAACGGCGCGGAAACAGCGACAGAGGCAAAGTCCGAATCAGAAAACGAAAAGCCGGAAACTACTGAAACCAAATACGATGCAGACGGCAACGGCCTTCTGTTCGGTTTTTAGGGAGGTGTAGAAAGATGCACCAACCTACAGATTGGCATGACAGAATCGAAGCTGAAAACGGTCAGATTGTCAGAATAGTAACAGCTGAATGGAAATCGAAGCACAAGGGCAGCAAGCTTTATTCTGTGGATGTATACAAGGAAAGCGATGCAAAAGAATCCTGGTGCCAGAATCTCTATAGTTCGATGTGGGGAGGCTATGCGGTAGCATTTCCGGGGCTTCCGAGAAATCAGAACGTAAACAGCTGGTATTTTGACAATTCAATTGCCGAGGAAGAAGGATTTTCGGCAATGGGCCGCCTCAGCTCGGTCGGATGGTCGGACAACGTAACAAAAGCCGAGGAAGAACTGGTATGCAGCTTCTATCCCGATTTTAAGTACGTTCTTAAAAAGTACAAAATGGCAGACAAGAGAGATTTAATGAAAAAACTGCAGATGTGGATTCCGCATCACGATGTAGAACTCATTCTTGCTGCCGGATTTGAAAAAGTGGCAATGAACGGCAGTTTCTGGCGCTTGTCAGAAAAGAACCAGAAAGCAACTTGCAACTTCATGCGACAGAATCCGCAGTTCAAAGATTTAAGCTTCAGAGAAATCAGAGAGGCTATGCGGTCGAATGATCCGGTTGATTATGGCGTATACCTTCAGGTAATTCCATCATGGCACCGTTCAAAAAATCCGCGTGGCTGGTATCCGTGTATAAGTTATGAAGATTACAAGTACATGAGAAAGCAGCAGAAGAAATTCAAGTCATCTTATGAAGATGAAAAACGCGCTTTTAATGAGCTTATCAATGTTTATAACGATTACATCAGAATGTTATTCAGAAGTGACCACAACTGCAAGGATGAATACTGGCGCTACCCTTCAGACATTCAGGCATTCCACGACAGACTTTTAGAAGAAGAGCGCATAAAACAAGAGGCCCGCAGACTTGCAGAAAAGAAGGCGGAAGAAAAAAGACTTAACGCTAAGAAAAAAGCTTTCCAGCGTATTGTCAAAAAGTTTGAAAAGGTCAATGGCACTGTAGATGGATATTCTATTTTTGTGACTTCTGACTATGCAGAATGGGAACGACAGGCAAAGGCTCTGCATCAGTGTATTTGTGCATCCGGATATTATCAGGGCACTGCAGACGGCAATTATACAATCGTTTTCATTCAGAAAGATGGTGAGCCGGTAGCAACAGCTCAGGTTTATCCAACCGGAAAGATTGGCCAGTTCTACGCAAACGAGATTGACCGCGCCAACTGTACACCGTCAGACGAAGTAAAAGAAGCATTTAATAAATGGCTTGAAACAGTTCCAAAATCAAAATTCAAAAAATCAAAACCGCGCCAGCGCAAGAGCGAAAAGAAGGAGGATGCAGCATGAGTTTTTTCAACAGTAAGCCTTGGGCAAAGATTCCAACAGATTTACTTGAAAATAAGGCTATGATCCGCGCCGAGGCAGAACTTGCTCCGGAACTCCGCGCCGCGCCAGTTTTACTGTATCTTGCAGGAGCTACAAAGGCAGATGACGACGGCATTTTTGACATCGGAGACGGCGAAGAGTTCGCCGCCCTGATTAAAGCAAACAGCCCCGAAATCGTTCAGCTGGTTGCTTCTGCAATGGTGAAATTCCGCATTTTTGCGCATGTTCCAAATTCAACTGTTTATCTGTTCGCTGAGTGGGAATACACAACGCGCCAAAACGGCAAGAGCCTGAAAAACCGCTTTGCGCAGGCTCAGGAGATATGGAAAAAGAAGCTCGATGAATCTTCTTTTTTTGCTCCGTATAAAAATGTAGACACGCTATCAAAAAACATAGCCGATACAT
>Ga0310786_10004111_pt1 | contig 20436 bp, 33 predicted proteins | sample AusTroGonzalo_MG_FD_203881 | JGI IMG/M metagenome (GOLD analysis project Ga0310786, IMG submission 203881) | Bovine rumen microbial communities from tropical cattle in Woodstock, Queensland, Australia - Gonzalo_03 (v2) (version 2) | ecosystem: Host-associated > Mammals > Digestive system >... | reverse complement strand
AGTCGGGAATGGGCGCAAGACCCGAAGGACTTTTGATCTCTTGCACGACTTCGGGATATATAAACGACTCCATATATGACGAATTGATGAAACGGTCAACAAGGTTTCTTTTGGGCGACTCAAAAGAAAAGAAATTGTTGCCGTTTTTATATATGATAGACGACCCCGAAAAATGGAACGACATAAACGAACTACGCAAGGCAAACCCTAATTTGAACGTGTCAATTCCTATTGATTATATGCTCGAAGAAATCGCTATTGCCGAGGGTTCGCTATCAAAGAAAAGCGAATTTCTAACAAAGTATTGTTGCATAAAGCAAAATTCGAGCCTTGCGTTCTTGAGGGCGTCGGATATTGAAAAGACAACGGGCGAACATTTAAGCCTTGACGACTTCCGCGATACTTACGCGGTAAGCGGTATTGACCTATCGCAAACAACCGACTTAACGGCGGTTACTACGATAATTGAGCGGGACGGGAGATTAAACGTTTTCGCTCAATTTTTCCTACCAGCCGAAAAGATGCAGGAAGCGACCGAACGCGACGGGCTGCCCTACCAGGCATATATTGAACGCGGGTTGTTGACGTTATCGGGAGACAATTTCATTGATTATCACGACGTTTATAACTATTTGGTTGAATTGGTAGAAAAATACCATATTTACCCGTTAAAAGTCGGCTATGACCGTTACTCCGCGCAATATCTAATACAGGATTTAACGGCCTATGGATTTAATAACGACGACGTTTTCCAGGGCAACAATTTGTGGCCCGTGATCCAGGAAACGGAAGGGCTCATAAAAGACGGACGTTTGAATATAGGCGACAACGACCTATTGAAGATACATTTATTAAATACCGCGGTCAAAATGGATAACGAACGGGGCCGCGGCCGAATTATAAAGATAACACCCACGGCGCACATTGACGGAATGGCGGCGCTTTTATGCGCTCAAACTATGCGCGCTAAGTATTTTAACGAGATAGGAGAACAATTAAAAAATGGGGCTTCTTGACAAAATTTTCAGGCCCGACAAGGCAAAGGAAAGCGCGCTTGTTTTAAAAGACGCGCATAACTTATTTACTACCTTGACGGGATACAAACCCGTGTTTACTACATGGCGCGGGGAAATTTACGAGGCAATGATAGTACGCGCCGCAATAGACGCGACGGCCCGCCACATTTCCAAATTAAAATTTGAAACATACGGGACGGCCAATCCGTCCTTACAAAGCAAACTAAAGCTTGGCCCTAATCAATGGCAGACTTGGAGCCAATTTTTATACCGCAGCGCTTCAATATTATTGGTTTTCAATAATTGCGTTATCGTGCCCGTTTTCGATGAATACATGAGAATAACGGGCATTTTTCCCGTATTGCCGAAAAAATGCGAAATAGTCGAATACAAGGGCGAACCGTGGCTCAGGTATGAATTTTCAAACCATCAAAAGGGCGCCGTTGAATTTAAAAAATGCGCGATCCTTACACGGCACCAAATGCAAAACGACTTCTTCGGCGACTCAAACGCGCCATTGGCTGAAACAATGAAGCTTTTGCACATACAGAACCAGGGCATAGAAGAAGCCGTAAAATCGACTTCGACAATACGCTTTATTGGCCAATTGTCGAACTTCGCAAAGTCTGAGGATATAGCCTTAGAGCGCGAAAGGTTCGTAGAAAACAACCTTAAAGGCGAAACAGGCGGCTTTTTGCTTTTCCCTTCGACCTATAAGGACATAAAGCAGATTGACTCAAAGCCCTATACCATAGACGCCGACCAAATGAAACTAATCTACTCAAACGTTTATAACTATTTCGGCGTGAATGAGGACATTTTGCAAAACAAGGCAATAGGCGACTCTTGGGCGGCCTTCTATGAGGGCGCCGTGGAAACTTACGCAATACAGGCAAGCGAAAGTTTGACAAAATCACTTTTCAGCGAACGCGAAAGGGCCCAGGGTTCGGGCGTCATGCTAACCGCTAACCGTTTACAGTACATGAGCGCCAACGACAAATTAAACATTGTTACCACGCTAACAGACCGCGGGATCATGAACAGAAACGAAGGCCGCGACGTGTTCAACTTATCACCGATAGAAGGCGGCGACGAATTTATAATCCGCGGCGAATATTACAACGCGACCGAAAAGGTAGGAGGTACAAACAATGCCAATTAAAAGCGATAGGGAATACAGAGCGTTTACCGTTAACGCCGACGAAAACGAAAAAAGGGTCATTGGCTACGCAACGACTTTTGACGCGCCCTATACCCTTTATTCCGACAATGAATATGAATTGCGCGAGATCATCGACGAAGGCGCTTTTGACAACGCCGACATGTCGGACGTTATCATGCAATATAACCATGAAGGAAGGGTGTTTGCAAGACAGAAAAACGGCACCCTTGAATTAACGATAGATAAGCCAAACGGTTTATTGATAAATGCCGACCTGGGCGGAACCAAACTCGGCGCCCAGGTTTATGAAGAAATACGCGGGGGCTATACAGACAAAATGTCAATGGGGTTTACCGCAGACAAAGCCGCGGATATTTGGACGCGTGAAACCCTGGAAAATAAAACAATTGATACCCGCCGCGTAATGGCCGTTAAACGTCTTTATGACGTGTCGGCCGTAAGCATACCCGCAAACCCAGGAACAGACATTGAAGCGGTAAGCGTTCGCGCATTGGTTGACGGAGCGATCGAACAATTAAGAGCGGAGAGACTCGAAGCGGAAAAACTTGCCCTTGAAAAGAAACGCGCGGAAATGCGGGCAAAACTTATGGAGGATTAACACATGGAAATCAAAGAAATGAACTTTGACGAACTCGAACAGAGAAGAGCCGAACTTGCCGCCGAAGTCGAAAGCGCAGACATGGAAAGACTCAGCGCAATTGACGCGGAACTCGACGCGATCCAGGCAAGAAAAGCCGAACTTAAGAGCGAAGCAGAGGAAAGGGCAAAGGCTATTGAAGAAGTATTGAAAGCGCCTGAGCCTACACCCATTATTGACGAAAGGAACAACGAAACAATGGAAACAAGAAACACTAAAGAATATATCGACGCATACGCCGAATATATCAAGACAGGCAACGACAAGGAATGCAGAGCCCTTCTTACTGAAAACGTAAGCGGCAAGGTTCCCGTACCTGAATTTGTAGATGAGATCGTTAGAACCGCATGGGAAAACGACGACATTCTGTCAAGAGTAAGAAAAACATATTTCAGGGGCAATTTAAAGGTTGCTTTTGAAGCTTCCGCAAGCGGCGCCTATGCACACACCGAAGGCACAACCGCCGTTACCGAAGAAAGCCTTACACTTGGTATTGTAACTATGGTACCTAAGAATATTAAAAAGTGGATTACCATTAGCGACGAGGCCGTTGCTATGGGCGGCGAAGCCTTCTTGAGATACGTTTACGATGAACTTACCTACCAGATCATTAAGAAGCTGAAAGAACTTGTTATTGCCGACATTGCGGGACTTAGCACCAGCGGAACAAGCGCACCCATCGCGCCCCAGGTTACAGCAAGCGCCGTTTCAATTGACCTTGTGGCCCAGGGCCTTGCTCAGCTTTCCGACGAGGCAAGAAACCCCGTTGCTATCATGAATAGACAGACTTGGGGAGCAATCAAGGCGGCTCAGGCTTCCGCTTACTATGGCTATGATCCGTTTGAGGGCATTCCCGTACTCTTTACAACCGCGCTTCCCGCATTCTCAGCAGCAAGCGCTAACGCCATCTTCATGATCGTTGGCGACCTTGACGGCGTACAGGTCAATTATCCTGAGGGCGACGGCGTAGTTATCAAGTGGGACGACTTATCACTTGCCGAGGCCGACATGGTAAAGGTTGTTGGCAGACAGTACGCAGCCCACGGCGTAACCGCTAATGGAAGATTTTGCAATATTAAGAAGGTTAACCCTACAACCTAAAATAAAAAATCATGAGGTTATTAATAGCAATCCCTACATTGGATTATATCAACGTTCAGTTTATGGAGCGTCTTTTGAAATTGACGCAACTATTAACTAAACGGGGCGTTGATTATGAGGTAAAGATAAAAGCTGGAACCCTTGTTTATTTAGCACGTGAAGAATTAACAAGCTACGCGATCGGGGAAGGGTTCAGCCATGTATTTTGGCTTGACTCCGACATGATTTTCGAAGAAGAAATCATCGACGACTTATACGACACGGGCAAGGATTTTGTATGCGGAATATTCCACGCAAGGCGCCCGAGCCATATATCATGTATATTTAAAAGCCTTGTTCCTCCCGAGCGCTACAAATTCAATGAATACCCGTTCGGAACTTTTCAAATAAAAGGCTGCGGCATGGCGGCGACTTTAATCAAAACAGAGATTTTGAAAGCCGTACGCGATCATTTCGGCAATTGCTTCACACCTGCATATAACCTGGGCGAAGATTTAGCATTTTGCCGCCGCGCCGATGAATTGGGCTTTGAAATTTGGGCCGACTCAACCGTAAGGGTAGGGCACATAGGGCACATCGTTATTTACCCCGAACATGAGGGGGGCTATCTTAATAACCTACAAAGGAGATAAAATGCTTGAATTAGTCAAAACCGCGTTAAGAATAAAAACGACCGCTTTTGACGTTGAACTCGAACAGTTAATCGGCGCCGCTTTAATCGACTTAGGATTTGGCGGCGCTATGTCGTCCGTATTAGTCGAAAACTACGACGCAATAGTAAACCAGGCGGTTATAACTTATGTTAAAATGAATTTCGGCTTGCCTGAGGACTACGACCGATTAAAAAAGAGCTACGACGAACAGAAGGCGCAATTAGGAACGGCCACGGGCTATACCGTTTGGGAGGCTTCCAATGTATGATACTACGGCAACGTTAATGCACGAAACGGGCCGCACTTATGACGCATACGGCAACGAAATATTGACCTATGAACCCCGCGAGGTTTTCGCATACCAGCGGTCCGTTTATAACGCCGAATTTTACCGCGCCGCGCAAGTTGGCTTGCACCCGTCAATAACCCTTATTTTAACCAATAAGGCCGACTATGACGGCGAAACCTATATCGTATTTGAAGGCAAAGAATATAGCGTTATAAGGGCAGATTGGACGGCTCAAAGGGATAGTATTTCATTGATACTTGAAGAACGTATAAACGTTTATACACCGCCGACAACAACAGAAACCGTAACCACGGAAACCGTAACAACCGAAACGACCACGGAGGGCGGCAATGAGTAAAGACCCACGCGTTAGAAAAGTTGACGGACACAATGCAGCCGTACTGATCGAACGTGTTTTAGAGGACTATTGCGACCAAACGCAAGAAACGTTTTTCAAAGCAATGTCAAACGCGGGCAAACGCGCAAAAAAAGATTTACAGGCGACGGACGCGTTCAAGGATAGAAGCGGCGATTATCGGAAAGGCTGGAGCATTAGAACAAAGCGGGAAATGTTCGGCATTAACGTATTGATTTACAACAGATTAAAGCCAAGCCTAACACATTTGCTTGAAAAGGGGCACGCCACGAAAAACGGCACGGGCCGAAGCTTTAGGGACACGCCCGCGCATTCACATATAGCCCAGGCAAAACAAAACGCCGAGGAATATTTACTCGAAGAATTAACGAGGCAATTATGACTATTAAACAAGTATTTGAACAACTAAAAATACCGTTTGCATATATGAGGTTCAACAAACCCATGAAGCCGCCTTATGTGATCTATTTAGGCAGCGGGCAAACTACCTTTGGCTCGGATAATACATGGTATTACAGGAATAACACTTACCAAATAGAGTATTATTTTGACCTTAAAAACGAGGCGACCGAAAAAACCATAGAGGACGCCTTATTAGCAAACGGGTATAACTACCAAAAGAGCGAGGACGTTTTCATAGAAGATGAAAACGTCTTTGTTATTTATTACACAGTTTAACGGAGGATAAAATGGCTAATAAAGTTTTATTCGGCATTAGCAATTTACACGTTGGCACATGGACAGAGGTTACAACGACCGCGGGCACAACAATCACGCTTGGCACGCCTTACCATCAGAAGGGCGCCGTATCAATGAGCCCGACAGAAGCCAACGAAAAAACCGACTTTTACGCCGATGACATTCTATACTACTCATCGTTTGCGGGTGGAACCTTTGAAGGCGAAATTGAAGTCGCAATGTTTGACGACAAATTCAAAAAGGACTTCCTGGGATATGTAAGCCTTACAAACGGCGGCCTTGCTATCAAGAAGAACGCAACCAAACCCAAAGTTTACGTTGCATTTGAAGTACAGGGCGACGCAGAGGCAAGACGCGTTATATTCTATAACGTAGAATTTGGCGCAATCACAAGATCATACTCTACCATAACCGAAACAAAGGAACCGCAGACCGAAACAATCGCATTTACTGCAACAGGAGATACCACAACAGGCGTTACAATGGCTACATTAAAGCCAGGCGACAGCGGATATAACTCATTATTTACATCACCCGCAGCGCCCGTTATCTCAACGACCTAAAAAGACGCGGGGCCTCAGAGCCCCGCTTTTTCGCTAAAAGGAGGCTAAAATGATTAAATCAATTAAGTTTAACGAAAATTGCGAACTTGAATTATCAAATAATATCGGCTGGGCTATGGAATACCGCGAGCAATTTGGTCATGACATAATACCCGACCTACTCCCCGCCGTTTCCGCTATTGTTTCATTGCTTGGCGAAGTGGACGGCAAGCACTTCGACTTAAAGAAAATCGATAAAGACGTATTACAGGACGCGCTTATAAATCTTGCGGGCCTTCAATTCGTCGATTTTATAAATCTTTGCTGGGCTATGGCAAAGACCGCAGACGACAAAACACCGAACCCTAAAAAATGGGTAAAACTATTTGATGACGGCTTTTATTTGGACACCGTGGCGCCTGAGGTTTTCAGTTTATTAGTTGAAGGGCTTATATCGTCAAAAAACTTATCGAGCCTGAACCTGGCGGGGGCGATGAACAAATAAACTTAGACATTATAACCATTGCCGCCATTGAGCGCGGCCTGGATCATAACGCTATTAAACACATGACAATCGGGCAAATCGTCGATTATGTCATAGAATATAACAACCGCCAGGAACAGAGCGAAAAACAGAAAAAGAGGCCCGCGGCACGCCGCGCGACTCAAACAGATATAAACTTATTCTTCGGAGGATAAAATGGCCGAAATAAAAGGCATAACAATCGAACTTAACGGCGATACTACGGGGCTGCAAGAAGCATTGCGTAAAGTCCGCAACGAAACAAAACAGCTTGACACCGAATTAAATTATATCAATAAATCGCTGAAGTTTAATCCTACTTCTTTTACTATGTGGAGCCAAAAACAAAAGCTCTTAACCAAAGAAGTAGAGGGCACACAAAACAAGCTAAAAGAACTGAAGAACACAAAAAAACAGCTTGAAGCCCAGGGGTTAGACAGGAACAGCGCGGAATTTCGCCAGGTTGAAAGAGAGATAACTAAATGTCAAAGCCAATTAAGAGCTTTTAGAAAAGAGCTTATTTCCGTAGGTTCGGCGCGACTTAACGCTTTATCTGCTCAGTTTAAGCAGATGGGCCAAAAACTGACCAGCATAGGGACGACCTTAACAACAAAGGTTACTATGCCCTTAGCCCTGTTAGGCGGCGCTGCGGTTAAATCTTTTGCGGACGTTGACAAAATAATGGTTTTAACCAATAAAACCATGTCGAACACGGAAGAAGAAGCCAAACTATTAGACACCGCCATGAAAGAAGCGGCGGCCAACTCAACATTTGGAATGAACGAGGCGGCAACCGCAACTTTGAACTTCGCAAGGGCGGGCCTTAAAGCCGATGAAGCGGCGGCGGCACTTGCTCCCGCCATGAACTTAGCGGCGGGCGAAGGTGGAAACCTTGAAACCGTTTCCGCTGGATTAGTAGCGACAATAAACGGCTTTGCGGATTCCTTCGACGAGGCGGGCAAATATGCCGACGTTTTCGCTAACGCCTGTAACAATTCGGCCCTGGACATTGATTCGTTATCAAATTCAATGTCGGTAGCGGCGCCTATATTCAGCGCGGCGGGTTATTCCGTAGAGGACGCGGCTTTATATATGGGCATTATGGCCAATAACGGAATTGAAGCGAACAAGGCGGCCAACTCGTTAAAAACGGGCTTGGCGCGTTTGATCACGCCGACAAAAGAGGGCGCGACCTGGATTGAAAAACTCGGTTTATCCTTTACGAACACCGACGGCTCCATGAAAGATACCGTTGAAATCCAAAATGATTTACATAACGCCTTCAAGACTTTGAGCGAAAGCGAACAAATAGCGGCGGCTTCGGCGATATTCGGAAAAACTCAAATGGCCCCGTGGCTGGCTTTGATAAACACGGGCACGGGCGACGTCGAAAACCTTGCCGCGGCTTTAGGGCAAGAGGGAACGACCGCAGAAATGGCGGCTTCCCAAATGTCGGGCTTCGGCGGTTCGCTTGAAAAACTAAAATCGTCCCTTGACGTTGCGATAACATCATTGGGCCAGGCTTTGGCTCCCGTTATATCAAAAGTAGCCGAATATCTGCAAAAGGCCGTTGATTGGTTCAATTCGTTAGACGACAGCACGCGCCAAATGATAGCGACCGTTGGCGTAGTTGTAGCGGCGATAGGCCCCGTGATTGTTTTGTTGGGTACCGTATTCACTTCGATAGGTACGATAATGGGCGCGTTATCAAAGGCTATTGGCGTTATCAAATTAGTTGTATCCGTCCTGGGCGGCCCGCTTACGGCGGCTATTGCGGCGGCCATTGCAATCGGCGTTTTACTCTATAAAAATTGGGACACCATAAAAGCAAAAGCGGCGCAGCTTAAAGATTGGGTTGTTGCTAAATGGACAGAATTAAAAACCAAAGTTGAAGGGCTCGTAATTCAGTTAAAAACAAAAGTTTTGCAACTTTGGGACAATATCAAAACAGGAATACAGAACGCCATTTTGTCCGCAGTTACATGGGGGCTTCAAAAGTTTATAGCATTACGCGACGGGATAACCAATATATTTAACGGAATTAAAACGGTTGCGTCAAACGTTTGGGCGGGAATTAAACTCGCTATAACGCACCCGATAGAAACGGCCTTTGCGCTTATTAAAAAGATAGTTGAAAAAATAAAGAGTTTATTCAGCAATTTAAAAATAAGCATACCGCATATTAAAACGCCGCATTTCTCAATATCGCCCGCGGGCTGGAAAATCGGCGACCTTCTAAAAGGCGTTATTCCTAAGCTTGGAATAAATTGGTATAAAACAGGCGGCATATTTAATTCGCCGTCCGTAATCGGCGTAGGTGAAGCGGGCCCCGAGGCCGTAGTGCCGATTGACAAGCTCCGCGACATCATGGCGGGTTTAGGCGGTACAACAATAAACGTTTACGCGGCGCCAGGTATGAACATAAACGAATTAGCAATAGCCGTTCAGCGTAAGATAATAGAAACCGAAAACAGGAGGAAATTGGCATGGCGTTAAATACGACCGCTTCAAACTTTAAAGGGTTTACGTTTGATACATACAATTCTAAAAACTATGGCGTTTACCTTACAGGGGCGGGCGTATATAATGCGCCCGTTAGAGCCGTTGAAATGGTTTCAATACCAGGAAGAAACGGCGCCTTTGCTTTAGATCAGGGGCGCTTTGAAAATATCGAGGTTACCTATCACGCGTCAATTGTCGCCGATAATGAAACAGACTTTGCAAACGGCATTGCCAACTTTAGAAACGCCATTTGTTCAAAAGTCGGCTATCAGCGTTTAGAAGATGAATACAATCCCGACGAATACCGAATGGCGGTTTATAAATCAGGGCTTGACGTAACGCCTAAAATGTTAAGAACGGGCGAATTTGACATAGTATTTGATTGTAAACCTCAGCGGTTTTTGAAATCAGGAGAAACCGCCGTTTCCGTTGCAAATAACGGCACTATATCCAACCCGACATATTTTGACGCAAAACCCGTTCTTCAAGTATGGGGTTATGGCGAAATAGACATAAACGGCGAACCATTAAAAATCAATTCCGAGGCATTGGGCGAGGTTAACTTATATACGGGCCACGATCTAAACCCCGATTTATACTATGAATTTAATTTAAACAATACAAACCTATTAAATAACGGCGACACTATAACCGCCGATTTTGAGCTTTTAACAAATATACGTTATGCGCAAGGTTACACCCCAAATTTAGTGCAACGGATTCAATATTCCTATTTCGATTATGCGGACGGGGTTATTATGCCAGGATATAACAGAATAATTATATCGACCAATTTAACGGTAACATTCACGGCGGGAACATCAGCCACAAAGCCCAACCCCTACGCAGAAGCTTATTTTTCTTTAAGGTGTTATGACGGAAGCCTAACCCATGACGCAGAATTAAAAATTAGATTGTACTTGCAATATAGCAGCGCAAATAAACGAATAGTGGCCACGCCTTCGCTTGTATGGTCAGGGGATCAAACAGGCATAACCAACACGACCCAGGAATATGACGACGTAATAATAACAGGGGATAGCACACAATCGGCGCTCGGTCAGCCTATATATTTTGACTTAGACATTGGCGAAGCCTACAAGATAGAGAATAACAATTTGATTGAAGTTAACAACGCCGTAACTATCCCGTCGGAGCTTCCGACCTTAAAGCCAGGCACAAACACTATTACATACGATAACACCGTAACACAATTCAAAATCGTTCCGAGGTGGTACAAAGTATGATCCCGATTATATACGAAAAAGACGAAACCGCTTTTACTTCAAACGGTTTAGGAAGATTGCGTGATTGTATTTCTTGCGTCGTTTCCGAGGGTAGGAATGATATTTATGAATGTAATTTTGAATATCCGATAGACGGCGCGCATTTCGACCTTATACAATGCGGGCGCATTATCGGCGTTACCCATGACGATACAAAAGACATACAACCCTTTGACATTGTTAGTTATTCAAAGCCTATCAACGGGATTGTTACGTTTCATTGCGTGCATATCTCATACAGACAATCGGGCTATGTCGTCGCGGGTACAAATATAAATTCATTAGCCGACGCCTTGACCTTATTAACAACGGCCACGCCTTCAAATCCCTTTGCCTATTCAACAGATATTACATCAACGGCATATATGGCAGCCGCCGACGGCGTACCTCGTTCGGTTCGTCAACTATTAGGCGGCATTCAGGGGTCTATTTTAGACTCCTACGGCGGGGAATATGAATTTAACAAGTGGAACGTTATTTTGCATTCCGCAAGGGGTCAATATCGTAATTTTGCGATCAGGTACGGCGTTAATATGGTTGATTTTAAAGACGACGCCGACTACCAGCCGACCTATAATTCATGCGTCCCTTATTGGATAGGGCAAGACACCGACGGCGGGCAAGTGGTAGTTACAGGAAGCCGCGTGGATCTCGGCTCCTCAATTTATCGCGAGGGTATTATATGCGCCCCGCTGGATTTAACCGACAAATTTGAAGAAAAGCCGACAACGGCCGACCTTGAAGCGGCGGCGCTTCAATATATGACCGCGAACGCAACGAACCTACCACGGCAAACAATAACCGTTGATTTTTTACGTTTACAGGATTATGGCGAGTTTGAAAACTATTCAAGTTTGCTGGAGTGTAATTTATGCGACTCAATAACGGTTATATTCCCGAGCTATCAAACATCGGCAGTATTTAAGATAGTAAAAACCGAATGGGACGTTTTAACGGGCCGTTATTTGTCGATGGAATTAGGCGCCCTTGCCACGACCTTATCGGAAGCGCTGGGCCTTACCACGACTCCCGACAACTTAAATTCTATACACAATTTATCACTATCAGGCGATTTAACAGTAGGGGGCGACACGTCCCTAACAGATTTATATATAAATTCATCGCCCGTTAGTGATTTTGTTATAGAGGACTCGACTGCGGAGGGAACGTGCAGCGGCATTTCTACCGATAACATAACATGGAAATACAGAAAATGGAAAAGCGGCAAGGTTGAATTATGGACAGTAAAAGGCGTAAGTACGAACGTTAACCAAAGCGACGGCGGGGGCTACCGAACAGGCACACTTGCGATCTCTATTCCGTCGGGTTTACTTGACGGCGCGCCTTTAGTCTTTTGCAATATACGGAACGCCTATACCACATCGGCAATATTATCAACAATCGGCCTTACATCACCCAGCGCCACATCAACGGGCGAATGGGCGGGTTATCGTATAACTTCCGTATCAACAAGCGCATATAAATACTTCCAATTTTACGTTGTATATACAGGATAGGAGGGGGATCAATGATTTACAGAAAACCGAACAATTCAAAGATATACCGCCAGGCAGATAAACGCTGGGCGATGTTACCTTATCCGACGGCAAATTATACTTTTAAAAACAACGGCTGCGGTTGTTGCGCCGTTACCCATTGCATAATTGAGCGCGATAAGTACAAGAACTACACGCCCGCGAATACTCAACCCTTTATGAAGAACTACGCCGTAAAAGGCCACGGAACCGAATGGAAGGGCATTAAAGAGGGCCTGAAACATTGGGGCCTTAAAGATGTTAAAGAAGTTGATACAATGGCTACTATGTACGCCGAAATGAGAAAAGGCGACGCCGTGGGCGTTTTTCTTTTTAACAATCATTCGGCAAACGTTTCAACGGGCTATTGGACGTCGGGCGGCCATTATGTCGCTGCCGTAGGGTATAAAGAAGCAAACGGCAAACATTACTTCTATATGAAGGATAGCGGAGGCCGTAAACATGACGGGTGGTATTCCTATGAAGGAACAATGAAGGGTTGCATTCGTGTAATGTTCGTTGGACATTTACCAAAAGAAACAGACGACGCGAAAATCTACCTTCCGAAAAAAGGATATTTCACGCTTGGCGATAAATCGCCGCAAATTTGCAAAATTCAGGCGTTCTTGAAGAAGAAGGGATTTTATAACGGCAAAGTTTACACTAAAACTGCGACCATTGGCCCGAAAACCTACCAGGCAATTAAGAAATGGCAGAAGGCGAACGGACTCGTCGTCGACGGCAAGTGGGGGCCTAAATCAAACGCAAAATATGAGGAGCAAAGATAAAAAATGAGCTATGAAATTTTAATCGGGGCGCTTGCGTTAATAGGAATGTTAGCGGGTGTTATAAAACCCATTATGACATTGAATAGCAATATTACGGCCCTTAAAATGAGCATTGACGCCCTGAAAGAGATCATAAACGAATTAAAGGGCCGCATAACATCGCACGGCGAACAGATAGACGCAATAAATTTATCAATTGCGGATCATGAAGCGCGTTTACGACAGCTCGAAAAGGAGGGCACAAAATGACAATGGAATTTTGGAAAAGCGCACTTATTAGGGCTTTAAGAACTTTTTGTCAAAGTTTAGTAACCTTAATTGGTACCGATTATGTAAATATAATTGATATTGATTGGTTGACTATTTTAGGCATTGCGGCAACCACCGCGTTAATGTCAATTTTAACATCAATCGCAACGGGTTTACCCGAAAGCGAATTATAACGGCCGTAGGGGAGTTTTTACGGCCTCCTTTTTTCTTTATATTGCGGGCAGAAATGCCCGCTTTTTTTATTGAAAAAAATATACGCAATGCGTAAAAAAGTATTGACACTATAAACGCAATGCGTTATAATGATAATGTAAGATAATGCGAGAGGGGCGGCAACCCCTATATGAAAGGAGCGCACAATGACATACGCAATCAAACTTTTTACGATCGCACGCGGCGAGGATAGCAAGTACATAGAGAAAGAAATCACCGCTTTTGAGAAAATCGGCGACTATTGCAAGGCTTGTTTAATCAAAGAGGACCTGGAGAGCGCGGGCGATACCGCAACCGCCACAGGTTCGATAATGGGCTACCGCGTGGACATAATCGCGGAACCATGCACCGAATACCCCGAAGGCAAAATGACCGTGAATGAATGGGCCGACATGAACCCCGACAGAGCCTTCTCGACAGTATGGGCGGCAGACACCCGCGGAGGCTTCGGCCGTAAGGGGCAAGGCGCATACGGCGACGCTATATGGCGCGGTGAGGTACACAAAATTGAAGTTAACAACAACGGCTATGCGACATTGCACATTTGGCTCCCTGAATTCGGGCCAATGGGAAAGGAGGCATAAAATGACAATTAAACAATTGCGCGATCTTCTCGGCGTGAGCCGCGCGGAATTTTCCAGGCGCTACGGTATCCCGACGCGGACCCTCGACGATTGGGAAAAAGGCAAACGGACACCGCCGCCATACGTCGTGGAATTACTGACAAGAGCGGTTTATCAGGATAAAGACAACGGGCCCGAATAAAGGCCCGTTTTTTCATTAGTATAACATATCGACTAATCAATAAAAATCGCTTAAAACGCAAAATAGAGCCCCGAAAAGGGACTCCACGTTATGAAAAGGGGCGCACGTTAAAGCGTGCTAATATATACGGCGTGTTCATACGATTTTTTTATCTGTTCATCAAATTGGCCTAAATCCTCCAGGCTATCAAACCTATGTTTAACGGGTTTATTTTCGATATACGGAAACAACAGCCATTTTGCGCGTTCTGTATATTTGAAACGTACAACGTCAGTATTTAAACCAACCGCGGTTATATAGTCGTCGGACTTCCGCACGATCTCGACAGGGCATAGGCTTTTTATATATTCAGCTATTACCGTTTCGCCGTCTGTCATGTTTAAAGGGCGTTCGTCGCCATAATGGGCAAATTCAAATTTATAAACTGTTCCGTCTTTTCCGATTATTTCCATGTTTTTACCTCCATTTTAATTTATTATAACCCTTACGCGCGCGCATGAAAAGGGAAGAACGATTGTTTTTTCAAAAAAACAATTTTGTTGTTTACAAAGTGGGGAAGTTTTGGTATATTAAATTTGTAAGTGGTAATTATTCCTAAAATCATAATCCTTGACATATTACAAAAAAGAGGGTAGAGCCCTTGATAATCAAGGATAAATTACATATAAAGGACGTTTTACCACTTACAATCAAAGTAAGTGGTTTTTTGTTTGGAGGTAAAGAGAAAATGAAAACAATCACACAAAAGAACGTTCGAGCCATAAGAGAAGAAACGGCCGAGGCGTTCAACGAACAGATCGCCGAGATACTCAACGAATACGGCGACGCCAATATAAATTATATCACATCGGGCGCGTTCCTGGGGGCTTATGTCGAATATGAAACGACAAAGGAAATCCCCGAAACGTTGGCGGAAAAATACGAACTGAACAATGACAAAAGATATTGCCACGAATGCCCGTATTTTCAGCGCACCCAGGACAAGCGGTATAAATGGCACTACTGCGTACAGAAACAAAAGCGCGTTACCGAATGCCAAGGTGCTTGTGAGACCTATTACCAATTATTAGAAGATATAATCCAGGAGGCGGCGAAATGATGAACGAAATTTTGGTAGGACTTTATAAAATGTTATGGTTTTTAGGGCCGATTTTCGGCGTGTTATTAGTGGGGGCAATTTATGAAATTAAACGAAATTGAAGAAGCGGCCTTTACCGAGTTTGATATATGGGCCGATGAATTAGACCAGGCGGCATTGAAGGCCGCGGGGCTTGGGGTTAGCGCTAACGCGATAGCTTCATACATAAGAGCCGAAGCGAACACAATTTGCGAACGTGTAACGCGGGGGCAAGTAAGAACGTTTGACGAAATCTATTTCGAATTTATCGACGAACTCATAAAAAACGGCCGATATTTCGAGTATGAGGAATTTTTAAAAGCTGAACGTTTCAAATATTTAGGTGAATAAAAATGTTTTATTGTTACGATTGCGGGGCCGAATTTGACGAACCCGCCACATATTACGAAAACCGCGAATTTTGGGGCGCGTCCGTTGAAGAAGCGTTCGGGGCGTGCCCTGAATGCGGCTCAACGGAATACGACAAAATGCGCCGTTGTGATCGCTGCGGCGAATGGACGATTGACGGCAAATGGGCAGACGTATTTTTATGTCCCATTTGCTATGACGACTTATATGGATAATAGGAGGGAAAAATGGAAACATCAAAAGGCAAGCCAATTGACGCGGCGAAATTAAAAAAAGAGATTTTAAAACATGGCAAAACGGCCAAAATATCGCGCGAGCTTGGGTATAATTCGGGCTATTTCACTTGTGTTATGCAACGAGGTTATATAGTGCCGAGCGCAGCTCAATTGTTAGAACTTAAATACGGTATAAAATACGACCATTACAGACCCACGACAGAGCCTGAAAAAGTGCGTATATCAGATCAAAGTATTAAAAATTTAAAAAGAGAAATTACCGAGGCGAACGCCTTGCTACGTAGTATCGAAACCCACGCCGCAATCATAATCCAAATAGCGGAGGGGCAAATATGAACATCACATACAAGGACATAGAAAAGGCAAACGCGGAAATTAAAACCTTGCCTTTGGGTAAAAAGGAATACGCGGAAGTTGCCGAACGTGTAAAGGCGTTCAGGAAGTTATACCCTGAGGGCGCCTTAACTTGTGAGCTTATATCATGGAACGAGGACGGCGTAATAGTAGTCAAGGCGACCGCGACCGATGAAACGGGGCGCATACTTGCCACGGATTACGCGTGCGAAATGGTGGGATCATCTAACATTAACCGTTATAACGCCCTTGAAAACGCCTGCACAAGTGCAAAGGGCCGTTGTTTGGGCTCGTTGTCGTTATTGGGCGGCTCAAGTATCGCAAGCTATGAGGAAGTAGCCAACGCCAAGTTAAAACAGGAAGGCGGGAAATTGGCAACGTCAACCGAAAAGGCGGGATTGATCGCAAGCGCCAGGGCTAAAGGGTTAGAAGTGGACGACATATTAAAAAGGGTAGGTTTTGACCGCGACAAGCAGCCCGAAGGAATGACCGCGGAACAGTACGGCAAAGCAATGCAGATTATAAATAACAGGAGTACAGACAATGAATAATTGCAATTTTATCGGGAGATTGACCCGCGATCCCGAATTAAGATACACGGCGGGGCAAATGGCCGTTTGTGAATTTAACATAGCGGTAAAACGCGATAAAGAAAACAGCGATTTTCCGAGGTTCAAGGCTTTTGGGAAAGAGGCTGAGAACTTCGAGAAATTCAAGAAAAAAGGCGACCTGTTAGGGATAACCGCTCATGTAAGAACGGGAAGCTATGAAAAGGACGGCAAAACGATATACACCCAGGATTTAATCGCCGATCGTATAGAGTATTTATCAAGCGCGGAACCCGCGCCAAATAAAGAGTTTTTCGGGGATATTGATTTTTAGGAGGGAACCATGAAAAAAGATTTATCAAAAAAGGTTGCAAAGGTTTTAAGGGAATACCCGCACGCCCGCGACGATGACAATTTTTTAATAGCTATTTTATATCGAAACTTTTACGGCGTGGGTTCAGGATCATTCTTCGAAACAATGGTTAATATGAAAACCTACGACGTCCCGAGCCCCGAAAGCATTACAAGGGCACGCCGTAAGCTCCAGGAACAATACCCCATTATTTACGGGGCAAGCGGCCAGGTAAGAAAAGAACGCGCAAAAGAGCAAAGGACGTACCGCGAATTTTACGGGAGGACATGATGGCGCAAAGACGTTGTATATCGAACGACATTTTGTATAACGATAACTTTGTGAAGCTGCCCGCGTCGTCAAAAATCCTTTACGTTTATATCAATAATCAAACGGACGATAAGGGTTTTTGCGACAACGTGGCTTCGATTATGCGCACCGTCAACGCGCGTTCACAAGACCTTCACAATTTAATTTGTAAGGGCTATGTTATCCAAGTCAATGATTGGTTGTATTTAGTCAAACATTTTTTCCTTAACAATAAGGGCTTGAGAACCGACAGGCTCAAGGCTTCACGCTATGAGGAATATTTGAAGGACTACCCATTAAAAGAAAATGGCGTTTATACTTTGTCAACCAATTGCCAACCAATTGACGACAAACCGCCGCAAAATGTCGCCCTAACTAAACATAACATAACTAAACATAACTTAACCCAACAAAACATAATAGAAACCGCCGAAGAATTAAAGGCGGTATTGCACCAATGAATAAACCAAAACAACCATGCCCGAAACAATGCCCTAATAGGAACGCGGAATGTCATGCAGTTTGTGAAAAATGGCTTATATATGAAGCCGAGCGAAACCAGGCATATATTGAAAACGGAAAAGAAGCGGAAATCTACCGCGTATTAAACGACATTGAACGCGACCGTAAAAGAGATATTGCAACGGGTAAAATGAAACAGAGGAAAAGAAAAAAATGAATATTGGTTTAATAGACGTTGACAAAACAAGTTTTCCAAACTTGGCGTTAATGAAAATTAGCGCATACCATAAAGCCCGCGGCGATCGTGTCGAATGGTGGAACGGTTTATTGCATTATGATCGTGTTTATATGGCAAAAGTATTTGATGACACATACTCTCAGGGTATGCCGTATTGCATAAATGCCGACGAAATAGTAAAAGGGGGCACGGGTTACGATTTAAAAAATACATTACCCGACGAAATAGAGCATATTTACCCCGATTATTCCCTATATAGCATAAAAAACGCGGCCTACGGATTTTTAACACGAGGTTGCCCCAGACATTGCCCGTTTTGTATCGTAAGTAAAAAAGAGGGAACACAAGCGCACCAAGTGGCAGAATTAAACGAATTTTGGCATGGGCAAAAAAAAATTGTTTTACTTGATCCTAATATAACCGCAAGCCCTGAATGTGAAAAATTATTTGACGATCTTATATCTTCAAAGGCTTTAATTGATTTTAATCAAGGAATTGACGCCCGATTATTAACAGATAAAGGCATAAATCAATTAAACAAAATGAAAATAAATTTACTTCATTTTGCTTGGGATAATTACGAATTTAAAACTTATGAAAAATTAAAAGAAATTAAAGAAAAAACCACATTAAATAGCAGGGCTTTAAATGTATATGTATTAACAAACTTTAATACCACATTTGAAGAAGATCACGAACGCATTATTAAACTACGCGAATTAGGATATACGCCGTATGTAATGATTTACAACAAGCCCAAAGCTCCATTAAAGGTAAGGCGTTTGGCGGGGTGGGTGAATAATAAAATTATTTGGAGAACTTGTGAAAAATTCGAGGACTATAACCCAAGTCATAGGAGGTAAAAATGAACGTTGGCGATTATCAAATAACAATGTTTGATTTAAACGGCGAGGATAAAAGGGTAAGACGGATCACATACGACGAGGCTAAACCGTTTCTTTTAAATGTGCATTACGCAAGGCGAATGTGTAATATTATGTATGCGTTCGGCTTATTTATTAATAATGACCTTGTGGGTTGTGTTACATATGGGGTACCCGCGAGCCCGTTTTTATGTCAAAGCATAGCAGGCGAAGATAATAGACAAAACGTGCTTGAACTTAATAGACTTGTTATATTGCCTGAATATAACGGGGGGGGTAAAAATTTAGCAAGTTTTCTTGTTTCACACTCCCTTAAAATGTTACCAAATAAAACTTTTGTTGTAAGTTATTCTGATACAGCTTGGGGACATATTGGGTATGTATACCAAGCTACAAATTGGCTTTATACAGGCCTTAGTGTAAAACGTACGGACACATATCAACCGAATGGGTTACACCCACGAAATTACGATAAAAACAACCATAGCAATTTACGGCAAACGCGATCCCGTAAACATCGTTATATTTATTTAGTAGGTGATAAAAAAACAAAAAAAGAAATGCGAAAAGAATTAAAGTATAAAGTGTATGACAAATATCCAAAAGGGAATACAAAACATTATGATATTAAAAACCCAACACCAATAGAAAAAATAAAAATAATAGGAGGGTAAAATAAAGAAATGAACGAAACAATAAAAACGGCCAATTTCAACGCCGAATATGACAAATTAGTACAAGATATAGAAGATACAAAATATATCACCAAAACGGCGGTTTTGAGCCTTTTAAGGGCATTTAAAATAAACGTTATAACCCATGAAGCAACAAAAGAAATAACGATCCCGCAATTTTTAGAAATGAGGTAAATATGATTAAGGAAAATTGTTTTGCTTTTAGATCATTGCCAAAAGAAAAGAACGGCATAAAGTGGGCCGAGGAACGCTGCGACGCATTGACCGAGTTTATATGCGACCGTAAAGAATGCCCGTTTTTTAAAGATAAAAGCACCCTTGACAAATATAATATCAAAGTCGGGAATACATGGGTTACAGCGTATAGGAGAAAAGATGAACGCCAAATATTACCTTTTACGGTATAGGAAATGCAAGGAAAAAGCCGAACGGTACCGCGAACGGATAGCGCAAATCGAAAATACATTAAAAGGCGTTAACCTTGACGGAATGCC
>Ga0310786_10004110_pt1 | contig 20439 bp, 17 predicted proteins | sample AusTroGonzalo_MG_FD_203881 | JGI IMG/M metagenome (GOLD analysis project Ga0310786, IMG submission 203881) | Bovine rumen microbial communities from tropical cattle in Woodstock, Queensland, Australia - Gonzalo_03 (v2) (version 2) | ecosystem: Host-associated > Mammals > Digestive system >... | reverse complement strand
GCCATCAGCGAGAGCATGGCAACGAAAAGAATACTTTTTTTCATTTTTTTATTAATCTTTTATATATTAATATTTCAGTTTTAGTGTTTTATGCCTAAATTATAGGGCAATATAACTTGCAAATATACATGTTTTTTTTGAGAAAATACGATACCTATGCAAAAGTTTAACAGTTTTTTTTCATTGGCAGGGACAAGGCAAAAATATTTTTGTTAGTTCATCTTTTTTTTGTATTTTTGCGTTGTTTTGATTGTGGACAAATCGTCCGAATATGGGTGTATATTATTGAATAATAAATAAAAAGAAATAATATAGTATGAAAGTAAACCGCAGAAAAGAACTGTTTCCCAACGTCACCGACGAGCAATGGAACGATTGGAAATGGCAGGTGAAGAACCGCATCGAGACTTATGAGGAGTTGAGCAAGTACTTCACTTTCGAACCCGAAGAGGCCGAAGGTATCAAGAAGGCTCTGGCCAAATTCCGTATGGCCATCACACCGTATTACCTCTCATTGATTGACCCCAAGGACCCGTATGACCCCATTCGTCGTCAGGCCATTCCTGCCGGTCCCGAGTGCAATATTGCCCCCGCCGACCTCAACGACCCGTTGCACGAGGATGAAGACTCTCCCGCTCCCGGCCTTACTCATCGTTATCCGGACCGTGTGCTGTTCCTCATCACCGACATGTGTTCTATGTACTGCCGCCACTGCACTCGCCGTCGTTTCGCCGGCCAGAAGGACGACGAGAGCCCCAGCGAGCGTATCGAGAAGTGCCTGGCATACATTGAGAAGACCCCGCAGGTGCGCGACGTGCTGCTTTCTGGTGGCGACGCCCTGATGGTCAGCGATGCCAAGTTGGAGTATATCATCCAGCGTCTGCGCGCCATCCCGCATGTGGAGATCGTACGCATCGGCAGCCGCACGCCGGTCGTCTGCCCGCAGCGCATCACCCCCGAGCTCTGCGACATGCTGAAGAAATACCATCCCATCTGGCTGAATACCCACTTCAACCACCCCAACGAATTCACCCCCGAGGCCGAACAGGCTCTTGCCCGTCTGGCCAACGCCGGTATTCCTCTGGGCAACCAGACCGTGCTGCTGCGCGGCGTGAACGACTGCGTCCATGTGATGAAGAAACTGATGCACGAACTGGTGCGCAACCGCGTGCGTCCGTACTATATCTACCAGTGCGACCTGAGCATGGGTCTCGAGCATTTCCGCACCCCTGTGAGCAAAGGTATCGAGATTATCGAGAACCTCCGTGGCCATACCAGCGGCTATGCTGTGCCCACCTTCGTGGTCGATGCCCCCGGCGGTGGCGGCAAGACGCCCGTCATGCCCCAGTACGTCATCTCTCAGAGCCCCGACAAAGTCATCCTCCGCAACTTCGAAGGTGTTATCACCACCTACACCGAGCCGCGTGAGTACCACGAGGAGTGCCACTGCCCGGCATGCGAAGAGAAACGCCGCGTGGACGAGGGTGTCGCCTCTCTGCTCGAGACCGACCGCATGGCCCTCGAGCCCAGCCACCTGATGCGCCACGAACGCAATAAGAAAAAATAATCTTTAGGGAGTGAAAGGAATAAGAGGAGTGAAAGGGAGTGAGAGGACAATAGCGTCAGCACGCACATTTGTCCCTTCACTCCATTTCACTCCATTTCACTCCATTTCACTCCTCTTTCTTTTCCTGTTTTTTCCTTTCTCCCTTCGGTCGCAAGTGGCTGGCCTGAACACCTTGACGGTGCTGGACCTCAGCAGTCAGGCGAGGACATCGGCACTGGGTTTCGACTACCTGTCGATATTTGACAATGACCCGACAATAGCCATCGACAATCCGTCGCTATTGCGTCGCGAGATGTGTGGTATTGGGTCGTTGAGTTTTGTCTCCGTGTTCGACGGAGCCTCGATGGGGTCGCTATCCTATGCACACCATTTCGAGCGTCTGGGGACTCTGATGTTCGCATTCCGTTTCAACAACTATGGTACTTTCGACGGCTATGACGAAGAGGAAATGCCGATAGGCAAGGTCTCGGCTGCCGACTATGCTCTCACCATAGGGTGGGGCACTTGGCTCGATTCGAACTTTAGCGTGGGTGTCAATTTCAAACCTGTGCTGTCGCACTACGACAACTACACCGCTTTTGCTATGGCTTTCGATGTGGCGGGCAGCTATGTCAGCGACAACCGCCGGCTGGCGGCCACCGTGATGGCCCGCAACATCGGGGCCCAAGTGTCGACCTTCGATGGAAGGTCCGAGAGCCTTCCTTTCGAGTTATCAGCAGAGCTGTCGTATAAACTGGCCAATGCCCCCTTCCGATTCTTCTTTGCCGCCACGGAGTTGCAACGCTGGGATTTGCGCTATGAAGATCCCAACAACCCCACTACGACGGTGGACCCCTTCACTGGCGAGGTGAAGAAAGAGGGATGGTTTGAGGGGTTCTTTGATAACTTGATGCGCCATACACAGTTCGGCGTGGAACTGAATCTCGGAAAAGCTTTCTTCGCCCGTGTGGGCTACAGTTACCGACAGACGGCAGAGATGAGTGCCATCGACGCCATCAACTTCAGCGGCTTCTCTTTCGGCTTCGGCCTGCGAACCAAGAGGTTCGAATTTTCCTATGCTCATCGCAACTACCATCTCGGTCAGGCACCGGATTTCTTTACCCTCAGCTATAGATTTTAAAAATGAAATTACAGTTCATCGTTTCCGACCAGACCAATCCTTATTGGAACATCGCGGTCGAGAATTATCTTTTGTCGCTGCCCGAGACCGAGGTGGTGACACTCTATCTTTGGAAGAACCGTCGCACCGTCGTCATCGGGCAAAACCAGAACCCCTTCAGCGAGTGCAACGTGGAGGCCCTTGAGGCCGACGGCGGCTACTTGATGCGTCGCAGGACCGGCGGCGGTGCCGTCTATCACGACGACGGCAACATCAACTTCTCCTTCGTCGTACCCAAGGCGCTATACGACCAGACGCGCCAGTTCCGTGTCATCCAGCGCGCCGTGGCCGACTTCGGCATCGTGGCCGAGTTGTCAGGACGTAATGATATCCTCACCGAAGGGCGCAAGTTCAGCGGAAATGCCTTCAGCAAGGGTAAGTATCAGGACCTGCACCACGGCACCCTCCTCATCAAGGGCAACATGGAGGACCTGCAGCGCTACCTCAAGCCCAAGCCCGCCAAGTTGCAGAAGCACGGCGTTGCCTCGGTGCGCAGCCGTGTGGTGAACCTTTCCGAGCTCAACGCCGAGATTACTTCCGACAGCATCATTCCCCATTTACGCAGTGCTTTTGAGTCGGAGTATTCAGAAAAATCGGAGTATTCCGAGTTCTCTGAAATCATCAAGCGTCCCGAGGTTCGCGCCCTCTACGAGGAGTTTGCTTCCGACGAATGGCGCTATGGCCGTTGGCGCTCCTTTACCGCCCAGCGCACCGCCCAGTTCGACTGGGGAGGGGTAGAGCTGTCGCTCACCGTCGACCAGGAGCGCAACATTATCACCGATGTCCAGCTCGCCTCCGACGCCCTCGACCTCGCCGCCCTCGACGAGGCCCGCCAGATTCTCACCGGTGCTTCCACTGCTAAGGCACCTCAAAATGAAAAACCTATTTTGAAGGATATTTTCTCACTCATTTATAGTTGATAATATGAGCAAGACATTCAAAGCCTTGTCCGTCATGGTCTCAGCCGTCTGCGTGGTCGCATTGGCCTCCTGTTCGTCGCACAAGGCTGTCGCCAAAGGCGAACGCCCTCAGCCCGAGCAGATACAGGCCGCACTCGACAGCATCTGCAACGAGGGCTACAACCTCTTCATCGCCGAACGTGTCAACTGGGTGGCTACCGACTCGGTGCTGGAACACTACAGTCAAGACCGTCTTGGAGGAAATATTATCTGGCAGCCGAACAGAGGCATGTGGAGTGCCGTGTTTTTCGACAGTGAGCGCAAAAACTGCCTCTTCGAACTTATTTATGATACCCGTACTGGGGAGGAGACCTATTTCTATGAACCTCGCCCCATCAGCGAGACGGAACAAGCTCAATGGGACATGAAAAGTGTTATGTTCGAAAATGCCGTCAAGAGTTACAGCGACAGCCTTAGGTACAGGAGCGATTACGGACGTCCCAATATCGACTTTGTCCGCATCAATGCCAACACCATCCGCATGTATATCCTCCAGGGTGTTGAGCAACCCAATATCGTTCCTTTCGGCAACGACTACAGCATCGATTTCGACAACAAGGGAAACGCCAAGGCCTTCCGTCGCTATCATCGCTCGTTCCTTCCCATGTCGACGGTCGACGAGAATGGGGAGAAGGTAGCCACCATCTACCATTCCCATCTGAAGGACAACCCCTATATCACCCCCACGGACATCTGCAACTTCCTGCTCTATCGCGGCGAGATGGAGAGTACCGGCGTCCTCAGCACCGCCCTCGACGGTTACATCATCTACAACGCCAAAGACAACAGCGCCGTGTTCCTCTCCAAAGAGGTGATGGAAAAGATAAACGGTAACAAATAAAAAAGACTGGCATTTTTGCCAGTCTTTCTTTCATTAATATTATCTACTAGAGTTTGCTTTTTAGATAGCCGGGCAGCTGGTCGATGCTGACGCGCTGCTGCTGCATGGTGTCGCGGTGGCGGACGGTGACGGCGTTGTCGGTCAGCGTGTCGTTGTCGACGGTGATGCAGAAGGGGGTGCCGATGGCATCCTGACGGCGGTAGCGGCGGCCGATGGCGTCCTTCTCGTCGTATTGCACCATCATGTCGGGCATGAGCAGGTGCTGAATCTCGCGGGCTTTCTCGGGGAGGCCGTCTTTCTTCACTAACGGCAGCACGGCAGCTTTGTAGGGTGCCAGCTTGGCAGGCAGCGAGAGCACGGTGCGGGTCGAGCCGTCTTCGAGGGTTTCCTCCTTCAGCGCGTGGCTGAAGATGGCCAGGAAGGTGCGGTCGACACCGATAGAGGTCTCGATGACATAGGGTGTGTAGCTCTCGTTGAGCTCGCTGTCGAAATACTGCAGCTTCTTGCCGCTGAATTCGCTGTGGCGCGAGAGGTCGAAGTCGGTGCGGCTATGGATACCTTCCAGCTCCTTGAAGCCGAAGGGGAACTTGAACTCGATGTCGGTGGCGGCGTTGGCGTAGTGGGCCAGCTTCTCATGGTCGTGGTAGCGGTAGTTCTCCGCGGGGATGCCGAGGGCGAGGTGCCACTGCAGGCGCTCCTCTTTCCAGTGCTTGAACCATTCGAGCTCCGTTCCGGGACGCACGAAGAACTGCATCTCCATTTGCTCGAACTCGCGCATGCGGAAGATGAACTGACGGGCCACAATCTCATTGCGGAAGGCTTTTCCAATCTGGGCGATGCCGAAGGGAATCTTCATGCGTCCGCTTTTCTGCACGTTGAGGAAGTTGACGAAGATGCCCTGTGCGGTCTCGGGACGCAGGTAAAGGGTGTCGCTGTCGTCGATGACGCTGCCCATTTTTGTGGCGAACATCAGGTTGAACTGCCGCACGTCGGTCCAGTTGCGGGTACCGCTGATGGGACAGACAATCTCCAGGTCGAGGATGAGCTGCTTCAAGCCGTCGAGGTCGTTGCGGTTCATGCAGTCGGCATAGCGCTCGTGAATCTCGTCGATTTTCTTCTGGTGTTCAAGTACACGGGCGTTGGTGGAGACAAACTGCTGGCGGTCGAAAGCGTCACCGAAACGTTTGTGGGCTTTCTCGCACTCCTTCTCAATCTTTTCCTCAATCTTGGCGATATGGTCTTCGATGAGCACGTCGGCGCGGTAGCGCTTCTTGCTGTCTTTGTTGTCGATAAGGGGGTCGTTGAAAGCATCCACGTGGCCGCTGGCCTTCCAGATACGGGGATGCATGAAGATGGCGCTGTCGAGACCCACGATGTTCTCGTGCATCTGCACCATAGCCTTCCACCAGTACTGTTTGATATTGTTTTTCAGCTCCACGCCCAGTTGACCGTAGTCGTAGACAGCGGCGAGGCCGTCGTAAATCTCAGAGCTTGGGAAGATGAAGCCGTATTCTTTGGCGTGAGCCACCACTTTCTTGAAGAAGTCGTCTTGATTGGCCATTAAGGTAAAGTTTAAAGTTTAACGGTTAAAGTTTAAAGATTAAAGAATTGGGGAGAGAGGGAGAAAAGAATGGCCGCCCAAGTAGGCAGCCATTCTTCGTGTTCTGACGATAGGGTTTAGGCACCGATTTTGGCGGTGTAGGCGGCGGCATCCATGAGGCCATTGATGTCGGCCATGTTCTCGGGTTTGATCTTGATGATCCAGCCATTGCCGTAAGGATCGGCGTTGATGGCGGAAGCATCCTCGAGAGCGGTGTTGAACTCCACGACCTCACCCTTGACGGGCATGAGCAGGTCGGCCACAGTTTTCACGGCTTCGACGGAGCCAAAAGCCTCGCCAGCCTCGATGGTCTCACCTTCGCAGGTGACGTCCACGAAGACGATGTCGCCGAGCTCGTGCTGAGCGTAATCAGTGATACCAACGAAAGCAAACTCGCCTTCGATACGCACCCATTCGTCGTCCTGGGTGTACTTCAGATTTGCAGGAATGTTCATGTTTCTATTAAATTAATTGTTTGATTGCTTGATTGTCTGATTGCTTGAATAATATGTATAAAATTGTCTTTTGTTACAAAATGCAAAAGTACATATTTTTTTTGATTCTGAAGAGAAAAAATGAAAAAATATCAAATTTTTTTCTTCGATTGAAAAAAAAACACTATTTTTGCATCGTCAAATGAAGGATAGTAAGAGAGGAATAATCTTTGCGAGTGTTTGACAATAAGCGTCTTATTTGCTTTTTTCCCATACATCTTGGATCGTATCATCTTATCAATATTTCTACATGTACAGTAAATCTGAACTCACTGCCAAAGCCCATATCGAACTTATCGAGATGGCAAAAGAAATGGGCATCCCCAAAGCTACACGTATGGATGCACAAGAACTGGTCTACAAAATTCTGGATCATCAGGCATCAAATCCCGATAAATCGACTCCGGCTCCTGCCACCGATGACCGTAAGAACCACAAGCGTCAGCACATGAAACCCAAACTGCTGGCCGAATCGGCGTTGAAAAATCCCGAGGTTCACAGGAACCGTTCTGACGTAGCCCCCAAGGCCCAACTTCAGACGCCTCCTCCTCAGCTCAATATCATGGACCTCGAAATGCCTGTGGTACCCGAGGTGCCTGATGTGATGAGTCCGTCGGGTCGTCCTCTGTTCCGCAATATGGAAGTCCCTGCTCCCACTGTGACCCCAGAGGCTCCTGCCGAAAATCCGTCTGCCGAGCCGACGGTACAGCAAGTCAAGAAGAAACGCGGCCGTCCGCGCAAGACTGCACAGCCGGCAGTCGCTGCTCCTGAAACTGCAAAGGAGGAGAACCCCGTCGAGGTAAAACCCGAACGTGAAGAGGCTTCGGTGGCGAAAGAGGAACAAGTCCCCGCGCAGGAAGCCAGACAGGAAAATAAACAGGAGCCCAAGCAGGAGTTAAAGCAAGAGTCCAAACGGGAACCCAAACAGGAGTCCAAACGGGAACCCAAGCAGGAACCCAAGCAGGAACCAGCTCCCCGTCGCGAATATGCATTCGAGCATGAGGGCGTCATCGAGGCCGAAGGAGTGCTCGAGATGGTCCCCGACGGTTACGGTTTCCTCCGCTCGAGCGACTACAACTACCTCTCGTCGCCCGACGATATCTATATCTCGCCCGCACAAATACGCAACTACGGTTTGAAGACCGGCGACACCGTGCGTGGTAAGGTGCGTCCTCCGCGCGAGGGCGACAAGTTCTTCCCGATGGTCAAGGTACTTGAGATCAATGGTCTCACACCCGACCGCATCCGCGACCGCATCCCCTTCGAGAGCCTCACGCCGCTCTTCCCCAACCAGAAGTTCAAACTCACCGGGCATCCGCAGGAAACCCTCTCCACCCGCATCATCGACCTCTTCACACCCATCGGAAAAGGTCAGCGTGGCCTTATCGTGGCACAGCCCAAGACCGGTAAGACCACCCTGTTGAAGGAGGTAGCTAACGCTATTGCCTTCAATCACCCTGAGGTCTATCTTATGGTGTTGCTTATCGACGAGCGTCCCGAGGAGGTTACCGACATGCAGCGCAGCGTGAAAGCCGAGGTCATTGCCTCCACCTTCGACGAGCCTGCCGACCGTCATGTGCGCATCGCCAACATCGTGCTCGAGAAGGCCAAGCGCCTCACCGAGTGTGGCCACGACGTGATGATTGTGCTCGATTCCATTACCCGTCTGGCCCGCGCCTACAACACCGTGCAGCCTGCTTCGGGCAAGGTGCTCTCCGGTGGTGTCGAAGCCAATGCACTGCAGAAACCCAAGCGTTTCTTTGGCGCCGCCCGTAAGATTGAGAATGGTGGCTCGCTGACCATCATCGCCACTGCCCTCACCGAGACGGGCTCGAAGATGGATGACGTCATCTTCGAGGAGTTCAAGGGCACCGGCAACATGGAGCTGCAGCTCGACCGTAAACTCTCCAACAAACGTATCTATCCCGCCATCGACCTTACGGCCTCCAGCACCCGTCGCGACGACCTGCTGGTGAAGCCCGATATTCTGACGCGCACGGTGGTGCTCCGCAACCATCTTACCGACCTCACGCCTGTGGAGGCTATGGAGTTCCTCCAGAAACAGATGGTGCACACCAGAAACAACGAGGAGTTCCTCTATACGATGGATAAGTAAAAAAGTAGTTAAGTAGACGGTAGTTAGGTAGATAAGACAAATGTATTTTGAAGTAGCCATGCTATCGGATGTTGCGAGAAATTGTATTGTCTTAACTACTTGACTACACAAATATAGCAGTTATGAAACGTGGATTTGGAAGTGACAACCATTCGGGATTCAGTCCCGAAGTGATGGAAGCGCTGGTGCGGGCCAACGATAGTCATGCATTGGCTTATGGCGATGATGAAGTGACGGCTCGATTGGAGGTGTTGATTAAAGATACCTTTGGTCCGCAGGCAAGTATCTATCTGGTGTTCAACGGAACAGGTGCCAACGTGCTGTGTATCGACGCCATGTGCCGCTCGCACGAGGCGGTGGTGTGCGCCGAGACAGCACATATCAACGTTGATGAGTGTGGTGCTCCGCAGCGTGTGGTGGGTTGCCGCCTGCTGACGGTCGACACCCCCGACGGCAAATTGACGCCCGAATTAGTGAAGACTCGCCTACATGGTTTCGGCTTCGAACACCACTCGCAGCCCAAAGCTGTCAGCATCACTCAAAGTACCGAGCTGGGCACACTCTACACCCTTGACGAAATCAAGGCACTGGCCGACCTAGCCCATTCATATAATATGTATCTCCATGTGGACGGAGCCCGGCTGGCGAATGCCGCCGTCGCCTTGGGGTGCAGCTTCAAAGAGATGACTGCCGATTGCGGTGTCGATTGCCTTTCCTTCGGAGGTACTAAGAATGGCTTGTTGATGGGTGAGAGTTGCATAATACTTAATTCGGCCCTCGATGTCGACCTCAAGTTTCGTCGCAAGCAGATGACGCAACTGGGGAGCAAGATGCGCTTCATGGCCGCGCAGATGGAGTGCTATTTGGAAAGTGGTATGTGGCAAAGGAATGCCGAGCACAGCAACCGCATGGCGCAGATGCTCTATAAGGAGGTGCATGCGTTGGGTGTCAAAGTGATGTACCCTGTGCAGGTCAACAGCGTCTTTGTGCAGTTACCCGCCGAAGTGTGGCATGCATTGCAGAAGGAGTATTTCTTCTACGACTGGGATGAAGATGCCAATGTCGTCCGCTGGATGTGCTCCTTCGATACCACCGAGGAGGATATCCATAACTTCGTCGCAGCCTTGAAACGCCTTCTATAGGGAATCCATCAAATTCACCAAAAATGGTGACCCATGAGGGTTGCCATTTTTAGTATCTTTGCAATTCAAATTGGAATTGAATGAAACAATATAAAATAGTTATAGTAGGTGCGGCAAATAGCGGAAAATCAGAACTCTGCAATGCATTGCGCGAGTCCGTCGCCCGTCGTGCCGATGAGGTGGAGATCAACTGGATTGAGGTTCACGACTGCGAAGAAGTGGAACCTCTCAATCCCGATGTGGTGTTGCAGGTGGTCGATAGCACGGACCTCGACGAGAGTCTCGTCTTCACTCCGCAGCTTATCGATATGCACCGCCGCCTGCTGCTGGCCTTTGTCAAATACGACCTCCTCCTCGATACCGGACATTCACTCGACATACACAGTCTTGAGAAGCAGATGGGTGTGCTGGCACGAGTTGTTAATCCGCTTACGGGAGAGGGTATAGATGATCTTGCCGCCCAGGTGGTGAGTGCCGCCGAGGGTGGGTTGGAGGTGCTGCGTCACGTGCATGTCGACTACGGCCAGGATGTGATGCATGCCGTCAAGCGCATCATCGAATTCCTCGCCCCAAGGTCTTCCCACTCTCCATTTTCCACTTTCCACTCTAAGCGTTACCTCGCCATCCGACTCCTCGAGCGTCCTGTCGAGACCCTTCCTTTTTTTCGCGAAGAACCCTATTATGAAGACCTTGCGGCCCTTGTGGAGCGCGAGCGCAAGCACCTCTTTGTGGAACTCAAGCGAGCCCCCGAGGAGATTATCCACGAGGCCCGTCACGGATATGTCAATGGCGCCCTTGCTGCCGCCCTCAAGCATAGCGACGACGACAGCGACCATACCCGCCAGCAGCGTATCGACGCTGTGCTCACCAACCGCAAAATCGGTTTCCCCATCCTTGTTGCTGTCTTGTTTGCCGTGTTCGAGTGTACTTTCACCCTCGGCGCCTATCCCCAAGAGTGGATACAGAACGGCATCGATGCCCTTTGTGGGTGGCTCTCATCGGTGATGTCCGAGGGGTGGTTCTCTTCGATGCTTGTCGACGGCGTGGTGCAGGGCGTAGGAGCCGTGTTGGCCTTCTTGCCCAATATTGTCATCCTTTTCTTCTTCCTCTCCATCCTCGAGGATGTGGGCTATATGGCGCGAGCCGCCTACCTCATGGACGGCATCATGCACCGTGTGGGCCTTCACGGCCGCTCATTCATCCCCATGCTGGTGGGCTTCGGCTGCAATGTTCCGGCCATCATGGCGGCACGCGACATACAGAACCGCAAGGACCGCACCCTTACCATGCTGATGATACCTTTCATGAGCTGCTCGGCGCGTCTGCCTGTCTATATGCTCCTTGTCTCTGCCTTCTTCCCGCACTATCAGGCACTGGTGATGATCACGCTCTACCTCATCGGCATCGTCCTCTCCATCCTCTTCGCCCTCGTGATGAAACACACCCCTTGGTTCCGCAAGGACCGCGACGAGGACTATGTCAGTGAGCTTCCGGCCTTCCGCCGTCCCACGCTGCGCAACACCGGAATGCACATCTGGGAGCGCTGTGCCGACTACCTGAAGAAGATTTCCACCGTCATCCTGGTGGCTTCGGTGGTCATCTGGGCGCTGACCTACTTTCCCCGTGCCGAAGTTCGTTCTGCCGACCCCCTAGAGGCGCAGCGCATCCAGAAGGAGCAGAGCTATCTGGCGCAGATAGGCCGTGCGATGGATCCCGTGATGTCGCCCTTGGGATTCGACTGGAGGATGAATGTCTGCATTCTCACGGGCCTGCCGGCCAAGGAGGCCATCGTCAGCACTATGGCGATACTTTATCATGAGAATGCCGAGAATTCCGAGAGTCCTGAGTATTCTGAAGAATCTGAAAATTCCGAGGACACCGCCCTTGCCACCACCCTCCGTGAACGCCATGTATTCACCCCGGTCACAGCCTTCGGCTTCATGATGTTTGTCCTGCTTTACTTCCCCTGCATCGCCACCATCGCCACTTTGCGTCGCGAGATAGGCCGCGGATGGGCTGCCTTCTCCGTCGTCAACTCCATCCTCCTCGCCTGGATAGTCGCCGCCCTTATCTACCAGCTCTCGTTGCTGCTGTAAGTTCTCTCTGTCCCTCAAGGTGTTGGTGATACGATAAATTTCAAAAAATCAATGATAAAGCCTCCTGCTAAGGGGGGGGCTTTTTTTGTGCATGCAAACCGCTATGGGTTAATGTCTTGTAGGTCGTTTGTCCGCTATTTGTCTGCCTTTAAAGCGGACAAATAGCGGAAACAACCATAGAACAACTGCACATAGGATGTTGGGGATAGTTTTAGGATGTTGACGGGCAGGACAATTTTTTGCGGGCTTCTGCGTTACTTTTACAAAAGACAGGAAAGGTGATACAGATTGCTCATATTGAGACGCCGTTCAAGACCAAGTTCGGGGTTCCGCGACAAGCGGGGCTGACGGAGTATGAGGCGCGGGTGGTTTTCGAGCCTGAGTTTCGCGTGGCGGAGGCTGTCCGCGGAATCGAAGAGTTCGACTACCTCTGGCTCATCTGGCAGTTTCACCTCGCCGAACGTAAGGAATGGTCGCCCACTGTGCGTCCACCACGATTGGGAGGCAACAAGAGGGTAGGGGTCTTCGCCACCCGCAGCCCTTTTCGCCCTAATCCCATCGGGCTCTCCTGTGTGCGCCTGCTGAGGGTGGAACCGGGACCTGTGTTGGTGGTGCAGGGAGCCGACCTCGTCGACGGTACCCCCATCTACGACATCAAACCCTACCTTTCCTATGCCGACAGTCACCCTGAGGCTCGCAGCGGCTTCGCCTCGTCGGCACCGCCGGCGGCGCTCTTCGTCGCTGACCCTGAAGGGCTGACGGACAGAATTCCGGCCGATCTACGCAACGCCCTCTGCCAGTCGCTGTCACAGGATCCGCGCCCACACTACCAGGAGGATCCCGACCGCATCTACGCGATGCTGTTCGACCGCTGGGAGGTCCGTTTCCGCGTCGCCGACGGAACGGCCACTATTATTTCTGTTAAAAAATGTTAACAGTGCAGCGTTTTGCATTTTTCTTCGTCTATGGTGTAAAATGAGTGAAGAATACACACAGTTGGTGAAGAGGTGCCGCAAGCACGACGAACGTGCGATGCGAGCGCTGTATGAGGAGATGGCGCCTATGGCGATGGGTGTGTGTATGCGCTACTCCCGCAGCCGCGAGGAGGCGCAGGACCTGCTGCAGGACGGCTTCGTCAAGGTTTTCGAGAAGCTGGGGACATTGAAAGACCCCGAGAGGGTAGGGGCGTGGATTCACCAGATTATGGTGAATGTGTGTATCGACTCTTTCCACCGACGCAAGGAGTTGCGCTTCATTGACGACACTTTGGAAGAGCCCGTGACGTTGCCGCTGGACCCCTTCGCGATGGACGAGATAGTGGCTGCCATCCAGAAGTTGCCGCCTCACCAGCAGGCGGTCTTCAACCTTGTCGAGGTGGAAGGCTACAGCTGTGAGGAGGCCGCACAGCGATTGGGGCAGACGTCTTCGGCCGTCCGCGCCACCCTCTGCCGGGCAAAGGCGGCGCTGAGAGGGATGTTGAGGGGTAATGGGTAACGGTTAAAGGGGAGGAGTGAGAGGGAGTGAAAGGGAGTGAAAGGGAGTGAAAGGACAATGGAAATTTGATGACGACATGTCAACGATAGAATTAAGAATGTGGAATTAAGAATTATTGGTATATGGACCTGAGAGATTATCGTGTGCAGCCCGATGAGGGGCTTTTCGAGAAGATATCGCAGCGAGTGCGTCGCCGTCGCCTCATGCGTCGCGCAGGAGCGGGTTCTGCTGTCGCTGTTGTGGTCATAGTGGCGAGTGTGCTGTTGTGGCCCTCGGGCGATAAAGACGAGTTTGTTGCCGGTCCGCAACTTGCTCAGGTCCAGCAGCCTTTGTCGTCCGCCAACACCACTCCCGCGGCGGAACCGGTGGCTGCCGCCTCCCCGATGGCAACAGAGGTCACTCCCGCTGTTGAACCCACGACGGTAGCGATGACCGTCGCCAAGGAGGAGGCCAGCGTGCCGTCCATCATAGCTGAGGTAGACGGAAATCTGACCTCCTTGGTTCCCTCATACAACCACGTGGCCTCCGACCTGCCATTGCCGTCGGAGCCGCAGCAGGAGCTGAGGAGGGGATGCATACACGAAGGCTGTACCATTGTTGAAAAAGAGCCGACGGAGGAGGAGCATGAGCAGAGGGTCTCTTCCGACAGGAAATCCGCAGAGAACCCGAGCGAACCTCCCGTCCACGAGGACAACCTTTTCTGGGCGCCCAATATCATCGTTCCCTCTGGCGATGTCGATGTCAACCGCACTTTCAGCATGAGGTTCACCTCCGCGGTATCCTATTTCCACATCTACATCTACAACCGTGCGGGTCATCAGGTGTATCAAAGCACCGATCCCTCTTTTGTCTGGGATGGTACCTCCAAGGGTACCACACTGCCGCAGGGAGCCTATGTCTGGGTGATGAAATTCCGCGACACCAACGGCAAATTGCATGAGGCACGCGGAAGTGTGACCATTATCCGCTAAAAAAAACATTTCTTTTATCGGCTGATTTCCAGCGCTGAACGAAAAAGATTCACGCGCGTAACACTTTATGTCGAAATAATTGTGTATTTTTGCACCCCAAATAGCGAGGGCCATTCTATCGCTCGGCAGCGATGCTGAGAGGAAAGTCCGGGCAGCTCGAGCCACCATGCTTCCTAACGGGAAGGCACTGGTTTGGTTATAGGTTATAGGTTATAGGTTATAGAGGCTGACGCAGTCAATTTCAATAACTGAAAGCCAATGGTCTAAAGCCAATCTGGTGACAGCGAGCGCCACAGAAAACAAACCGCCTTTCGAGAGGTGAAAGGTTATTGGTTATAGGTTATGGGTTATAGACGCTGCCGCACATATGTGGATGTATCTGTTTCGCCCAACCTCCATAACCTATAACCAATAACCCATAACCCTTGATGGGTAAGGGTGAAAACGCGGGGTAAGAGCCCACGACGTGATGCGGTGACGCACACGATGGCAAGCCTCATGGGCTGAAAGACCATGTATACCAACATTTAAGGGCAGGCTCGCCCGTTGTTGGGGGGTAGGTTGATAGAGACCGTCGGCGACGGCGGCCCTAGATTAATGATAGAACACGACAGAACCCGGCTTACAGACCCACGCTATTTTGTTTTGAATTAAGGATTGAGAATGAAGAATGAAGAATTAAATAGGGGACAGAAATCTGGAATGATGAAGCGGTTGGTTCGCGTCAGCCAATTCTTCATTTTTCATTTTTCATTTTTCATTTTCCTTGCCTCTTGTTCCGGCGAATACGTCGGGGTGCCTCGTGCCGAGGTGTTGCGCTACCAGACGGTTTCTACCTATGGCGGATTGTATGAGTTGGCTACGGCCTACGCCCATAGTCTCAATGCTGCCGTGAAGGCCGATACCCTCCATCCCGGTATGTATGCCGAATATGGTGTCACGCTGGCCCTTATGGGCCACACGGGTACCGCCTGTCGCATGCTCAATGCCGAGATGAAGGCTTTCCCCGAGAGTCGTGGGATGGTGCAGCGCATCAAGAAACGCCTGATGCCCGACATGCTGGTCGACACGTTGGCGACGGCGCGCGATACCGCCAATCTTGCTCAGTTGGCCTCTTGGGCTTACGACTCCCTCACAGCCCTCAGGCCTCTGCCTCCGGTGGCACCCGTCATCGACAGCACCGACAGCGTATGGATTTCGCAGCAGACACCGACAGATTCTGTCGAGTATCCCATCCGCCTCACCGCCACCCAGAAGCGTGAACTGTTAGAGAAGCAGCAAGCCGAGGAGGCTATGCGTCAGCAGCATGTGGCCGACTCGATAGCCGCCGTCAAGCAGGCCGCCCTCGAAGCCCGCAAGCAGGCTCAGGCCGACCGCGATCAAGAGAAGAAGGCAAAGGAAGAGGCCCGCAAGGCCGAACAGAAAGCCCGCGAGCAGCAACGTGAGGAAGAGCGCAAGCAGAAAGCCGCCCAGCGCGAAGAGGAGCGCAAGCGCAAAGCCGCCGAACGCGAAGAGGCCCGAAAGAACAAAAAGAAAAAGTGAAGGGTTATAGGTTATGGGTTATTGGTTATTGAAAAATAGAAAGAAAGAAATTTGTGGCAATGGTGTCGGAAGGGTTCATTCCCTTTTAATCTTCTTTCTTCCTTTACTCCTTCTACTTTCCGCTTGTGGAAGCCAAAAGAAGCTCGATGCCTATAGCGACATCTATGCTGAGCGTCCGCAGGTACTCTATATCGCTCCCCTCAACGACCTCTCTGTTCGTCACGCTCTGCGCACCGTCGACGACTCGCTCTATAACCTCTCGCTCAACATCGCCGCCAAGCATCTCTACCTCTCGGCTGCCGACCCTCTGATACGTCACGGATACTACCTTCCCGGTCCCTTGGCATCGGCCCAGATTGCCGCCACCGAATGGCGTACTGGCAAACAGCTCCGCAACGACGACATCACCGATTACTATACCGACCTCGGCATTGATGCCGTCCTCTTCATCACCCTTCACGGATGGAATGCCACCTACAACACTTGGACTGTCGAAGTGGAATATGTGCTTCGCTCCGCGCGTACCGGCCTTGAACTTATGCATGTGTCTGTCAATGCCATGAAGATGCTCACCACTGACTTCAAGGGCAATCTGCTACCGCTTGGTGAGGATGCCGACTTTGCCCGTCGCTATGGTTGTGATATCGAGACCGCCCAGCGTTGTCGCTTGGTGGAGATACTGAACCAATATGTGCTCAAGGATTTGCCCTCCGGATTGAAGGCCCGTCAGCACACTACCGAGGGCTACATTCCCTCGCATCCCGAATATTTCAATCTCAAGATACACCCCGACGGCAGCGTACAGATGCTAAAAACCGAACTCTACGAGTAGTATGAAAGTCGAAGTCTCGCTCACTCCCGCCCTCTATCCTTATCGCACTGTCACGGAGCATCATGTCACGGTGGCAATCGACCTCTTGCGTGCCACCACCGCAGTCTGTGCCGCTTTCCAGGCAGGATGTCGCGAGGTGGTGCCTTTAGATAGCCTCGAGGCCTTGGAACCCTACCGGGCACAGGGCTACGCTGTTGCTGCCGAACGTGGTGGCAAGAAACTTCCCGGCTCCGACTACGGCAACTCGCCTACGGAATACATGAGCAAGGATATGTGCGGTGTGCGTCTGGCTTATAGCACCACCAATGGCACCGTCTCCATCCTTCGTGCCGCCGATGCCGATTTGACGTTGGTGGGGGCTTTCGCCAACATCGATGCGCTCTGCGAGCGGTTGAAAGAAGAGGGTAGGGATGTGGTGCTGCTCTGCTCAGGCTGGCGAAACGACTTCTGCCTCGAGGACACACTTGTGGCTGGTGCTATCATCGACCGCCTTTCTCCTTTCACCTCCCACCTTTCACCTTTAGGCGATTCTGCCCACATGGCACTCGACCTCTGGTATTTGACACAAAACGATCCCTATACCTACTGTAGCAAGGCCTCTCATGTCCACCGTCTGCAGGGATTTGGGACTCAGGCTCAGGCTGACATTGAGTTCGCCTTTGAAATGAACACCTGTCCGGTGGTTCCCATACTGAAGAAAGGAGTGCTGACACTGTGAAGAAGTATGTGCTCATAATACTGTTCATGGCCGTTCTCCTGCCTGCGCATGCACAGGACACATGTGATGTTATCCCGCCTGCAAGCCTTGGTGAGAATATCACCATGAGTGCCACCTCTACAGGACTTATCGGGCTTGGGTTGCTGGCGGCCTATCAGCCTGATGTCAACAGTTGGGCCGTTGCTTTGCGCGACGAGGTGACTTTTTATGATCCTCCGAGACTTGAGTTCGACAACTACCTACAATACCTTCCTGCCGTCACTCCTGTCGTTCTCAACCTTTGTGGTTTTGAAGGAAGACACGACATGAAGAAACTTCTCCTTCTTGAAGGAGGCAGTTACCTGTTGGGTTCGGGATGGCTCAATGCTTTCAAATACGGCTTCGCCTTGAAGCGTCCTGACTATTCGGCAAACAATAGTTTCCCCTCGGGTCACACATTCACCGCTTTCGTCGGTGCTGAGATTATCCGCCGTGAATACGGCAAGGAGCATCCTTGGTTGGCGGTGGCGGCCTACTCAGTGGCCACCCTTGTGGGTATTATGCGTGTCTATAACAACCGTCACTGGGCTGGCGATGTCCTTGCCGGTGCCGGGCTCGGCATCCTCAGCACCTCACTTGTATATTGGGTTCTCGACTAAAAAAGAAATTAGAAAATAGAATAATATGAAACTCTTTAGCAATCTCAAAGGCGACCTCTTCGGCGGCGTTACCGCCGGTATCGTTGCGCTGCCGTTGGCACTGGCCTTCGGTATACAGGCCTTCAGTGGTGTCGACAGTCCCGACGCCGCTTCTCTCGGAGCCTATGTAGGACTCACTGGAGCTATGCTCCTCGGCTTCTTTGCCGCCCTCTTCGGCGGTACCCACAGTCAGATTTCTGGTCCTACGGGTCCAATGACCGTCATTACCGCCACCCTTGTCTCCGGTGCGTGGGCCTCCTCGGGAGGATCCCTCTCCGAGGTCTTTATCTCGATGGCCCTTGCCGCCATTTTCTGTGGACTTTTCCAGATTCTCTTTGGCCTCATCAAAATCGGCAAATATGTCCGTTATATACCGTATCCCGTTCTCAGCGGTTTTATGAGTGGTATCGGTGTCATTATCATCTTGCAGCAACTTTATCCACTTGTGGGACAGAATGGTAGTGGAACGATGGTCGACCAGTTGGCAGGACTTCCCGAGGCTTTCTCCCAGACCAGCCTCACTGCGTTGCTCCTCGGTGTCGCTACGGTGGCCATTATCTACCTCTTCCCGTTGCTCACCAAGAAAGTGCCCTCCACGCTTGTGGCCCTTATCGTGATGACTGTCATCTCGCGTTTTATCGACATGAACGGCGTGGCCACCATCGGTGAGATTCCTGCCGGACTTCCCTTGCCTTTCTTCGCCAACGATCATGTCACCCTCGAAGGCCTTAATTGGGGCGCCATCCTCATCGCCGCCATCATCCCCGGACTTACCCTCGCAGGACTCGGAAGTATCGACACGTTGCTCACCTCCGTGGTGGCTGACAATATCACCAAGACCAAGCACAACAGCAATCGTGAGTTGATAGGACAGGGTATCGGTAACGCCGTTGCCGGACTTTTCTGTGGTCTTCCCGGAGCCGGAGCCACTATGCGTACCGTAGTCAATGTCAAGTCCGGTGGTCGTACACAGCTCTCAGGAATGACCCATGCCATCCTCCTGTTGGCCATTATGTTAGGCCTGGGAAGTGTGGTGCAGTATGTGCCGCTGTCTGTTCTCGCCGGTATCTTGATTACCGTGGGTTGGGGCATCATTGACTTCAAGGGTTTCAAGGACCTCGTCAAGATTCCCCGTGCCGATGCCGTGGTACTTATTGTGGTCTTCTTAGTCACCGTCTTTGTCGACCTTCTCACCGCTGTGGGTATTGGTATGGTCATCGCATGTGTACTCTTTATGAAGCGCGCTTCCGACCTCGTCGAGGGTGGCTATAGCAGTCAGGAACTCACCAATTTCGACAAGGAGAGCCCTTGGGACGATGAGCACGGTATGCCTGACACCGTGGCGCATAAGATTTATGTTCAACGTCTTAACGGCCCCATCTTCTTCGGTACCATCAATAAGTTCAAGGAGGTGATGCAGACCGTTCCTGCCGATGCCAAGATTGTCATTATCCGTATGCGACTGGTCTCCTTCATGGATCAGAGCGGCCTCTATGCTATGGAGGAAGCCGTCAAGGATATTCAAGCCCGTGGCGCCCAAGTGCTGATGACCATCATTCAGCCCCAGCCCATGTACATGCTCACCAAGATGAACCTCATCCCCGACCTCGTCCCCGAAAATCACACTTTCAAGACTTTCGAGGAATGTACCGATTATCTCCGCAATCAACTGAAAAATAATTAATAATCCACAATACAATAATCTTTAAACGTTAAACCTTAAACTTTAAACTATATTATGGGTCGCGCATTTGAATATAGAAAAGCACGAAAACTGAAACGTTGGGGCCATATGGCCCGTACCTTCACCAAGATTGGTAAGGAAATTGAATTGGCCGTTCTCGCTGGCGGTCCCGATCCCTCGAGCAACCTCCGCCTTCGTCTGCTCATGCAGACCGCCAAGAGCGAGTCTATGCCCAAGGAGAATGTTGAGCGCGCTATCAAGCGTGCCACCGAGAAGGACAAATCGGCCTACAAAGAGGTTGTCTATGACGGCAAAGGCCCTCACGGTGTCGCCGTGGTGGTGGAGACTGCCACCGACAATCCCACCCGTACGGTGGCCAATATCCGCGCTGCCTTTGTGCGTGGTAAGGGAGAGCTGGGTACGATGGGTATGAATGACTTCCTCTTTGAACGCAAATGCTCCTTCGTCGTTGCCTGGAAAGATGATATCGATATGGACGAACTCGAACTCGAGCTCATCGACTGCGACATCGACGAGGTGTTCCGAG
>Ga0310786_10004108_pt1 | contig 20448 bp, 20 predicted proteins | sample AusTroGonzalo_MG_FD_203881 | JGI IMG/M metagenome (GOLD analysis project Ga0310786, IMG submission 203881) | Bovine rumen microbial communities from tropical cattle in Woodstock, Queensland, Australia - Gonzalo_03 (v2) (version 2) | ecosystem: Host-associated > Mammals > Digestive system >... | reverse complement strand
TTACATCAATACCGGTATCAACAAAAACCTCCATAAAATATTTTAATCCATCGGTCATGGGGGCTTTATCGTCAAAGAAATATCCACGTGAATGTTCATAAACAGGGGTAACATTGCATTCGCGCAAAAGCTTGGCAATGTCTCTGCATTTTTTACTATCAATAGTACGTGATAATATTACTTCATTATCATACTCTATGTAAGTACCGCAGCCACAAATATATCCATCGAAGCCAAGTTCTTTTACTCTCGAACTTATATTGAATGCTGTTCTTCCTGAATTGATAAAAGTCAGATTTCCCTTTTCTCTCGTCCTGATTATAGCTTCTCTTGTGCTATCAGGTATTATCGCTCTCTCGTCCTCGGTAACGAGAGTACCGTCAATATCAAAAAAAATTATCGAACTCATTAAAACACTCCTTGAATTTTTCATCTTTAATAATTATAATCCCTTAAAAATTTACTGTCAAGTCTTGATTAAACAAGTTCGGGATGCTATAATATTTTTTAGAGGTGAGTCATAATGCTACATATATATTATGGAAATGGAAAGGGAAAAACAACTGCTGCTGTAGGACTTACAGTCAGAGCATATGGCGCTGGCATGAAAACAGCATTTTTTCAATTCCTAAAAAACGGAAGTTCATCAGAAATTGCTATTCTTCGATCTTTAAAAAATATAACAATAATGTGCTGCGAAGTATGCAATAAGTTTACATTTGAAATGAATGAAGCAGAAAAATTCAATGTTGCACAGTATCATACTAAAATGCTAATAAGAGCTTCGGATATGGTCGAAAATGCGAATATACAGCTTATTGTGCTTGATGAATTTATAGACGCATATAATAAAAAGCTCGTTGATACTGAGCTTGTTGAAGAATTTATAAAAAAATATTCCGAAAAATGCGAGATCGTTATGACAGGAAGAATACCTGATGAAGAATTAAAAAAACAGGCTGACTATCTTACCGAAATGAAAGCTGTGAAGCACCCATTTGAAAAAGGATTAAATGCACGTAAGGGAATAGAATATTAAACTGCCGCAAAATTTGCGGCAGTTTTTTATGTTAATTCCTTCAATTCTTCTATCAAAGCAAGATCTTCGGAATTTATCTTCATATTAGTTACTATAGATTTGTTTTCAGGAGTTATTACTTTTATCTCAATAATACTCCCCTCTTGTATGCTGCCAACAGCTGCTTTGAAAAACAACGGTACTTTAGGATGGTTTTCTTTAAATCTTTCTAAAAGTGATTTTAGCTTAAAAACGTTCATTGGATTCATTTATTTCACCTCACGGAATATTATAGCATAATTTCCTGTTTTTTTCAACTGCTTTTTCCTTTTAATCCTCTTTTTATCATTATCTGAGCGCATATTCCAGTAAATGCTCCTGCGATACAACCCGATATAATAAGATATGGGTAATGATAAATAACAACAAATGATCTCATAATTATTATGGCAACGATTATTTGTCCTGTATTATGAAGAATTGCGCCTATAATACTGCTTAGCCATATAAAACTTACAGGCACTAATCTTTTTACAGCAAGCATACCTATAAGGCACATAACAGCTCCTGCCATACTATAGATTATAGCCGAAATATTGCCTCCGAATATTGATCCGAGCAATACTCTTGAAAAAACGACCATTGCAACTTGTTTGGCACTGTATTTGTAAACGGCATAGACCGTTACAATATTTGCAAGTCCAAGTTTAACACCGGGAATAGGTACAAGATTTGGTATCCTTAGTTCGATTATAAAAATTATAAGTGCAATAGCAGTGAGCAGAGCGAGTTCAGCAAGTCTTTTGGTTTTCATATCATTTCTGCTCCTTTTCGGCAAAACGGATAACGAGCCTGTGCGGAAGACATACTATAGGTATAGTTTCAGAGCGCAAAACACCTGTTTTTACACAGGTATGATCAGGACAATCTGCATCAGAAATTGATATATTGCCGTTTTCTATCTTTATCTCATTCCAGCCGCCATCATCACTTTCTATCTTAAATGTTCTGTTCTTCTCCTTAGAAAGGTCAAAAGAATATATTACATTATTGTTTTGAACTATTTCCACAAAAGTATTGTCTGTTGGTCTGTTACTGAATATTATCCACACAATCGAGCCAACAAAGAGAACAGCGACAGCTATAATAAGGAATTTAATACGTCTATTCAAAAGTGATCACCTCCGCAGGCATTTCACTTATATTTTGAAAGTTTTTTTCTACTCCGTCAGTATAGTATATTTTTTTATCATCGGTAACTAATATTACATCATACTGAGGATTTGAACGAAGGAAGTCAAGTGTTCCTTCATATCCAAGTACGAATAAGGCAGTTGACAAAGCATCGCATTCAAGGCCGTTATCTCCTATAACTGTAACTGAGACAAGACCGTTATCGGCAGGATATCCGTCGTGCGGATCAATTATATGCCAGTATTTATTTCCATCATCACCATAGAAAAAGCGTTCATAATTTCCTGATGTTACAACTGCTTTATCAATAATATCGACTATACACATATCCTTATCATCATAAAACGGATCCCTGACAGCTACCTTCCATGAAGAGCCATCAATCTTACTTCCAAGTGATTGAACGTTACCTCCCAAGCTAACTATAGCAGATGTAATTCCGTGATCTTTCATTATTTTCATTATTTCATCGCCAGTATACCCCTTTGCAAGAGCACCGAGGTCAATTTGTACTTTTTGAGGAAGAGACACACTTTTTCCTTCTATTGAGATATTATGATAATCAACTTTTTTTAACAGTTCATCAATTTTATTTTTTTCAGGTATTTTATATTCTCCTGTTGTAAAGCCCCATTCCTTTAGAACAGGATATACTGTAATATCAAGTGCACCGTCTGTTTTGTCTCCTATTTCTTTTGCTTTTTCAATCAGAGTAATGGTGTCATCATATAATTCTACCTTTTTACCGTCAGAATTATCGAGTTTCCATATATCACTTTCTTCCAAAGTTGCCGAAAGTTCATTTTCAAGCTCATAAATGCGTTTCTCAGACTCTTTAACTGCTTGTTCAGCTTCACTTCCATAAGCCTTTAAATTCATATATGTATCCATCGCAAATACATCGCGTACAACAGGAATATTTTTTTCTTTATTAATATTTATATTTGTTTTTTTATTACAACCGCATAAAAGTATGCTTGAGAAAAAAATGCAAGTCACGGTTTTCCATTTAAAAAACATAATAAGGCTCCTAAAATCAATTAAATTAATGTCATAGAAATAATGTAGCATATTGTTATTGCGCACAAACATTTTATCTATAATAAAGCGGATCAAACGATCCGCTTTATTTTTTATTTTTTAAGCAAGCTCTTTCCAGTCATTTCAGCTGGCTGCGGAACTCCCATAATATCAAGCATTGTAGGAGCAAGATCAGCGAGTACACCACCTTCTGCAAGAGTTCCTTCAACTCCGACAGCAATAAGTGGAACAGGATTTGTCGTATGCGCTGTGAACGGACTTCCGTCAGGCTCCATCATCTTATCAGCATTACCGTGATCGGCTGTGATAAGTGCAGCACCGCCCTTAGCCAGTATCTTATCCACCATACGTCCAACGCAGGTATCTGTAGCTTCAACAGCCTTTACTGCTGCATCGAATACACCTGTATGACCTACCATATCACAGTTAGCATAGTTAAGAATGATAACATCATACTTATCAGAGTCGATAGCTTCACAAACTGCATCGCATACTTCATACGCACTCATCTCAGGTTTGAGATCAAATGTCGGAACATCTGGAGACTTTATAAGTATTCTGTCCTCACCTTCAAACTGCTTCTCTTCGCCACCGTTAAAGAAGAAAGTAACGTGAGCATACTTCTGTGTTTCAGCTATACGAAGCTGAGTCTTTCCAAGCTTTGAAAGATATTCGCCCATTGTCATAGTAAGCTGCTCAGGAGGATATGCAACTGATACATTAGGCATAGTTGCGTCATACTGAGCCATGCAAACAAAGTTAACTGAGAAAAATCCGTTCTTTCTTTCAAATCCTGCAAAATCAGGATCAACGAAAGAACGTGTTATCTGTCTTGCTCTGTCAGGACGGAAGTTAAAGAAGATAACGCTGTCATCAGCCTTGATCTGTGCGCCGCCTGCAATAACAGTAGGAAGCATGAACTCATCAGTTACTTCATTAGCGTAAGAGTTCTTTATAGCCTGTACAGGATCGGTCTCCTGTACACCTTCGCCATAAACAAGAACAGAATAAGCCTTTTCAACTCTGTCCCAAGCGTTGTCTCTGTCCATTGCATAGAAACGTCCTGAAATAGTTGCGATCTTTCCAAGACCAATTTTATTAAGTTCTGCAACGGTCTCTTCCATATATTCAGCAGCAGATGAAGGCGGAACATCTCTTCCGTCGAGGAATGCATGTATATAAACATTATCAAGACCGTTCTTTTTAGCCATTTCTACAATACCGTAGAGATGCTCCATATGGCTGTGAACACCACCAGGAGAAAGAAGTCCCATAAGATGAAGAGCACTTCCCTTTTCCTTGCAGTTGTTCATCGCACCAAGAATAGCCTTATTATTGAAGAAAGTGCCGTCTTTGATATCCTTGGATATCTTAACAAGCATCTGGTATACGATACGTCCTGCACCAATATTGGTGTGACCAACTTCAGAGTTACCCATTTGTCCGTCAGGCAAACCTACATCAAGTCCGCTTGCGCCGATGATAGTATTAGGACACTCAGCCATGTATTTATCAAGATTAGGCTTCTTGGCAGCAGCGATAGCGTTGCCATATGTATCAGGATTATAGCCGAAGCCGTCCATGATTATAAGTGCTACAGGTTTTTTTGACATATGAATTTTTCCTTTCATATATAAGGGCGGAATTATTCCGCCCTTTTAGTTTTATTAGCCGTTTACAGCTGCCTGAACGATTGTATTGAAGTCAGCAGCCTTCAGTGAAGCACCACCGATAAGACCACCATCGATATCAGGCTGTGCAAGAAGCTCGGCAGCATTGCCAGCGTTCATAGAACCGCCGTACTGAATAGTTACAGCATCTGCTGTAGCCTGATCGTACTTCTTTGCGAGCTGTGCACGGATAAATGCACAAACCTCCTGTGCCTGGTCAGGTGTAGCTGTAAGACCTGTACCGATAGCCCATACAGGCTCATAAGCAATAACAACATTTTTAACCTGCTCAGCAGTTACGTCCCAGAGATCAAGCTTGATCTGACGAGCAATAACCTCTTCTGTGATGTTGCACTGACGCTCCCACTTAAGCTCGCCAACGCAAACGATAGGCTTGAGACCTGCATTAAGTGCAGCAAGTGTTCTCTTGTTTACTGTCTCATCTGTCTCACCGAAATACTGTCTTCTCTCGCTGTGACCGATAACAACATACTCAACACCAAGCTCTGTAAGCATATCTGCTGATATTTCACCTGTGAATGCACCACTCTTCTCGAAGTGTACATTCTCAGCACCGATCTTTACATTGCTGCCTGCTGTTGTATTGATAGCTGTTTCAAGATTTGTGAAAGGTACACAAGCAATGACCTCGATCTTACCATCAGCATTAGCAACAAGAGGCTTGATAGCTTCAAGAAGCTCTTTTGCCTCAGGGCGAGTTTTGTTCATTTTCCAGTTTCCGGCAATGATTGCCTTTCTTAATGACTTATTCATTACAGATTCTCCTTATTATACATTTTTTGCTTTTTAAGCTCTGTTTCCACCATTATTTGAGTTTTTGAACTTATTGTTAGCCCCGTTGTAGCTTCCAATCGCTATACCATTTTTTACAGGAGATGCTATAAATCCGACAATAATTCCTGCTAAAAATCCAATAAGTATAAAGAGAAAAGCTTTTTCACCATTTTTCTCTTTAAATTGTTCGATTGATTCCATCACGGTTTCCTCTTTTCTTTGATACTGAAACAAGGGCGAATATTACTACCCGCCCTGTTAATAAGTTCAATTACTTTTCAGCGATAGCTGCAACGCCAGGAAGTACCTTACCCTCAAGATATTCAAGTGAAGCACCGCCGCCTGTTGAGATGTGGCTCATCTTGTCAGCAAATCCGAGCTGGATAGCAGCTGTAGCAGAGTCACCACCGCCGATGATAGTTGTAGCATCAGCCTGTGCAAGAGCCTCACAAACAGCTACAGTACCCTTCTTAAGAGTTGGGTTCTCGAATACGCCCATAGGTCCGTTCCAAACAACTGTCTTAGCGTTCTTAGCAGCTTCAGCAAAGATAGCAGCTGTCTTAGGTCCGATATCGAGGCCCATTTTATCAGCAGGGATCTTATCAGCGTCAACATAATCTACGCTGAGCTCTGCGTCAATCGGATCAGGGAATGAAGCTGCAACTGCTGTATCAACAGGAAGAAGAATCTTCTTGCCAAGCTTCTCAGCCTTTGCAAGCATTTCCTTACAGTAGTCAAGCTTTTCTTCATCTACAAGTGACTTACCGATAGAACCGCCCTGTGCCTTTATAAATGTATATGCCATACCGCCGCCGATGATAAGTGTATCACACTTTTCAAGAAGGTTAGAGATAACGTTAAGCTTGTCAGCAACTTTAGCACCACCAAGGATAGCAACAAAAGGTCTCTCAGGAACTTCTACTGCATTGCCAAGATACTGGATTTCCTTCTGCATGAGGTAACCAACCGCAGTTTCCTTAACAAACTTTGTAACGCCAGCTGTTGAAGCGTGAGCTCTGTGAGCAGAACCAAAAGCGTCCATAACAAAAACTTCGCCATCAATAAGATCAGCAAGCTCCTTAGAGAACTGCTCACCATTCTTTGTCTCTTCGTCGCCGCGGAAACGTGTATTCTCAAGAACTACGATCTCGCCGTCCTTCATTGCAGCAACAGCCTTCTTTGCATTGTCGCCTACAACAGTATCATCAGCTGCAAAGATAACGTTTGTCTTAACGAGTTCACCAAGTCTCTTTGCTGCAGGAGCAAGTGAGAACTTAGCCTCTGGACCATTCTTCGGTTTGCCGAGGTGTGAGCAAAGAACTACCTTTGCACCATTCTCAACGAGCTTATTGATAGTCGGAAGAGCAGCCTGAATTCTGTTATCGTTTGTGATAACGCCGTCCTTCATAGGGACGTTGAAGTCAACTCTTACGAGAACCTTTCTGCCCTTAACGTTAATGTCTTCTACAGTAACCTTGTTTAATCCTGCCATTGGTATGACATCCTTTCGTAATAAAATACAATTCTTAGCTGTTGTTATATAATTAACAACGTACAATACTATTTTACACTATTCTAAGAAATTTTGCAAGTATTTCCGTAATATTTTTCAAGTTAAACATGAAAAATATTTATGACCTGCTTTAAAATAGAAAAAATGACCTATCTTAATTAAAAAAATCCATACTAATGTCATAAAAGAGCTGTGAATTTGTGATGATTGCAGGGTGGTCACCGCTATTAAAAAGATGTATCTTAGCATTTGGCATTAGTTCGAGCATTTTACTATATATAACTTCATAATAGTTATCAGATATTCTGTACATAAAGCTGTCTTTTTTGCTTCCTGTAAGCAATACATCATTTTTTAATTCACTGAGATTCTTGTGAAAGAAACTTCCTATTTCTTTTTCGTGACGAATAATAGCTTCTGTATCATTTTCAACTATATGTCTCCAATCAGAACCATGCATATATTCAAAAAAGCCGCTTGCTGCGTCATCATTTATTGCTTTGTTTCTATCTATAACAAGCAGCTGTGTAAATCTCGGATCCGCTTTCTCACCTTCAAAGCTGTCAGCAATGACTTTACCTACAAGCTCAGGTGCTTCAAGTGCAACATTAAGAGCAACAATTGCACCTCCACTGCTCCCTATGATATTCACTTTTTTATATTTTTTGTATCGCAGGAACGCTATGACCTGCTGTGCCTCATAGAACCACAGGTCGATTGGAAACTCACTTAGCCTATCAGAGCGTCTATGTCCGAGGAAATCTATCAGTATCACTTTAAAATCAGGAACGTATTTTTGGATTATTTCACCATACATTTTTGACGATGCTGTATTACCGTGCAGAAAAAGCAAAGGCTTTCCATTCCCTGATTCTTCATAAAAGACATTTTTGTTCTCAAAAGTAAAAAAGCTCATATCATATCTCCTTTCGCACTTTTCATAATTTGATTATACATAATCTGATATACTATGTCAATAAAAAAGTCATAGCATTTTGACATTTAACAAAACACTATGACTTTACATATTTTATCTTCAGTGGATTATCACTTGAAAACTGCAAGCAGGAAGCCAGCAGCTATAGCAGAACCGATAACACCTGCTACGTTTGGTCCCATAGCGTGCATGAGCAGGAAATTTGAAGGATTAGCCTTCTGACCTTCCATCTGAGATACACGGGCTGCCATGGGAACAGCTGAAACACCTGCTGAACCGATAAGCGGATTGATCTTTCCGCCTGAGAGCTTATACATGATCTTTCCGACGATAAGTCCTCCGACTGTTGAGAAGCAAAATGCTGTAAGACCAAGAACGATTATCTTGATAGTCTCCAGTGAAAGGAAACGCTCAGCAGCTGTTGTAGCACCAACAGAAATACCGAGGAATACAGTTACAATGTTCATAAGAGCATTCTGAACTGTATCTGAAAGTCTCTCTGTAACTCCACACTCTCTCCAGAGGTTGCCAAGCATAAGGCAGCCTACAAGAGGAGCTGTTGAGGGAAGAAGAAGTATAACAAACATTGCTACAATGATTGGGAAAATGATCTTCTCTGTCTTTGAAACAACACGAGTCTGCTCCATTTTTACATCTCTCTCCTTCTTTGTTGTAAGGAGCTTCATAAGAGGTGGCTGTATCATAGGGATAAGAGCCATGTAGGAATATGCTGCGATAGCAATAGGTCCAAGAAGATGAGGGGCAAGCCTTGTAGTAAGGAAGATAGCTGTAGGACCGTCAGCACCGCCGATGATACCAATAGAAGCAGCTTCGTTTCCTGTAAATCCAAGGCAAACGGCTCCAAAGAATGCGAGGAAAACACCCATCTGAGCAGCAGCTCCGAGAAGCAAGCTCTTAGGATTTGAAATAAGCGGACCAAAGTCGGTCATAGCACCTACGCCCATGAAGATAAGAGAAGGATAAATTCCTGCTTTAACTCCTATATAAAGAATATCAAGGAGTCCTCCGTGTGCCATTATAGCACCATAACTATGATTATCCTTATGTTCGGGATTAAGGAAGTTATCCCAAAGATCAAGATGGTAAAGCGCGTCTGTTGAATCAGCTCCGAAGTAAGAAAGATTTACGAGCAGACATCCAAATGCGATACCTACAAGAAGAAGAGGTTCAAACTTCTTCCTGATACCGAGGTAAAGAAGAACACATGAGATAAGTATCATTATTAGGTTCTTCCAGCCCCCGTTTACGAAAAAGCTTTGGAAACCTGAATCGCTCCACAAAGTTTTCAGGGTCTCAAGAATATCCATTTACGCGCCCTCCTTATGCTATAACAACAAGAGGAGCACCTGTGTCAACAACTGAGCCCTTGCTTGTAACTACCTGAGCAACCGTACCGTCCTTAGGAGCTACTATTTCGTTTTCCATTTTCATTGCTTCAAGAATAATAAGTATCTGTCCAGCCTTTACAGTATCGCCCTGAGCAACATCAACTCTGATGATATTACCTGGCATAGGAGCTGAAACAGTCTCACCTGCTGCAAGATTTACAGGAGCAGCGGTTGCAGGTGCAGCTGTTGGTGCTGCAACAGCTGCAGCAGCTGCGGCTACAGGAGCTGCTGCCGGAGCAGGAGCAAGTGCCTCATATTCATCAAGAAGAACAGCTTTTCCCTGTTCTACTTCAACCTCATAAGTTTTACCGTTAAGTGTAACTTTATACTTCATGATTATTTGACCTCCTTAATGGAAATAAAGTGCAGCTCGTTGAGCGGCTTCTGCATTTTGTCGGCAACAATAGCCATGATCATAGCAGCTTCCTTATCAGTAACGTCAAAGAGCTTAACATGACCTGCTGAACCCGGTGCGAGTGGGAGCTCTGCCTTTGTTTCAACAGCTACAGGAGCAGCCGCCTTCTTTTTTGAAGCTTCAGCATCGGCTGCAGCCTTTGCCTTGGCATCTTTAGACTTGAAATATGCACCTGTACAGTAAAGAACAATCATCAGAGTAACCAGACCCGCAAAAACAACTCCATATCCAAAAACAGCAGTTATTCCCGCATCGGCAATAGACATTTCATCAGCCTTCTCAACAGCAGCAGAAACTAAGATATTATCAAACATACCTTCGCCTCCTTACATTTCCTCGATAGTGTATACAGCTTCGTTTTCTTCCTTAGCCTTACGATCATTGAGGAACTTGATTGTCTGATCAGGATAGCAGATATAGCTCATAACATCCTCTTCACTTCTGCAAAGATCGCCGAGTGATTCCCTCGCAGCTGCAAATTCTTCGCCTGTGCGCTTCTGATCCTCTATACGACAGTCTACTGCTTCACTGTCGCCAAGAACCTTTTCAACAAGCTCCTGAGCGATAGGTGCCGGAGGATTGCCATATTCCCCCTTGATATAGTTCTTTATTTCCTTAGAAATATTTTTATATCTTTCACCTACGAGGACATTGGTTACAGCCTGATTTCCTACCATCTGAGAAAGAGGTGTAACAAGTGGAGGATACCCCATATCAGCTCTTACCTTTGGAATCTCTGCAAGAGCTTCCTCAAATTTATCCATTGCGTGCATATCTGTAAGGTTAGCTATCATATTTGAAAGCATACCGCCCGGAACCTTATAAACAAGTGCCTGAGCATCTGTTCCAAGGCTCTTTGGATTGAGCTGACCGTTGTCGATATACTTCTGCTTGATAGGCTTAAAGTAATCGTTTACTTTATTGATTATGTCTTCATTAAGCCCTGTATCAATGCCATACTGGCTGAGAGCATAAAACATACTCTCTGTAGCAGGCTGAGATGTACCGCCTGAGAAGCATGATGTAGCTGTGTCAATTACATCAATGCCCGACTCAATAGCCTTAGTGAGTGTCATGTAAGCCATACCTGTTGTACAATGAGTATGAAGAATGAGAGTCATATCACCAATAGCATCTTTGATGCCCTTTATAAGGTGCTCAGCTTCATAAGGTGACATAGTACCTGCCATATCCTTGAGACAGATTGTATCAAATCCCATAGTCTTGAGCTCTTTACACATTTCGATGTACTTATCTACTGTGTGAACAGGACTCTGAGTATATGAGATACAGCCTGAAGCGATAGTCTTTTCTGTTGCATACTTCTTTGTTGCGTTAAGAGCAGTTTCAATATTTCTGAAATCGTTAAGAGCGTCAAAAATACGAATTACGTCAATACCATTCTTGATTGAAAGTTCAATGAACTTCTCTACCACATCATCATGGTAATGCTTATATCCAAGAAGGTTCTGGCCTCTCAGAAGCATCTGAAGTCTGTTGTTAGGAAGATTTTTTCTCAGATTTCTGAGTCTCTCCCACGGATCCTCGCTGAGATAACGAAGACATGAGTCAAATGTTGCTCCGCCCCAGCATTCGATAGAATAGTATCCAGCCTTATCCATATCAGAGAGGATACCCTCATAATCTGAATAAGGAAGACGCGTAGCCATCAGTGACTGATTAGCATCACGTAAAACGGTTTCTGTCAGTTGCACTTTTTTCATGTACAAGCCTCCTCAAAAATAAATCTGCTAAGCAGATATAAAATACTAATTGATTTATATAGATTTTTTATAGACCACAGAAGTTTCTGAAAAAAATCCCAAATCAGATTAATTATATCACATTATAAAAAAAAAAGCTACTATTTTTACAAAATTTATATTTATTTTTTTCTTTATACTAAATACAGCATATTAATAAAAAAAAGACCTGCCATTCGACAGGTCTAAAAAATTATTTCATTGAGTCTATAAATTCCTTAATAGAACGCTCCACTGCTTCGTATCTTTTTCTGAACTCTGCTGCCGATATCCTCATTGCCCCATTTCCAAGGATTATCATTTGTTCAACACCATCTGATGTAGCCACTCTTACACGGTGATTTCTTGAAAGCTCATGAGTAACTCTTTCTATATACGAATCCGCTGTTTCAGATTCTTTTGTATAAACAATGTTTATATTGCAATATTTCTCGATATCACGATGTTTTCCTTTAACTCTGTAAGCATCAAAAACAAGAATAAGTTCACTACCATCATAGCCCTGATAATTACACATACGTTTTATAAGTTCACTTCTTGCAGCGTCAAGATTTTCTTCGGATATCTTTTTCAGGTCGTCCCAAGCAAAGATTATATTGTAGCCGTCTACAAGCAGATAATCAGGTCCTTCATATTTAGGTAATCTTACCTTTTTATCAACGATGCTCACAGCCTTTGTCTTTTTAAAAGCTCTTACAGGATCTATGTTTATTTTGCCGTAAGTTCGTTCAAAGATCTCCATGAGTTCTTCATCACTTACAGCTTTCTCCATAAATCGCTGAACTTTTGCTCTTTTTACTTCCGAGCTTTCCTCTTCAGATCCCTGAACAATTTTGAGCGGAAGATGCATATGCTCATATACTTCATTCCACTTTACAATATATCCTGCGCCGTGAGAACAAAATATAGAATCAGCACTGTTTTCTGTATCGCTGTCACAGTCATATCCTATATTTACAATGACTTCATCAGCATTATGACACGCTCTGTATCCTGCAACATTGAGGGAAAGTCTGCCTTTTCCGTGAGTATAAGCAATAACCTCGGATTGGTATTCATTTATTTCTGAAACAGGTGCTGTTCCTTTTACCAAAGACATATCTCCATTGCTTTCAGGAGAATCAAATTCGGCAGACATGTGCTGAAGGTCGGAAATTGCCCTTCCAACATTCTCTGTAGGTATTTCAAGTTCATAGTTGTAATATGGTTCGAGCAGGACAGATTCTGCATTGCGCAGCCCCTGTCTTACGGCTCTGTAAGTTGCTTGTCTGAAATCACCGCCCTCGGTATGTTTAAGATGTGCCTTACCTGAAACGAGTGTAAGCTTCATATCAGTTATAGGTGAACCTGTGAGCACGCCGATGTGCGTTTTTTTTGCAAGATGAGTCAGAATAAGTCTCTGCCAGTTCCTGTCAAGCTCGTCCTCTGAACATTCCGCGTCAAAACATAGACCGCTACCTGTTGGCAGAGGTTCAAGTAAAATATGTGCTTCAGCGTAATGCCTCAGCGGTTCATAGTGTCCAACACCTTCAACTGCTTCTCTGATTGTTTCTTTATAAGTAACGGCGCCGTTGCTAAAATGAACGGTATACCCGTACTTATCTTCGATGAGTTGTGTAAGGACTTCCAGCTGGACTGCTCCCATAAGCTGTATGTGTATTTCACGATTTTGTTCATTCCAAAGTATATGGAGCTGTGGATCTTCATCTTCAAGCAGTCTGAGTTCCTTTATTGCTTCGTATACATTTTTGTCATCAGGCAGTATAAGCTTATATGTCATAACAGGTTCAAGAAATGCTTGCTCTGAGTTTTTGGCGATTCCAAGGCCTTGCCCTGCATATGTCCCGCTTAGTCCGGTTACAGCACATATTTCTCCTGATACAGCAGTTTCAGCGTTTCGGAATTTCTCGCCCGAATAAAATCTTATAGAGCTAAGCTTACCGCTGACCTCATTGCCATCAGCATCTGAATAAGTAAGCTCATCTCTCATTTTCAGCTGACCGCCTATTATTTTCATATGAGTTAGACGACTTCCTTTTGGATCATAGGAAATTTTATATATTTTAGCTCCGAATTCCGAACTGTATGCAGGTTCACGTGTAAATCTTTCAAGTATACTGATAAAACCTTCTATTCCTTCCATTTTTAAAGCCGAGCCAAAGAAACAGGGAAAAATGCGCCTATCAGCTATAGCGTTCGCTATAATCATGTCATTTACAGTACCTTCGGATAAATACCTGTCCATTATCTCTTCACAGCACATTGCGGAATTTTCAGAAATTTCAGCATCACTTCCTGAAAAATCCACACAGTTTTCAGAAAGTCTGCTTGCAAGATTTTTTATTATAAAGCTTTTATCTGCTCCGATAAGATCCATTTTATTTACAAAAATAAAAACAGGAACTTCATATTTGCGTAAAAGCTTCCATAGTGTTGCAGTGTGGCTCTGAACGCCGTCTGTTCCGCTTATTACAAGTATAGCGTAATCTAAAACGCACATTGTTCGCTCTGTTTCGGCAGAAAAATCAACATGCCCGGGGGTATCAAGAAGCGTAAAATATGTATTATCTGTCGAAAATTCAGCCTGAGAAGAAAAAATAGTTATTCCGCGTTCGCGTTCTATAGAATTTGTATCAAGAGTAGAATTACCGCTGTCAACTCTTCCAAATTTCCTTATCGTTCCTGTTTTATACAGCATTGCTTCGGCAAGAGTTGTTTTCCCCGAGTCAACATGAGCAGTTATTCCGACAGTTATTTTTTTCATTGCACCACCCCGTGATCATTATTATATTACCTTATTCTAACATAAAAAGACTTTTTTGTCCATAAAAAAATCACATTAAAGTAAAAATCGGAATATAATATTTAAGCATAATATATTCACAGAAACAGGTGATATAATGAAAAATAAAAAGCAACTAAATAAAAAACATATACATAGAAAAATTGGGTTCATTTCAATTTTGACTTTTATAGTATTGTTTTTTCTTTCATCAATGATAGAAAAAACAATAAAACCGTATGCTATAATGCAAGCCGAACATTTTGCACAGAAAACAGCAAACGAAATAATCGAACAATCTGTATCAGAATATCTTTTGCAAAACAGATTTACATATAACGATTTTGCGGCTGTACTTTATGATGAAAAAAAGAAAATAGCCTCTGTCGAGACTATTCCATACACTATTAACAAAACACAATCCGACCTCACACTTTTAATCAATAAAGAGCTTGAACTTTCCGGAAAACGAAATGCAAAAATAGCTTTAGGTTCTCTCACAAGCTCGTATATTTTAACCGGGAAAGGTCCGAAAATTAATATAAGAGTAGCTCCTATAGGAGTGGCAGATGTCAAATTAAAGAGTGACTTTTCCGAAGCGGGAATAAATCAGACAAGACATAGAATATCAGCTGTTATATGTGTAAAAATGACATCGTCCGTTCCTCTTTACAGCTTTGAAACCAAATCAAATTTCGAATTTATACTAGCCGAAAATATTCTTATTGGTGATGTGCCTGATATATCTCCTTATGCTGCTCAAATACCTGATACAATTTCATAAATAATTATTTATTTCCTTCTGCACATACCCATTTCTCCCCTTTTTGAGTATGTATTATAATATCTTTAAAACCTGCCGCTTCAAGCAGATCGTAAAATTGTTTTAATGTAGGATTATAAAGACCGAATTTCTCTATTCCTTCAATATCCTTTTCATCAAGCTCTGCATCACCATTAATATCCGCGACAATAAGAAATTTGCCGCCAAAATCAAGAACTCTGTATACCTCACGAAGATTTTCGAAAGGATTAGGCCAGAAATAAAAACTTTCTACAGTTATTATCTTATCAAAGGAATTGTCAGAGAAAGGCATTTTTTCAACGGAAGCCTCAATAACTCTCATTTTTCCGCTTTCAATATCTTTTTTGTTCTTTTCTTTTGTGAGATCTACTGAAAGCTCTGAATAGTCCAATCCTGTAAGATATCCGTTTTCAGTCCTTTCTGACATTTTTCTTAATGTTTCACCGCCACCGCAACCTATATCAAGAATTCTATCATTATTATCAAACTCGAAAAATCCAAGTGCCCAGCCTGTTACGGCAGAATGATGCTCATTCATTCCTGCAAGCATTTTTGCACCTGCTTCACCATGTGGTTTTCTTGGATTGCCGAGCTCGGTTATCGACTTCTTTTTTTCACTCATTTTTTACACTCCTTAACAACCATTTTGCTACACCATCATCATTATTACTGTCTATAACTTCGGTAGCAGCATTTTTCAGTTCATTTACTGCATTATTGACTGCATAGCTCTCATCTGATATCTCAAAAAGATCAAGATCGTTTAAGGCATCTCCGAAAACAATAAGTTTATCACAACCAAGATACTCTTTCAATTGAAGTGCAGCACGAGATTTAGAAGCATTAAAAGGCATTATTTCAAGCCATTGCTCATTTGAGTAAATATCTCGCTGAAATACACAGTGATATATATCCTTATATTTCTCATAAAAAGGCTGAAGTTTTTCAGTTTCATCAATACAGGTAATATAAAAAATCTCTCCATCAAAAAGTTCAGTTTCAGTCAATACAGGATTATTTCTGCTATCTCCTTTTCGAGATCTTACAAAATCTGCCATACCTTTTGTTATCTTATCGGCAACATAAGAAAATTTTTCGATATTATTCCGAATTGCATAAACAGTAGGTTGAACATTGCTTTCGATCAATTCATCAATAACTTCTTTTATATCATCACCAAAATAATTGGATATAAATCTTTTTCCACTGACAGTATCAATAACAAAAGCTCCGTTATAAACTATTGCAGGCAATGATACATATATTCCTTTTGTGACTTTACTTGCCGTACTCCACGAACGAGCAGTAGCGTATGAAAAAATCATACCATTATTTACAAGCTCATTTATCACTTTATTTGTGTAATCCGAGGTCTTTTGATTACTGTTGAGCAATGTACCGTCCAGATCCGAAAGATAAAGCGTTTTATTATCCATATTTTTCTCCATACCTAAAAAGGCTGACGTAAACCGACAGCCTTTTAATTATTATTCTACTGTAACGCTCTTTGCAAGATTTCTCGGCTTATCTACATCATAGCCTTTTGCAACAGATACATAGTATCCAAGAAGCTGGAGCGGTATTACCGCAAGACTTCCTGCAAAGTGAGGATCAGTCTGTGGAATATAAACTGTGAAATCCGCAAGATCCTCCATACTGTAATTACCGTAGGTCGTAAGTCCCATAAGTGAAGCTCCGCGGCTCTTTACCTCGACCATATTGCTTACTGTCTTTTCGTAAAGCTCCTGCTGTGTAAGAACTCCTATAACCGGGATACCTTCCTCAATAAGGCTGATAGGGCCATGCTTAAGTTCACCTGCAGCATATGCTTCAGAATGGATATAGCTGATCTCCTTCATTTTAAGACTTCCCTCAAGACCGATAGCGTAATCTATACCACGTCCGATAAAGAAAGCATCCTTAGCACCTGCAAGCTTATTTGCATACCACTGTATTCTCTCTTTATCTTCAAGAATTTTTTCGATCTTTTCAGGGATAGTATAAAGCTCCTTGAGAAGCTCCTCACACTTAGCTTCTTCAAGCTCTCCGCGGGCTACCGCAAACTGCATAGCAAGAAGATAACCTGCAATAAGCTGTGTGCTGTAAGCCTTAGTTGTTGCAACAGAAATCTCAGGACCTGCAAGTGTATAGAATACACTGTCAGCCTCACGGGCAATAGAAGAACCAACAACATTAACGATTCCAAGAGTCTTGATTCCCTTTTCCTTTGCCTCTCTGAGAGCAGCAAGACTGTCAGCAGTCTCTCCTGACTGGCTGATAATGATAACAAGACTATCCTTTACGAGAGTCATTTTTCTGTATCTGAATTCGGATGCAAGCTCAACTCTTACAGGAATGGAAGTAAAGTCCTCAATAACATATTGAACTGCCATACCTACATGATACGCACTGCCACAGGCAACAATGTATATCTGGCTTATTTCCTTCATTTCTTCATCAGAGAGTCCAATCTCTGAGAAATCTATCTTTCCATCCTTAACAACTGAATTGATAGTATCACGAACTACCTTTGGCTGTTCATGAATTTCCTTGAGCATAAAATGCTCATAACCACCCTTTTCAGCAGCTTCAGCATCCCACTTGATCTCTGTAAGAGGCTTTTCTATCTCCTCACGGTCGATGTTATAGAATGTAACATTTCCCTTAACAAGTCGTGCGATTTCCATATTGCCGATGTAGTAAACATTTCTTGTGTATTTAAGGATAGCAGGAACATCTGACGCAACATAAGTCTCACCGTTAGCGATACCGATTATCATCGGACTATCCTTACGTGCTGTATAGATCTCACCAGGAAAGTCCTTGAACATTACACACAAAGCGTATGAGCCTCTGATTCTTACCATAGCACGAGCTATAGAATCAACAGGGCCAAGACCGTACTTCTTGAAATAATAATCTATAAGCTTTACAGCAACCTCTGTATCAGTCTGAGAATTAAAAGAATAGCCGCTCTTTGTAAGCTTTTCACGAAGCTCCTGGTAATTCTCTATTATACCGTTATGAACAGCAATAACATTTTCATCATCACTGCTGTGTGGATGAGCATTAAGAGCAGACGGCTCACCGTGAGTAGCCCAACGCGTATGACCTATACCGCAATCGCCTTTTACCGCATCGCCGTTATTTGTCATTTCTTTTAAAACTTTCAGCTTTCCTTTTGCCTTTACTATCTCTGTATCCTTATCGCCGTCACGTACAGCAATGCCTGCCGAATCATATCCTCTGTATTCCAGCTTTGAAAGTCCGTCAAGCAATATAGGTGCTGCCTGAGCACTTCCTGTAAAGCCTACAATTCCGCACATAATTTGTTTCCTCCAGCTCTCTTTATTGTATCAGTTCTATTCTGATATTATATACGGCAGAAACAATACGCCATATTGTTTCTATTATACAACAAACATTAGTGATTGTCAACTAATTAATTGTTTAAAAAGGAGCATACCTATCATATATTGTGATTTTAAACTCACCGATTAGGTGTATTTGTTTTAGATATAGCAATTTTTTCAACCTTTTTATACAAAAAGGTATCTGTGCTATGTTCGAGTTTAAAACTGTTTTCTTTCCTATAATCAGACGCACCTGCCTTTTTATGCACTGATTTCATGCTTGATTTCATTATAGATAAAACGATTAATGCAGATATAAGGCCTATCAGAAGGCTAATAAAAAAAGATTTTACGACATTATGCTTTCTTTTTTTGCTGTTGCTCTCATTTTCAGAAATCTCTGTTTCGACAACTATTTCATCTATATCAACATCATCAATTTCAATTTCATCAATATCATCATAATCGTATTCATCGACGTAATCGAATTCGTACTCATCAGCGTAAGCAGTAAACATCCGATTTTCTTCGCTATATTTATATCTATTTACTGTAAACATTCCACATATCACGACTAAAGAAGCAGCTGAGGCTGCAATTCTTTTTAATCTCATATTTCAGCCTCCTAAAAGATCAGAAATGACATTCCGAAGCAAACAGCTGTAACGCAACCTGCAATGCCGCAGAACCATTTTGCTGCAGCTGCCTTGTCAACAGGAAGATCACCGACAAATTTTCCGGTCTGACCGTTCATAGCAAAGGTATACTTATTTCCATTCCAAGAAGTATTAAGGATCCAAACCGGATATAACGCGTATTTTGCCTTTCCGTTACTCAGAGAAATACTGCCGTTTTCTTTATTAAAACTGTTATATCCATTAACTGTACTTGCAAATACATGTTCTGTGGTATTCTTAATTCGAGCATTTGCGCGCTCAATACTATTTTCGGCAGAAACATCATATTTATCCGCAAGATATCCCGATAAATAAGCGGTCTGAAAATCCACTGCATCCCTAAAATTAAATGGCTCAATCGACTCCATAAGCTCGTCCTGCATTTTGGTCGAGCCGTCAACAGGAACCAGCTCAAACGCGATATCTCCTTCTCTTTGTACAGAATAATAGCTTCTTTCAATATAATTAAAGCTACTGTCATTCCAGCGACGAATCTTTTCGCCTTTATATATCATATTCGCGTGTACATCGGCATCAAATAGCCATACAGGCACATAAACTCCCTTTATTTCATCAATATGATTTTGATCCTTGAATACCTTCGGAAGAAGCTTTCTTCCTTCAAGATGCTTGTTCAAAGCAGCTTTTGCTGCATTTTTATCAAATTTGAAAGGGATAACGTAATCGGGTTTCAAATCTCCTGAGAAGCTTCCTGACATTACAACAGGATTATCGCAGTACGGACACTTTGATGCAGATGTAGTAGAGTCGGTTATTATCTCACCGCCGCATGACTTACAAATATAGATATGCATTCCATCGGTCTCGCCGTCTCCCCACTCACTTCCTGCACTTGTCTCCCACTTCATCTCATCTTCATCAGTGGCATCGAGAGCGTTATCATACTCCTTTAATGACTCTACATCAAATTCTGACTCGCAAAACGGACATTTCATTTTCTGAACACTACTGTCAAATTCAAGTTTTCCGCCGCAGGCAGGACACTTATATTCTATTATACCCGACATAAATTCACCTCTGATATACCATGGTATGGTATTTAAAACGGGCGGACG
>Ga0310786_10004106_pt1 | contig 20453 bp, 9 predicted proteins | sample AusTroGonzalo_MG_FD_203881 | JGI IMG/M metagenome (GOLD analysis project Ga0310786, IMG submission 203881) | Bovine rumen microbial communities from tropical cattle in Woodstock, Queensland, Australia - Gonzalo_03 (v2) (version 2) | ecosystem: Host-associated > Mammals > Digestive system >... | reverse complement strand
CGTTTGTTATAGAATTGTTCAGTGATAATCCTGATGCTGATAATTATGGACAAATTGTTTTGGGTTTTGACGTGATGTCTTACTAATACGTTTGTTTGACGTTAAACCTTTTTTGTATGGTTTAAGTAGAACTTAGGATAAATTTTAATTTTAAATCAGAAACACCCTGAAGTCGTGAACTTCAGGGTGTTTTTTAGTTGTTTTGTGTATGTAATGTGTTATCTAGAATTACTTTCTTCTCTTAAAGCCTAGAGTCTTTGTCTTGCTGTCCGTTGCCTTTCCGGTCTTTTCCCCAATTGTAGAGCAAGATGCTTTGTAGTCATTGCTTGTTGGATCGAAAACTGCGGCGCAGAACGGCTCTGCGGTGAAGTCAAACTTTGCGATGTAGGCTCCAGTTCCAATTTTGTTACCCTTCTTGGCGACAGGAGCTTCGTTATCCTTGGCGGCCCATTCTACGTTGAGCTTGAGGGTTCCGTTATTGGTAAGGTTTCTAATCGTTGAAAAGTTTTCTTTCGGGATATCCAGCCTGTAGGTGTTGATGTATTGCCCAAGATTGTCGTAGAGGTCCGTGACAATCTTCAGGTGGAAATCATACATCGGTTTGCCTTCGTGAGTGTTGAAGTTTGCCGATGGCATTACGACTTCGATTTCAAAATTCGGACCAGAACTTACGTATGCTGCAGAATCCGCTTGACCGAGGAGCATTCCGTTCCCGTTGATGAAGTGGCGCTTGCCATTGATGATTGCCGATGTAACGAATGCATCGTTCATGGTAGACTCCGGACGGCCCATGTATGCACCTGTTTTCGGTGTGGCAACGGGATTCGTAAGCGTTACCGAGAAGCGAATGTTGTCGTCGCCCGTGATGCGAACATAGGGGTTGAACTTCGTTGGAACGTTTTTGGACTTGTCGATGTAGGCGGCATCCAATTCCTGCGGAACCAGTCGGACGCGGTCTCCGGCGTGGAACACGTTGTCTTTTTCGTTGTAGGTAAAGAGCTGGGACTTGCCTGCTCCTTGCGGCATTTCTGGCGGAATGTATTCGTCGCGTTCTCGCTGGATGTATCGGCCTGTTTGCTGCATGTTTAGCGGTTCGGAGAAATTGACGCTAAGAACACCTTCCTTGATCATGCGAGCTGTGGCTATGACAGGAGCGCACTTGTCGTACAATGTGTAGCTCGTTTCGAAGAACCCGTTTGCAACACCCTTGAGCGGGGATACCGTTCCGTTACCGTCGTTTTCACCGCTTGTAGAACCGTAAGGATAGGTGAGCGCTGCTGGGACTTTTTTCAGGTTGACTTCGACGATACTGAATGTGTCGACGACGACTTCTGTATTGACCGAGTCAATCATGACTGTACGCGGAGCCGAGATGGAGTCGCGTATGGTCCAGTAGGTTTCCTTCGGGGAAATGTAGATTCCTGTTGTGTCCGCGGTTGTAACGAAACTGCGCGTAATGCCCGGGTTACCCCAGACGGTCACGATGCTGTCGAAGACGTCTTTCTTTTTGAGTCTCTTTTCAAACATCATGTAGACAATGTCCGGAACGCCGTCGCCTTCCTTGTCGATCATTTCTGCATGGTAGATAGGCACAGGGCGAGAAATGAGTGTTATAGGTACGGTCGGGTTGCAGCCGACCGGATCGAGCTGGTTGAAGCTCTGATCCGTGATGCTGAAGCTGCTGGTGCTCTTTGCTGCGACCGTTGCGCCGACAGGGACAAGATCCTTGTTCTTGTTTCCGCTGATGACAAATTGCCAGCTCTTGCCGTTGTTCGTGGTCGTTGCATTGCTTACGACCGTGGGGGCTGCGGCTGCACCCGAGACAATGAGTGGCCATTCGGTCAAGGACGAAAGAATCACCGGTTCCGAGAATGCAATCATGACGGTATCCAGTTCGCTGTTCTCGTCAGCCTTTTCGAGAATCGAAACGCTGGTGAGTGTCGGGAGGATTCCGTCGGTAATCTTTACCGTTTCTGCGTTTGCGGTACCGCGGTCGGCAACGTAAGTCGTGATCTTTCCGGACGGGTTTGCGCTCGTCTGGATGAGACTTGTGTCAATCGGGATAACGACTTCGTTCTTGTCGGCAAAGTTTGCTGCAACGAGCGGCATCTTGATTGTATCTGCCATGCCTTCGATATAGAACTTGATGCTGTCAAGAGTATAGCCTTCTGCAATCTTGTTTGTAAATACAATCTTCAACTGATCTGCCTTGTTGTCGCAGTCGGAATCTATAGCGTAAACATACTGTGGTGTCGGCACCTTGGATTCTGCAAAGAACGTTTGCTTCGAGACATCGTCTTCATCGTCTGGGTCGGTATAAACCACTTGGATTGTATCGCCTGCGAAGAACGAAATCTCGGAATTCGGGTTCCTGGACTCCTTGCTATGATTCACGGCTGTAATCGGACCGCCGACAAAGTGGCCTGGGTTATTCGGGTCTGCGTTCAAGGTTACCTTGAGCTGATCGTTTTTCTTGTTGTTGATAATCAAGACGTCAACAGAGCTTGCCTTGCTCTTGATTTTGTCTTTATCCATCAGGTCAATGTAGAATATCGTACCATCCGGGTTTGCGGGGCTTACAACTGGATTTCCGTTGGCGTCCTTGAGGACAAGCTGAGAGGCTGTGGCGTCGCCCTTGGTGAAGTTTACATAGAAACTTCTGTTCTCAAAAGCGCATCCGCCATTTTCAGAGCATGTTTCGCAATTGGGGTCAGGACCGGCGAATATCGTCACATCTATTTTATTTGAACCGATACCCATCTTGACGGGGATATCAAGATCCCACATGTCTGTTGCAAAGTCGTATTTGGCGATAATATTCGAGCCGGATTCGTCCATGAGCCACTTGTCAAGGCTAAGGCCATCGTTGAACATCTGTCCGCTGACCTTGACGCCGTTTGCCCAAATTTTCGTAATGTAGCCGTTTTCCGATACACGTGCTTTACCTTTGACATGGACTGTGCTGTTGTTCTGGTCTATGTCGATATGGCTTCCATTCGAAACATTGAAAGGAGGATTCAGGGATACGGACAAGTCGTATTTGGCTTTTTTGACTTCCATTTCCTTCTTCGACGGACTGTAACCCCACACGAATTCATCTTTGCGGTAAATGGACACGTAAGGGTTGATGGGGGCTAGGTCATCATCGCCAAAGTTCTTGGGAAGGCAGGGAATGCCCTCGAAATCTGCGTAATCGCCGTTTTCTCTTGAATGGGGCATCCAGCTCCAGTCACCAGGATTTTGAGGCAGCTTGTCTTTTGCCTGGGATGTCCACGAGCTTCCGTCGTTACAGTAGAATTTCTTTTTGGGCGTGTCGTTCATTAAATCCAGGTACGGTTCCCATTCGCTACGTCTGTCGAACAAAACGTCAAGTCTGAGTCTACTGGAGGACTTGATGATTGTTGATCCGAGCGGGATGGGGAAGTACCATTGCCATGTGCCGTCGGTCGGGTCGTAGGTATCTTCGATTTTCTGGGGGAATGTCTTGCGGAACAGTCCATCCAGTTCTTTTTGAGTCGCCGCGGAGCATGTGTCGTTGAAGGCGGCTTCGTTGTAAGCTTGGCAGATATCGCGTCTGATACCGACATCGTAATAGATTTCGTCTGTGGCGCGCATGTAGAGGCGTAATGTCAGGCTGTCGAATGGACGTTCTTCGTTATTGATAATGTTTATTTCGAGGGCCGGCATCGGGTCCCAGACATATTGGGACATTCGGACTTCAAACTTGTACTGCATTACGGGCGTTTTAAACTTTAAAGGCTCGTTCTTTTCGTTGACGTTTGTATAAACGCCATTGCTTTCTACTGCGTAGTAGTAGGTGGTCCTTTCCTTGAGCCCTCCAATTTTTACGTAGTGGAATTGCGTCGGGATGCCGGAAATATCGGCGTTGCCATCACCTGTATTGAAAGCGTATTCATTTAAGTTTGAATGAGGAATCGTATCCCAGTAAACTTTCGAGTTGTATTCGCCGTTTGGCGTGTACCACATGATTTCGGCGGAATCGGCGGTGACATTACAAACGCTAACATTTTGAATGTTTGCATTTTCAAGCGTATTGAGCGTTGTAAACGAGAACGGAGTCGAAGTGCTATCGACTAGCCATTTTTGCGAAGTATTCCCGCTTCGCGGATTCTTTGCCATAGCGTAGAAGTAGTAAGTTGTTCCGGGCTTGAGATCGTGTAGCACAATTTGGTGCTGGTTGGTGGCTGTTTCAGAATTTGCTGTTATCGGATTCTTTAAAGTTTCCGTTGTGTCGTAAGTGATATAGGCGTAGCTGCTCAAGTCCAGTTTTACGAAGACGATTGCGGAATCCATATCGACATGGCGGATTTCAACGGATATTGCGGGGGCTCTGTTCAAATCTTCAGACTTTGCAAGAAGAACTGCTGCCGGCAAAAAGTTTGATACGGCGTCTATACACGTATTTTCTGTGAGCTTGTAATTGTCAAAATGGACTGAAAGGTCATCCATTCCCGTAGGCGGCGTTGCGGGACCCAGGCCACCAACTGGCGAACGGTATTTGTATGTGGAGACAACTCCAGCAACGTTTTTGCCTTCGGGGTTTGAACCGCGATGGTGCGGGTGGGCGTGGTTCTTGTCGCCAACGCCGTAAATCAAGGACACATCCCAGGGGTTCATGCCGAGGTAGTAGTTCATGTGGGAAATGGCAAGTTCAAGGATTTCATCCGATTTCCAGCTTTGGATGGTTCCTGTTTGCGGCATCGTGACGTTTTCCAAGTCCTTTGTCACGTCGTAATAGGCCAAAAGTTCAAAAATGTTGGCTGCTTCGTACTTGGTCCACCAATCGGTTTTTACAGCGCTTGTCAAGCCCCATATGGGGTCGTATGAAATTGAGGTGCCGACCCAACCGGCTTGACCGGCGGGGAGATTGATTTTCTCTGTGCCGCCCGTCATGACGCCAGCGAGGTTTGCCGCCATGGTAAAGGCAACGTCCTCGATATAAATCATTCTCTGCTCGTTCGAAAGGCCATAAGCGCTAGCCTTTTCCTGCGTTTCCAAAATCAACTTGTAAAAGGCGTAAAGACCGCTTGTGAACACGCTAGCCCAGTCGGAGGCCGCATTGGACTTCAGGTAAGAGGCTTCCTTGTGCGCGAACCATCCGCCGTTGAACATGCCTGCACCTTTTTTGTCGCTGTTGGCGAAATCTTTTTTGGTTTGACCACCTGCTAAAGACTTGTCTTCGACGGCGTCGTTCAGGTACGTTTTATCTGCAGTGGCGTAGAAAAGGCATACAGCCGCAAAGCCCATTTCGTCATGGTATGTTGATCCGCCGCTGTAAGCCGGTGAATTTGTGAGTTTTTTCTTGGACTTGCCGTATTCATAAAGGGCTTTTGCCACGGTCAAGCTTTTTTTGGCAAAGGCGGTATCGTATTTATTCCAGATTTTGGAGACGATGGCCAAGCCTGCGGCAAAGTTTCCAGAGGCTGTACTTCCAAGTTCTGCGTCGCTTCCGGGTTTGTCATCACTTCTCAAGATTCTAGCTGTTGGACCGCCTCTATCGTGTAGCGTGTTGTCCTGGTATTCTGGAGAACCCCACCATCCGTGGTCTTTGCCGATATCGCCAATGGATACTGGCATTGCCGAAACAACGCCCTTGGCTGCGTCATAAGCCTTGATGACGTACTCGGCTCCGAATTTAGCTTCTCTGAGAATGTCTGGAATGTTGTCTGTATTTTGCGCTTCGCCTTGGTTGAAGGCGTAGTTGTCCTGATCGCGGTCCTCGTAGGCTGCAGCGGTCATGGCCAGTTGTGCTACGCTGTAGGCTATTGTCTGGCTTTCCTTAAGGTGGTCTCCGCAGTCGTACCAACCGCCGGTCATATCAACATTGGCCAGAGAGCCGTCTTTCAAATGGCTAGGCGGATGGAACCACGATTCAGAATTGCCGCTACGGTTGATTCCATAGAACTTAAGTACCGCATCGCGGAGCATGGAGTAAACTCTGTCGCTGATGATAAATGTAGAGGAATAATCGTTTCCGACCTTGATACGTAGTCTTTCGTTTTCGGGGAGACCATCGGGGAGAAAGCCTTTCTTTAAAGCTCCTGATGGACCCGCTTTTTTTGCAGTATAGCGGTGATCACCACCGTATTCTGTTTGGGCGTTGTTAGATGCCTTGATTGTTAAAGAGGAAGAAACGGAGTTCTTGAGTGTTTCTGTGAAATTTCCTTTGCCAACGACTTCGCCTTTCGCATTGACAACGTCGAAATTTGTGGCAGAACCGACGTATAGTACTGGCTTTTTTGCGTCCTGTGGACGGTAGCCGGCTTGGTTTACACGTATGGGGGATATCTGGATGACCATAGCGTCGATGTACGCCTGGTTCAAAGTGTCCGGAGTAATTATTTCATTTGGGGCGTAGTATTCCGGAGTGTTTTTGCTTGGTAAAGAAACACGCTTTGGGCCTGGAGTAAAATTCGTCTTGAATATGGTGCTGTCCCAGGTTAACGGCCAAACAGGCCTGATCAGGTCGTAAGGTGTGGGGTGTTCTTGCTGCGCTATGGCTAAACTTGCTACGGCGCACAATACTAGCAGATACCTTATAATACTCATTTTGCCTCCTTAAGCATAAAACAAAAACGGGCAAAATAAATTTGCCCCCAAACATACGCTCTTACATAAGTGAAAATAAATTATTTATGTAAAAATGTTTTAGGTTAAAAGCTTTTTTTGTTCTCAAATCGTACTCTGTTTTTGTGTTTTTTTTCTTGAACACTCTGTCTTTAGGGAATGTTTTGAAAAAGTTACAAAATGAAAAAATGGCCGCCAGGATCTTTCGATCCTAGCGGCTTTGGTTTCGTTAATTTCTTCTTTTGAAATTTTTAATGAAACATTAGCGAGACATCAAGTCAAAGCCAAGAACGACCTGGCCTTTGTTTTCGCTATTTGCTTCTTCGCCATAGAGAAGAATGCGGAATACGACGTACGGGAAGTTCGTTGAGAACGAAATCTTTTCAAAAGCGTTTGTTCCGCTCTGCGAATAGGCTTTTACGTCGGCATAACTGTTTGTATTGATGCCATCAATATCGTTTCCTTCATAGACGAAAAGGTCGAAATCCTGAGGAATCTTGCCAAGCTTTGCGATATCTTCACCACTGCTCAACCATGAAATTGCTGCAGTGAAGTTCTTGGTTGGGAATTTTGTTACGTCAACAACGAAACGAATTTCCTTTTTGCCGTTTTTGTTGATATGAGTTTTCAAAGTATTGATATCGCCGACCCAATAACGAGAGTCGTGCATGTAGGTATAGACTGGGTTCGAACGACCCGGCAGCATTGTACCATAAGTTGGAACGCCCTGTGATGTGCTAGCTGAGGTGATTAGCAGTGCCTTGACTGTTTCGGGATGTCTACGATAGAAGGCGTTTGTCGCTAAAAGGTCCGAAACTAAACCGGCAGTAAGAGCCGCTGCCATTTCTGTACCATCGTAGTAAGGGCCGTAATTTTTAGAATTGTATGTTCTCCCCTTGTCATTATTGAAATAGAAGTGGGAGTAGTTGTTGATTTCCGGCTTTTTTGTTCCTGTTCTATATGCTGAGCTCGTACTATTGTCTTGGCATTTCCCGATTCCTTCAATACAATATCTCGGATTTTGAGTGGGGGTATAGCCAGTGATGTTACCGCTTATTGGATCGACTGCACCAACTGTTATGGCGTTTGCAGCGTGGGCTATGTTGGCAAATTTTCCACCAGAATTACCTGCGGAGACTATTTCTACAGTGCGGTTATCATATATAAAGTTATCTAGTTCTCGTGCTGCTGCCGTATAATATTTACTTGTTGGTACGTTTCCCATTGGGTAGGGATTAACGCGTAGCCCCATAAATACATTTGCGTCTTGATAATAATCGTCTGAGCCGACGTAAACGACAGAGTTTTTCGAAGAATTCTTTATGACTTTATAAGCTTTCGACATTAACATTTCGTGTCCAGGCACTCTCTTGTAATTGCTGGAATTTGTCTGGACATATCTAATTTGGTCGTCTGATGCTAACTTGACAGGAAGGTCGTAGGTTGGCATGTAAATGCCTACTTTGCCCCAATCGTGAATCCAATCCTGAGCCCAAGCCACTTGTCCGTATTCATCGGGTCTATTTTGCGATCCATACCAGATGGAAATGTAAGGCCTTCCAGAATAATTACCGGATTCTCTTATCATTTCAAAGTTGGTATATCGTATTTGTTGACCATTTTCATAAGGAGATTGTTGTATGCGATTATTTGTATTATTGAAATCAACGGGATATGTTGAAAAACTATATGTACTGATGTCTGTTAATGTCTCGTTATTGTGTCCGTTGAGTGTACGATTTATTGTTTGTGGAACATTTTTGAAATAGTCGTTAAGGGTATCAATAAAACCTGTCACCCAGCCGTATTGATATAAATTATAATTGTCAAAATTCAAGGGTGAATTTTGATTGTATGGAATGTGCACTTTTGCGTTGTAGAAGCAGTTTCCCCAAGCCTCGCAACCGTTACCGTACGTCCATCCTCGGCTGAAATAGCGTCCTTCCAAAGCATTCGCACCACCTTTAAGTCCTGAAGCCCTTTTTGCCAAGACCTGATTTTCAGAAATTGGCGCCATTTGCATTTTTTCTTTTTTCATCTTGGAATAGTCTACGTTTTTATAGACCATTGGGGAATTCATTTTGCTTCCCTTACGGCCAAGAAGGTCGTAATTTATAGATGCGGCGCTAGCGCCGATGCAGCCGAATGCAACCATTAAGGCTACTTGTTTTTTCATCTTCAACTCCTTTGTTGTAAAATATGTTTATAAAATGTAATAAGTTTGTTGTGAAATTCAATACAAATTTATTTTTTTGTGATGTAAAATATTTATGTAATAATGATGTTTATGAGTTGAATGTTTTTTTTTGTTGTGCAAAATAAAAATAGGTTGGAATGTGAATCCAACCATTTGTGATAAATGTTTTGAAAAAGTTATAAAACAAAAATGGCCGCCAGGATCTTTCGATCCTAGCGGCTTTGGTTTCTTTAATTTCTTCTTTTGAAATTTTTAATGAAACATTAGCGAGACATCAAGTCAAAGCCGAGAACGACCTGATCTTTGTTTTCGCTATTTGCATCTTCGCCATAGAGAAGAATACGGAATACAACGTACGGGAAGTTCGTTGAGAACGAAATCTTTTCAAAAGCGTTTGTTCCGCTCTGCGAATAGGCTTTGACATCGGCATAACTATCTACATTGATGCCGTCTATATTGTTTCCTTCATAGACGAAAAGGTCGAAATCTTGAGGAATTTTGCCGAGATTTGCAATGTCATCACCACTGCTTAACCATGAAATTGCTGCAGTGAAGTTCTTGGAAGAAAATTTCGTTATGTCAACGATGAAACGAATTTCCTTTTTGCCGTTTTTGTTGATATGAGTTTTCAAAGTATTGATATCGCCGACCCAAAAACGAGAATCATGCATGTACGGATAGCCGTGATTAATATCCGTGTCAGATCGAGGAGGCAATAAGGTCGGGTAGGTCGGAACATTTTTTACGCTTGCAGAGGTCAACAATACGGCCTTGACAACTTCAGGATGTCTACGATAGAAAGCGTTTGTTGCCAAGAGGTCCGAAACCATGCCTGCGGTATATGCTGCCGATACTCCAGTGCCATCATAATAGGGATTGAGCGTAAAGGAGGCGTTCCATGATGTCGTATATTTGCGAGCTTTATCCGATTTGTTGCCGCCTTCATTAAAATAGAAATGAGAATAGTTGTTAATTTCAGGCTTTGCAGTACCGGTACGATAATTTGAACTGCTTTCTGTGCATTGTTCAAATCCTGCTAGGCAATATTTTGGCGTTTTGTTGGGAGTGTATGCTGCAATGTTTCCGCTAGTAGGGTCAACTGCGCCCACCGTGATGGCGTTTGCGGCTTGGGCGACACTGTTGAAGTACCCTGTGCTAGCTTCACCTGCTGCGACAATTTCTACAGTACGATTGGTGTAGATGTAGTTGTCGAGAGCACGAGCTTCGTTGGAATAGAATTTGCTCGATGTATAGGATTTCTTGGTTCGAAGTCCTATGTAAATGTTGTCTTTCTGGATGTTATTCGAGTAAGTCGGGTATTCCGCGGTGCCTATATAAATGTCTGAATTCTTTGAAGAATTTTTTAGAATTTTAAAAACCTTCGATGCTTCTGTTTCATATACTGGAGTTTGCCAATAGTTGAGTGGGGCGACTTCCGTGTATTTAACTTCGTCATTTTTAGCCATCTTAACAGGTTTTGCGTCTAAAGGCATGTATATACCGACTCTACTCCAGTCTTTTACCCAATTTACGGCCCATTCGTATTGTCCACCTGGAATGGTTGCTTGGCCATAGTTTGCAGAATTTTGCAGTCCATACCAAACCGTGATGTTCTGTCTGTCAGAAGTAGAATAGTTATCTCTTACATTTTTGAAACTCGTGTACTCGATTTGTTGGCCGTCTCCATAAGGAGATGTCTGTACAGGGTTGTTGAAATTGAAGGAATCATCAGATGAAAAATGATATTCGCTGCCTACGCGTGAAAATTCGTTCTCTGTGTATAAATTGGGTGCATTGTAATTATCGGGAGTGGGGATATATTTAAAGAATTCGTTAGACTCTTCGATATAAGCTGCGTAATTGTTAGGGCTGGAGATATAAAATAGGCTGCCCTTATCCAATGGAAGGTCTGGGTAGGTGGTCGAGTGAGATGTGATATTATAGAAGCATCTGTAGTTGGTTGTGTTTTCGCAGTTAGTCCATCCACGATTGAAAAATCTTCCTTTTAGGGCGTAGGCTCCGTTTTTCAAGCCAGATGCCTTTTTGGCCAAGACTTGATTTTCAGAAATCGGGGCCATCTGCATTTTTTCTTTTTTCATCTTGGAATAGTCTACATTTTTGTAGACCATCGGGGAATTCATTTTGCTTCCCTTACGGCCAAGAAGGTCGTAATTTATAGATGCGGCGCTAGCGCCGATGCATCCGAATGCAACCATTAAGGCTACTTGTTTTTTCATTTTCTACTCCTTTATTGTAAAATAAGTGTATAAAATATAATAAGTTTATCGTGAAATCCAATACAAGTTTTCTTTATTTTATGTGATGTAAATTATCTGTGTAAAATAATGTTAATAAATGAAAGTTGTTTTCTGTGTAAAATAAAAAGGTTGGATTGTAAATCCAACCTTTTGTAATAAACGAGATGATTTTGTATTAATAGAATGCTACGTCAAAGCCGAGAACGATTTGGCCCCTGTCGTCAGCGTTAGACCGGTCTTCGTTATCCATGAACTGAATGGTGAATAACGTATAATTTGAGTATACATCGTTTGTTAAAATCTGGAAATTTTGTCTAGGCTCATTGGCGTGCAATGGGTTGTGGTATTCCGGATCAGGAGTCGTGTAACGGCTCGGACGAGATAAAAGGCGGAAGTGCTGAGGAAAATCTCCCAATCTAGCAATGTCGCTGCCGCGGTTTAACCATGAGATTGCTGCTGTGAAACGAGATTTATTACTTGGGTTTTTGACGGCGAAGGTGACTTCTTTTGTGTTTCCTGTTCCCATTAATTTACTCATGTCGCCAATCCAATAACGGGATTCATGTACAATGGCGTAAGGATTGCCTTGTTCGGGCATCATACTGCTATAAGCCGGAGCGCCGGCGACGGTGCTTGCTTTGCTAGATGTTAGCAACAGTGCTTTCACGACTTCAGGATGCCAGCGGTAGAATGCGTTTGCTGTCATCAACTCTGCAACCATGCTTGCGGTATAGGCGGCTGCCATTTCTGTACCGTCGTAATACGGATTGAAAACGAGATCGTACGTCGGGGTCGAATACGTTCTTTTCTGATCGTTCATGTAAAAGTGGGAGAAATTGTATATTTCTGGCTTGTGATTGTGGTAATAACGACCGTAGCCTGAGGGGCAATACTTTGCACCTGATTGATTGGTGATGTTGGCACCGCAGAAATATGAATTGGTTGACGTGTAACCAGTGCGTTCTCCAGTGTAAGCATCGATGGCTCCTACGGTAACAGCGTTTGCCGCGTGTCCTTGTCTTGAAACGTGACCGTCGTTGTATCGTACGTTGTAGTTGCCGGCTGCAACGAATTCCATCGTTCTTTTGTCGTAGATGTAGTTGTCGAGTTCTATAGCCTCAGTCCCGTACAGCTGCATGTCTTCGTCAGGATTGTAAGGATCCTTGCCTGAATGAACTCCTATGTAAATCTGCGGTTTGCTAGAACTGTAAGAAGCCGGATTTGTAGGATTGCTTTTGCCGACGTAAATTGCAGAGTTGTTTGTTGCGCTATTCAGGATGTTGTAAATCCTTGATGAGAGAACTTCGTCGTCTGGTGTTGGGGGTGTAAACTGTTCGTTGTTGTTGTGACGAAGGTACGGAAATGATTTGCTCCAGTCTATTTGAACGGGGAGTGCGTCAGCAACCATGTGAATGCCCACTTTGCCCCATGCAGAAGCGGCGTTTCCAGATGGGTAGTCGTACCAGGATATCGAATATCTTTGAGACCAAAGCGTTTTCATACCTTCAAACGGAATGTACCTGATTTCCCCATGACGTGCATACGGAGATGATTGCACAGGATTGTCAAAGTTTGCTTCTTCTCTTGATAAAGAGTATTGGCTCTGGTTCACGTTCGTCCAGCCGTTGCCCTGCAGATAATTGGGTTGGTAGTTTTGACTGATTGGAACGGAAATGAAGGCCTTGTTTGCGCGGCTTATATAGCCGTAGGTTCCAGATTCGTTGTCGGTTCCTTCGTCGGGTTCACCGTGGGTCAATGCGTCGTAATACCCTTCTATTGGGTTGCCGCTTGATTTGTAACGCTTCAAATAGTAAGGATATGGATGCTGTGATGTTGCGCCAGCGCAATCAAAACCCAAGCTGTTGTACGCACCCGTCAATGCAACGTAATTGCCCTTTATTCCCGGACCTTTTTTCGCCAATGAGCGTGTCTCTGTAGATGTGCTAATCTGCGGATTTGCTTTTTTGTTTTTGCTGTAGTCTACGTTTTTGTAGACCATCGGGGAATTCATTTTGCTTCCCTTACGGCCAAGAAGGTCGTAGTTTGTGGGGGATGCAAATGCGCCTGCGCAGCTTAAAGCTACAATTACGGCTATTTTTGAGTTCATACAAATACTCCTTTATTGTGATAAAGGAAATTTAATATTAACACTTGTGTTTGATAAAGTTGTAAGAAAATTATTCTGTTGTAAGAAAGTACAACAAAGAAATGTGTACAAACTTTATTTGTTGTTAATAAAAGATATATTAAATAGTTTGTATTGACTGTTAATTGTTATTAAAAATTGCGCAGGCTTGATTGAAAGAATGAAAAACAAAAAAAGACCGTCTTGTCGACGGTTTCTTAAGTTTTGAGAAAAACTGTTTGACGCTTATTAGTCCCCAGTGAAAATAATCACGAGAACGGATGCGATGAATGCTGCGGAAACAGCGATGAATTCCCACGGATTGTCCATGACGGCGGATTTTGCAGTGCCGCTCGTTTCTGCTGCGACTTTCTGCTGTTCTTCTTCTGCCTTGGCTTTGGCTTCGGCTTCAGCGGCTTTCTTTTCTTCTTCGGCCTTAGCGATGAGTGCTGCGGAGTCTGCCGGAGCTTCTGCAGCCTTGGTTTCGAGAACTTCAGTTGCTTCAGCGGCCTGGGCCTGTGCTTCGGCGGCTTGAGCCTGGACTGCTGCCTGAGCGGAGTCGGCTACGCCCTGAGCCTGTGCAGCTGCGTTTTGTGCTTGGTCAGCTGCTGCTTGAGTAGCGTCTGTAGCCTGTGTTTGGGCTGCGGCAGCGGCGTTTTCTGCGGTTTGTGCGGCGGCAGCTGTTGCGTCTGTTGCCTGAGCCTGTGCTGCAGCGGCCTGAGCCTGAGCGGCGTCAACAGTTGCTGTTGCTTGAGCTTGAGCGGCGGCGGTTGCTTCTGTGGCTTGAGCCTGAGCTGCAGTTGTTGCTTCAGCAGCCTGCGTCTGTACAGCGGCGGTGGCTTCAGCAGCCTTAGCCTCTGCTGCGGCCGGTGCTTCGGCTGCTTTTTCTACCTTGGCGGCGACAGCCTTCTTTGCTGTGGCTGCCTTACTAACTGCTTTTGCTGCCGGAGCTGCAAAAACCATAGCTGCCGAAATCATCGTGGCGAGCAGAATCTTTTTCATTATTCAATCCTCTTAGAAAATGAGTTTTTTGTTTCGTTATCAAAAATAATACATCTTATGTGATTTTGGTCATAGAAAAAGTAAAAAAGTTCAAAAAAATGGCTAAAAGGGGTGGGGAGTGTGGTCATGGGCGTATATGAAGTTCGCTATCGATTGATGACCATTAACCAACGACAAGAAAGTTTTTAAATTCTATCTGACGAATAAAGTGATTGGTAAACCGTGATTGGTAAACTGGAAAAGTTATCCCTTTGGCACGCTCAGGGACCTTGTAAGGTTGGTGAGCGTGTCGACCCCAACCACCAGCCACTAACCACCAACCACTGATCATTAACCTCAAACCTAATTACTACTATGGCATTCAAATACGAAGCAACCGTCCAGCACGGTGAAGACACTACCGAATACGTGAATCTCGGCAAGGAAGGCGTTTCTGTCGCCGAATTCGAAGGCAAGAAGATTCTTAAAGTTTCCAAGGAAGCTTTGACGAAGATTTCCCAGGCTGCATTCGAAGAAGTCGAATTCTGCCTGCGTCCGGCCCACACGGCCAAGGTCGCCAAGATCCTCCAGGACCCGGAAGCTTCCGATAACGATAAGTTTGTCGCCCTCACCATGCTCAAGAACGCCGTCGTGGCCGCCAAGGGCGTCCTCCCGTTCTGCCAGGACACCGGTACGGCTATCTGCGTTGCCCACAAGGGCCAGCAGGTGTGGACCGGCTTTGACGATGCCGAAGCTATTTCCGAAGGTATCTACAACGCTTACACCACCAAGAACCTTCGCTACAGCCAGATTGCTCCGCTGACCATGTACGAAGAAAAGAACACGGCTTGCAACCTCCCGGCACAGATTGATATCCACGCCGAAGAAGGTGCCGAAATGAAGTTCTTGTTCGTCGCGAAGGGCGGTGGCTCTGCCAACAAGACTTACTACTGGCCGATGACCAAGGCGCTCCTCAACCCGAAGTCCTTGGAAAAGTTCCTCGCCGAAAAGGTGAAGACTCTCGGTACAGCCGCTTGCCCTCCGTACCACCTCGCTATTGTGATTGGCGGTACTTCTGCCGAAATGAATACGCACATGGTGAAGCTCGCTAGCTGCGGCTATCTCGATGATATTCCGACTACGGGTTCCGAAGGCGGCCGTATTTTCCGCGATCTCGAAATGGAAGAAAAGGTTTTGCACATTTGCCAGAAGACGGGCATTGGCGCCCAGTTCGGCGGCAAGTACCTCGTGCACGACGTCCGCGTGATCCGCGCTCCGCGTCATGCTGCAAGCTGCCCGGTTTCTATCGGCGTCAGCTGCTCTGCTGACCGCAACATCAAGGCTAAGATTGACGAAAACGGCCTCTGGCTCGAAAAGATGGAACACCATCCGGAAAATTACATTCCGTCCGGCAATGCTGTGAACCTCGCTCCGGCTATCGAAATTGACCTCGACCGTCCGATGAAGGATGTTCTCGCCGACCTCACCAAGTATCCGGTGAAGACGCGTCTCAGCCTCAAGGGCACGATGATCGTGGCCCGCGACATGGCTCACGCCAAGATTGCTGAAATCTTCGACAAGCAGGAACGCGGCGAAGAACTCACGGACGAAGAAAAGACCGTGCTCAAGGTCGTGTCCGATCACCCGATTTACTACGCCGGCCCGGCAAAGACTCCGGCTGGCATGCCAACGGGTAGCTTTGGCCCGACGACGGCCAACCGCATGGACCCGTACGTGATGCGCTTCCAGAGCAAGGGCGCTTCGATGATCATGGTGGCTAAGGGCAACCGCAGCCAGGATGTCACCGATGCTTGCAAGAAGTACGGTGGATTCTTCCTCGGCTCTATCGGCGGTCCGGCAGCCATCCTCGCTGAACAGAACATCCTGTCCAACGACATCGTGGCTTTCCCGGAACTCGGCATGGAAGCCATCCGCAAGATCACCATCAAGGACTTCCCGGCATTCATCCTCGTCGATGACAAGGGCAACAACTTCTTTGAAGGATTAATCTAAAGGTTGTTGCCCTTGCGCCAAGCGGATGCGGCTCGTATTAACGAGCCGTAGAAGCGCGGAGTATTTGGCTTCGTGAGATTTCTTTGCTGCGTTAGCCAAATACGGAGTCTCATTGGGGCAACAACTTCTTTGAGGGACTAATCTAAAGGTTGTTGCCCTTGCGCCAAGCGGATGCGGCTCGTATTAACGAGCCGTAGAAGCGCAGAGTATTTGGCTTCGTATGTTCTTTGCTGCGGTAGCCAAATACGGAGTCTCATTGGGGCAACAATTTCTTTGAGGGTTTAATCTAATCTAAATCGTTAAAAACGAAAACATCCCGTCGGTTAACCGGCGGGATGTTTTGCATATATTGCTGTTATCTTTGCGAGTCGTTTAAAAATGCGTATGGAATTCAACGCTATTGATGGTTTCAAGGATATTTTTCTTGACTTTTTCAGCACCTAAAGACGTGCTCTGCATGGCAAAGAAAATGACGTTGCCTTTTTCCGTGAATCGAACTGTGCCGCAAACATCTTGAGGTTGATTTCCGACCATTCTTGTAAAGCATTTGTAGGTGTAACGATTTTCCGCATTGTATCCAATATCTGCTGAAATATTGGTGAAGTCATCGGCGAAAAAGTTGTTGAACAATGCTACTGCTTTTGTAGAATCATTACCTTCGCTTGGAAATTTATCTGGAGATTCATTATTGAGTTTCCCATATGGGATTGCTTTGAAGTCCATGTCCAATTCGTCGTTGTATATACTTATGCCGGAGTAGCCGTAGAGCGAATCATAAACGGCATCTTTGTGATAGAATGTAAGGCTTCCCCAAAAGGGGAGGCTTGCTTCCATGGGTTCAGGATTGTCCGTCGAGACGTATAGATAAGCTGTTTTGGCGCTGACTCCTACTATCATGTTGCCTACGCCCAGTCGAGGTACTGGTGGAATGCCGAGAAGAATGGCGCAACCGGATAGGACAAGTGCATTTGTTATAAGTACGATGGATGAAATTTTTTTCATTTCTATTTCCTTTAGAAAGATGAAAATAATAAAAATTTTGAGAAGTGTTTTGATGTAAAGAATTTTATTGCGTATATTAGTAGTATGTTTACTAAGCCGTTGCACATTACAATTTTCTTTGTGGCTAGCTACTCTGTGGCGATGGCGCAGCTCGTTCCTGGTGCCAATGCTGCTTCTAAAGACAATGAGAAAATTTGGGTGCTGAATCCGGATTCTATTTCTGGTTCGTCTATCCCTGATTCCGCTTTTTACGCCGCTGCGAAATTACCTGGATGTATGGATCTGGGGAACGGTTGCCTCAATGAAAATTTTAATTATGATAAAGTAAATCGACAAATGGAGCAGGATAAGTGTCGAAAAGGGGACGATGATTGCTATTTGACGAAAAATGCAAAGCTTGCCGAACCCTTTGTTAAAGCCGCGGCGCAACCGTTTATCTATAATCACGAAAAAAGAGAGCGACACTCAAACGAACGCTCGAAGAAGTAAAATGATAATCCCGCCGGAATAACCGGCGGGATGTTTTTATATGCTCTAAACTCGAAAGTTTGGATGTGAAAAAGTGCACTTTCGACAGTTCTGTTATCAAGGTTGTTTGCATTGTGTTTTATGCATAAAGTTACTATATTTTATATGTTTTTTTTGTAATAAGGAGTAAAAATGAAAAAGCAAATTGCTGTAATGTTAGCGTTTGGTTTTATTGGCGCTAACGCTGCTTCCGTAAATTACGACCTTCTTGGTCGAAAAGGAAGCAAAATGAATTCACCGATGGTCTATAGAAATGTTGACTATAGCAAGGTTAAAAAAGATGCTCAACAGATTGGTTTGAAACAAGAGGATAAATCGTTAAGAAAAGTTGGGTTGAATAGCGGTATTGCTGCTATAGCTGGTATTTTTGATTCTAAACGTTCGGACTCATATTATTTAAAGAAATACTTTACAAATAATACTGCTGACGATGACTGGTATGGCTCCGTTAATCAGTATATGGATCAGTCTAACAGTGTTTTTATTCCGGTCTCGTACAGTACTTCAAGTCCATCAAGTTTTGGTAACGAAACAGGTGGCAAAACGAATACTGGAGTTAATGGCTATTCAGTCAATTATCAGAATTTCTCATACAATAATGGTGAAAATGTTCAGCAATCCCCTTATGAAGGTGGAAGGCAAATTGCGTATGTGCCACTGGATTATATCAAATACAGATCGTATTGGATTGATATGAATTGGCTGTATCAAGCTCCTTATAGTGGAGAATCGTCGAATGTTGGAGTGTATATGGCTTCGGAAGCTCGCCCAGTGAAAATGTCGCCTAACGATGCTGTTTCGTATATTCGTTATTCTCCAGTGTCTGCGTTTAAGGCTATGCCTGGACATGAAATGATTGCGTCAAAATCCTATAAATTGTTGAAAAAAACATCGAATAGATCTGTTGTATATGTAGGGAAAGATTCCCCAGATGATCCTGCAGGAAAAAATCCTCAAATTTATGTAGGTCTTCACAATGCAAAGTGTGTGTCTGGTAACAGTTCGGCTACGAATTTGTATAAACGCGAAGCCCAGGACCTAGATAACTATATCTATAACTATCGTACAACGGAAATTGTTGCTGCTGGAAATTTTGGAACGAAACCATCAAATGGTAATCCTTGGACTGGTTATTTGGCAGCGAAAGCGCATGCTGCGAATGCGATTACGGTGGGGGCCGCTTATTTTAATGAAGATTTTCAATCTTACATGACGAAAAATATAACCAACTATACGTCGTATGTAACCCCTGTTCATGGAAGCCGTAAGCCGGAAGTATATAATTATTCACATATATTGATGGCTGGTGATCCTAAGATTTTGTATACCCAAAATAGAACTATTGAGTACAAACCCTTTTATGATGGTACCGAAATGGCTGCTGCATATACGGCGGGGATGGTTTCAGATTTGATGAATGCTAATTCTTTTTATCGTTGGCATCCAGAGGTTGTGAAAGCTGTTATGCTTACCGGTGGCTATGATAATGTAGATTTGCCTTATCCACACGATGCTCCGGTAGCAATGCTTCCGTCCTACAAAAGCACCGTTTTTAACAAAGCTCATAATACATTTGGTCATCAATCGCGTTATTGGATTGGCAGTATGGATCGTTTAAAAACATCTCCTTTAAATTATCCTTTGATGAGCGGTGAAATTGCCGAAATTAGGTTTACTGTGAAAACTTCGGATTATATTAATCTTAACACGACTAGCTACCCGACCGCATCTTTGAAGGCTGCCATTGCGTGGTTGAATAGTGGTGATGATATTGCAGGGCTTGGTGAAATTCCTCAACAATTCGATATTGTGGTTATGGGAAATAATACGGAAAATGTTGATCGGTTCTTTGCACCTACTGATTGGTTGGGTCATTCTTTAAATAGCAATGTTGGTGGCTCGTATAAAACAGTGTCGTTCTCTTTGCCGAGAAGATATGAATATATAACATTCTGTATTATATTCCATAAAGATGATACTACGTTGCCGAATAAGAATCAGATTGTTTTAGGTTTTGATCTTTCTGCATAATTTAGTTTGAGTTGAATTGTTGTGAAAGATCCCTCAGTGCTGAACTGAGGGATTTTTTTTGTGGTAAACTTGTCTGGGTAAAGAAAAAATTAACAAATAGTGTATTATATAGCATGAAATTGCTATATGAAACATTAGTTTGTTGTACATGATACAAATCGAAGGCGCTGGGCTTCGGCTATTCTTTTTATTGTAAATAATTTTATATAAAGTTATAACATTTGTGTAATAATTTATATTCGTTTATACCAATATTACAACAATAGAGGGTGTGGATGAATAATAAAGTCACATTAATTGTGGCTCTTGGTTGCGTTTATGCCGGAGCTACGAATTCTGTAAATTATGACCTTCTTGGTCGTCGCGGGAGCAAAATGAACTCGCCTATGGTCTATAAAAAATTAGACCACTCCAAGACGGAAAAACAACAACTTACTTCGTCTCTTGGAAATCAAGGGTTGAAAAAAATGGCCTCGGGTCTTTCTGGTAATGTGGATGCCATGGTGGGGGCTTTCTGCAATAAGGGCTTGGATTATTCGACTAGTTATCCGGTTCCCTATTACATGAAGCGTTATTTTACAAATGGCTCCGATCAAGAGGACTATTTTGATTCGTTTACTGGCAGATATGGCTATTTGAATGCCTCTAATAGTTCCTTTATTCCCATTGAACGTGAATCGTACAATGATGTAAGCTATTCATTGAGCGATGAAACGAAAATAGACCAAAA
>Ga0310786_10004105_pt1 | contig 20453 bp, 11 predicted proteins | sample AusTroGonzalo_MG_FD_203881 | JGI IMG/M metagenome (GOLD analysis project Ga0310786, IMG submission 203881) | Bovine rumen microbial communities from tropical cattle in Woodstock, Queensland, Australia - Gonzalo_03 (v2) (version 2) | ecosystem: Host-associated > Mammals > Digestive system >... | reverse complement strand
CCAAGAATGGTCGTAGTAGAATAATTGTATCTGATGTACCAATGATGACTGCTTATGCTCTGGAGAATGATGTTAAATTCATCTTCAGTAGATTTAAACATCAGATGAATGATCCTGATATGATTGTAAGATCCGTATCAGGTATCAGTGAAGATGTTATGAAAACATTCATTCAGAATAAGGTATTCTATTCGATCTTACTCGCAATCATTGGTGATTTCTCTCGTGGATTAATTGGTATATCTCAGATGGGTGTATCGATATTTGCTAATGATTTATTGAGAGCTGTTGAGAAGGGTGATGTACCAAGAGATCCTAAATCGATTGATAGTATACTTCCTATAATCAATCCCAGCTTCCATGATTATCTCAGAAAAGCATATATGTTAATCAACATAGATAATCATTCAATGTTAATCAATCAGTCTACTAAAGAGACTATCAAGAGTAAGTTGATAGATAAGTATGACATTGATTCATTGAGTAAGATGTCAATTAAAGATCTTAATCTTTTGGAGTTGTTATAATGGATACAGGAGAAATCAAATTACCAGAAAGCAAAATACACGTTGTAACAAAGGAAGAAGCAGAAGCACATTACAAGCATATGTGTAATGCTGGATATGATCCATTGTTATGTGTACATAAAACAGAAATCAAAGCTGTGATGGATTACAGAAATATGAAGAATATCAATCAACCAGTATTCCTTGAAGGAAAACTTGTTGATGTTTTTGAACATCGTGATGTAATCATTAATGAACCACGTTATGTAGATCTTCTTCAAATGGGTGGAGTACTCAATACCAGTTTGGATGATGTTATGATTATTCCCAATCCCGATAACATTCTTCCGTTAGCTGGAGCAGTAGACCAGAAGATCGGTGTATTCTGGTTATATCCTTCTGGCTGTAAAACTCTTGAGGATCTCTTCAAGAAGTATGAAGCCAAGATAAAGATACTGTTATAATTATATCGGGGGACATTAGTCCCCCGAATATTATTTTTGATTTTTAAATGTATATTATTAATATGCAAATAATAAAGATTCCTCCAAAGCCTCTCTAAACCTTGGAGGAATCAGTATATATGAAATACGACATTAGGAACGCTGAGGTTTTATTCTTACAAAAGGAGGTGAAAGAAAGAACCCAAATGACAAAGACTTTTGAATTCCTGAAGCCGTATTACTATAACTGTGTATGAAAGGAAATTAATATGATATTCAAAGATTTATTAAATCCTGTAAAGGAATATATCAAAGGACAGGCTGTTCATACTGTCGATATAAGTGGTATCCAATATGATATCAGTTTAGCACTTGCTGAAATGTTTCACAGTATTGACAACCAAGCATTCACAGTTCCGTCACAAGAAACCGTGCGTTTTGAGAACACTGTTGCTGCAACCATAAATCATGGTGTTAAACCAGATGTAATATTCTATCGTGGAGTCCCAATATGGATTAGTGATAATCCTGAAAAGGACCATGAGAGGACATACCATTATTGTGCTATAAATACAATCAATGAAAAATACTGCATCAGTGTATTGTATGATTTTATTAAGAAACTCTATAGGAGAAATAACATTCTCCTGAATAAAGCAGATGTTACGAAATTCACAGAATTCGTGTCACAACACAGATGTTCCTCTGATTTGTCATACAGAACATTTGATGATATATTCGTTGATGAAAAGATCAAGAATGTTCTTTTGAAGCATGTCGATAGCTTTGCTTCTAGAAAGAAATGGTATAAGGAACACAACATTCCGTATCATTATGGTATTATGTTATATGGTGCACCTGGTACCGGCAAAAGTGTTCTTGCACAGGCTATTGCATCGTATCTCAATTCCAAGATGTATGTCATTTCCGGTGATAACATCTTTGATCTTCCTGAGATCTTAGGAAGAACCATTCCTTCATATATGCCAAGTAGTAGATGTCGCATTGTATTATGCGAAGACATCGACTGTGGTCTTAAGAAATCAGCAGACATTCTTAGCATGTTAAAGTCTGATGACTACAAGGAATATGATACAGTAGAGAGTGTGAATACTAAACGTGATAGACGTAAAGCTGGTTTCTCATCTCTGCTCAATGCAATGGATGGATTAGGTGCACCGGAAGATATCATCTATATATTCACTACAAACAATATTGATGATATCGATCCTGCATTAATCAGACCTGGTAGAATTGATCTGAAACTTGAAATCGGTTATGTGACCAGAGATCAGTTTGATCAGTTCACAATGAAGTATTTCAATAAAGTATCTGATGAGAAGTTCGACATCAAGGACAATATGTCATTTGCAAATATCCAGAATGAAATGATGAAAGGAGTTTCTTTTGAAGATATTGTCAACTTCGTAAGAAAGGAATAACAATATGAAAATATTATCGATAAAAGTAATCAAGAAGAGTGATGCTTATAACGATATATGGGGAGCTGTCAATAATGATGACAATAAAATGACATGCTCTCTGTATAAATCTACCATGGGACTTCAGTTTCAGTTAGAGATAACTGATTCTGAATATCTATATATTATAGATAATGACCATAACCCAGTGTTATATTCCAAGAGACTCAGTCAGCATTTTGACAGAGCTCTTGCTGAATATATAAAAAAGAATTGTCTTAAGGAGGACTAATCAAAATGAAAAAGGCATTAACATTACTCATGTTCGCAATTATCGGAATTATTGTGGGCAGCCGCGTAATAGACTACATTGTCAAGAAGAAGTCTGTTGATGATGTTGTTGATGATCCCGAATATCTTACACATGAGGATTATGAAAATGCACAGGACGTCAACATTGATGTTCCGTTAGTGTAATCAACATTCATCTATCTTTCTCCGTTTACATATATATATTATTAATATGCTGAATGAATAAATAAACACATATTCGGCAAATATTATAAATATAGAACAGGAGAAAATATTATGAAAAACATTGGAAACAAAAACAAAGACATCCAGAAGGCTGTAAGCTTTATCGATAAGATCGGTGTAATGATCGACACTCACCCCAGACATAATGTCACTATGTCAATAGGTGATGATGTTGAGAAGTGTGGATTTGTTAATCCGCTTTACATCCGTATCAACACTGATGAAGCGATCGACCTTGTTTCGAGAATCCGTTCACTCGGATTCTGTGGTAAGAGAGTTATCAAGGCACTCCTTGCTGCTATAGCTAGTCTTGAACCTGAGGAGATTAATGATATACTGAATAACTTCTATATCAGAAGTTATTCGACAAAGGATATTGTTGATCACTTCGTAGAAACTTTCACAGCCTACTGTATCAAGGCTAACGTGAGAGTTTCCAAAAGTAATATCGACAAGAAATTCATGAGAAATGTATGGGTTTCTTTCGGTAGAACAAGAGGACTCGGTTACGTGTTCCTCACAATTCTTAAGCAGGAGATAGCATACTTCAGAGACTGCAGAAAAGCTGAAGAAGCTCTGGGTATTGCACCTGTTATAGAAATCCAGAACACTGAAATCGATAAGTGTTCTACATGCAAACACTGTAAGATTGACAGAGCTTCTGGATTAAAGGAGTGCAAGGAATGCTTCATTGATATTCCGAAACACTTCAATGTAGAGCAGTTGGGCGAGCTCTATCCGGCGATAGTAATATTCGACGGAATACTTCAGTCCAAGTACATCATCCACACAATCGATGATTGTGAATTCTACAAGAGCCGTATAGGTTCAGTAGTAAGACACAACATCGGTGTTGAGGATGAGAAACTTTCTAATATTATATAACATACTGAAAAGAATAACACCTAGCGGGTAAATGATTGAAATAACGGACAAGTTATTCAATCATTTATCTAGTAACCAGCGTAAGCAAGCTGGGCAGTATTAGGTGGGAGAAAGAGATGAAGTGAACGGGGCGTACAAGCCCCACACCGATCTTTCTTTTTTGTCCAAAACGCTTTCATAACATATATAATGTGAAAGGAGAGTTTGTTTATGGCTCAAAGTGTTGATGTAAAAGGATTGCAGTTTTTGGGTCCCGACGGAAAAGTTGTATTGTGTCCTTCGTGGGATTTCATAGTAGAGCAGTTCTCTGTTTATATAGGACAACTCAATACTGCAATAGCTGCAACTAATGCTGACTTAGCAGAAATTATTCAGACCGTGGATACATGGCCTAAGAAGGAAGAAGAAGGTGAATAATAATGGCTGATATGAGTTCTATCGAAAGACTGGTATCATTAGTAGAAGAACAGCAACGACAGATTCATGCTTTAAGTGAAAAGCTTAAAGAAGTAAATATCGGTGCTGGTGGAGGCAATGCTTCTGTTGCCGATTATGTTTCTGGTGAAACATATAAGAGAAACAACATTGTTGTTGATAGAGAAACTGAAACATGTTATCGTGTATTAGTACCTGAGTATATTGCTGATACTGTTGAACATGATTGCCAGACTGTATATTTCTTGCTTACGGAACAGCCCGAGGATTGGGTTCCTGAAAAATATTATAAGGAAACTACACCTGGTGTGTATGTGCATGGACAGGCTGGAGATCCTTGGGCACCGAATACCTGGTATGATTATACGGCAATGTTGAAGTTACTTGCTGCTGAAGGACAGGTTCTTGGCATGTCACATGATCTTACACAGGAACAGATCAACAATCTCCCTGAGGGAGCAATCGTTGCTATCTACTCTACATCTGGATCAACTTATAATCCTTTATAATATTTTATTTTTTGTAAATAGGAGGTGATAAATTTGGCTAACTTGATTTTGTATAACGATAGACTCTGGGAAGTTAAATACAACTTTACGTGTGATGCAACAGATCATCCCGTTACATTACAACCTGGAACATATCTGTTGATGTGTACTGGTGCTACTGGTGGTAGCTCTTCAGTTACAATACCACAAAATGGTGGTGCTGCATACGGAATACTTGATCTTGATGAAGCAACAACCATTCATGCTGTTGTTGGTAGAGAAGGTAGACGATCATCAAACTTAAGTAATGATACTACCTTAATTACTACTGCCATGTGTGACGAAATATCACATGAAGAAATATTCATTGGTAATGAATCAAAATGGGTTAATTATACATATACTTCTGATGCAAGTAACACATTCACGAGTTATAGTAAAACTGTTTCGATGAATATCAATTCAGGATATTCTATTTCAAGTAAATCAAATTTTGTTAAAATAGATGCATATCATGTAAATGGTAAACGTTTGCATGGTGCGGTTAATCTATTAACATCATCTAATGGTAATAGATATGGTGTAAGTGCAGAGACAAGTAGTGCTGATCGAGTGTTGTATCTCACATTTAATCCGGATTATATTGTACCAAGAGTACAATATTATCCTGATACATCATCAGACACAGATCCTGATCCGTCTGAAAGACTCGATATATCACCAAGTGACATTGCATCTATCGTGATCACCTGGTACAATATTAAACCGGAATATGAATATATGTTACCCGGTTTCAATGGTGGTGCTCAAGGTGGTAGAAAAATCATTGGTGAAGCATATTATAATGGTGCTGGTGGTGGAGGTGCTTCTGATGTAAGATTACTCCCATATGGTCAAACAGAAACGATTACTACGCGATATTCCGTTCCTGATGAATTTGACGTAATGGAGTATGTGTATTTCAATCAATCTTCAAAACAATGGATTGATACACAATATGTCCACAAAAGTACAACACGTATTGAATGTGATATGTATACATCCAATGTGTTAAATACTCCAGACACTTCAGCGATACCAATCACAACTAGTGATACGACAGAATATGGACAATGTTTTGCATCAGCTGTTTCTACATATTATTCCACATTTGCTATGTGGAGACCATTTGATGGTACAAATGGTGATAGTGCAAGTGGATGGACTGATGGTACAACAATACTTGATGGACAGCCTGGTACTGTATATGTTGGATATGAATCAAATGAACCATTAAAATTTCAATATGTTACTATAATTCACGCTATTTGGAATAGCACATCTTGGACTGGTGTTTTTGAATATAAGGCTGTAGGTAGTAATACCTGGACACAACTTGGTTCGACGTTATCGTTTGCTAATTCAACGACAGTAACAATAGCATCACAAGAAGTCATTGAATGTTCAGCAATCAGATTAAGTATCTTGTCCGGTAGTAGATCGAAAATGCAAGATCGTGTGGATATGCTGGTAATTAAAGAAATATCACTTACCCATACACCAACCAGAACATCTAGTCCTATTCAATGGGAAGTCCCGTATGGTGCCAGAAAGGGTTCCCCATCATATAACGATTTCCAATTTTGTACCAGATTCGATAGTTCCTGGGTACCAAATTTTGGTAGAACTGGTTCTGAAACAAATGGTAGTAATTATCCATATAGAACAAGAGCACATACCGTTGCAGAGGGTCTGACAGTAAAGATATATAACTCTGATGGAACATCACTGATTACATCAGTAACGACGTCCGGTGTAAACGATGATGGTGTTTGTAACATGGTGATTGGTACATTAAACAATTCTACATCAACCAAGACTGATGCTATTGAAACTCGGACTTGGTGGTGGGGATTGATATATAATTATATCATTTATGAAGAAGATGAACTCAAACATTACTTTTTACCAGTAAAAAGAAAAACTGGTACATACGAAATCACATTGACTGCTGATGACTTTGAACAGGGTTCGATAACTGGTTCAGGTGATGATAGTTCAACATCACGAGTCAGAACAAAGGGCTTCTTTAGAGCAGATGATTTTAAAGGAACTCTATCTTTTACAGCATATGATACTAATAACAATCCTTTGGATTTATGTGTTGCTGAATATTATTTACAGGATAAATCAGCATCCAATATTATCAATGATGGTGCTTGGATAGGTGTTGGAAATACTTACACATATACGAGTCAATATACAGCCTATGTCAGATTCATTATAAAATATCCGAGTCAGGAAGATATGACTCCTTCTGATGTAGGTACAGTTCATATAGTCGTCACAAATTGTGATTGTGGTATGTATGATTTAATCACACAAACATTCCATGCAAACAGATCAATTTTGTCAGGTTCCAAATTGGGTATTGGTGGAGAAACCGTGCAAAGATACATTGATTATGATGTAACTTATCCATCATCATTAGCTTCTAGAATACTGGTTGCTGGTGGTGGCGGTGGAGCTACCAGCATTAATTCATTTGACTATTCACACGTTACTGGTTTTGGTGGTGGTCCCTATGGTGGTATAGTGGCAACATCAAGCAATGATATGAATTATAAAAAATATGCATCTCAGAATGATGGATATAAATTCGGAATCGGTATGACCCCTCTAACAAAATTGTACACCAATGGTACAGATAGGTCTCATGGTGCTGGTGGAGGTGGTGGCGGTTGGTACGGTGGTTTCGCTAGTGCTGATCAAACCAACTATTACACCTCATGCAATGGTGGTGGTGGATCCGGTTACGCTTTCACTGATTCATCATATATCCCATATCCTGATTTTGCACCTGATAGCAAATATCAGCTAACGCATACTTTACTTGATGCAGCTTCATCAGACGGTCCATATGTTAAAATATGCACACCTGTATCACGTGCTAATGATGGAGATATAATCACAGTACCAAAGACAGGATCAATACAAACATATCGTTTCCCACCAGGACAATACAGACTTAAATGTTATGGTGGTGAAGGCGGTTCGGCTTGGGGTTATGCGACAAAACGTGGAGGATTTTCTCAAGGTGTATTTACACCTATCGAACCAGTTGATCTGAAATTTGTTGTTGGTGGTTCATCATTCTATGGTCAATCACCTGCAGAAATCAGATCTATGGTAACACCATTATTGGGATATAATGGTGGTGGTTCTGCACCGTCTTACAGTAATGATGCATACAGTGGCGCAGCCAACGGCGGTGGTGCTACTGATATTCGTCTTAATTCCGATTCATTATACGCCCGAATCATCGTTGCTGGTGGTGGAGGAGGAACCGGATATCCGGTTGGTGGTGCTGGTGGAGGACTATCAGGTGAAGCTGCTGTTGGAAGTGATCATGATCCTGGCGCACAATATACTCCCGGTCCTGGTACACAAACAGGATCACCACAAAGCACAAACTATCCAGCAATAAACGGCGGCTTTGGTTATGGTGGTAATGGAGCTACATCTAGTTCTGGCATAACCGGTGCTGGTGGTGGTGGCTGGTACGGTGGTGCAGGTTCATACCCATACAGCACTAGTAGGACTAGTGCGTACAACAAAGGAGGTTCCGGTGGATCTGGATATGTCCTTGATGTAGATTCATTTAAACCAGTAGGATATCTTATAACAGATCCTGGTATGTATCTTACAGATACACAAACTGTACAAGGTGGAAATACTATCAGGCCTGGTGTCACAAGGATTGAAGTTGAAGTAATTGAATCTGGTGCTTTTGTAGAAATGCTCTGTAGAGATTCACAAGGTTACAAGTATTATGATACTTCAAATAATACTTGGACATTATTACCAACTCAGACTGTTACTAAAGAAACATTCACCGAGTATGGCACATACGCAATAACAGATGACACTGGTTTGGATGAGACTTATGACGTATATTGTTATGATGATGATTCAAATGTGAACACGATATCAATGAATGTTGTACCAATTAAACAATCAATAGTATATCATACCCAAAGTAAGTTTGGCACAACTGATGTTATTGTTGATGCTGATTACAATGAATCGACTGATATGGTTAATGGATATACTGAGGGAGATCCTTCAAGAAATATATCTAACATAATCATTGATGTTGATAAGAAGACTAATTCTGATGTTGCTATATATTCTGCTAATGTTACATATACAGAATCAAATCCTAAACATGGTAGATATGTTTCACCTATCAAGAATGGTCCTGGTCCTTCACCACAATATCTGTTACCTGTTGGATCACCTTTACCGTTTGAAATCGATTATAAGGTTGATTATCTAGCTCCTATCGGTGGAACGATACCCATTACAAATATCGATGCGGTTTCAACTACTATGAAGGATAGAGCATTGTTTGCAGCTCTCATACTGAATCAGGCTTATTTGAGAATTATATCAATCAATACCAGAACTGGTTATACTACTACGATTGGTGAGTATTCTATAAGCTCATTCAATAATTCACGAACTTGTGTTGGTATCCTTGTTGATGATGATAATATCTATATAACAAACTTGTCGTCTTATTATCAACAGGATCAGGCTTCTAAATTGTTTATTGTATCCCGTAGTAATCCATATAGCATTACAACTATGACAGCACCGGAGTATTCTATAGGTTGTCAAGGAAAGATGCGATGGGTATCTGATCATGAGATAATCTGTATGTCTAGATATGGCTATGTGATATTCAATACACGTAAAAGGATATTCACAAATAACAACACTCTGAGCACTACCAATTCATCTTGTTATGATTTCGATATAAATGATAAGTTCTTTGTTTTGTATAACGAAACATTTCTGAAGTACTATGACAGAGATACCGAAACTTGGGGTAGCTATTCACTCACTGACATACATGATTATCGTCCTGGTATTGTACACGGTAAAGGAAGATTCTATGTCTTTACGGATAGATCAAAACTCTTTGTATTTGATGATACAACAATGGAAAGAATTACAACATTAACACTTCCTCAGGTTGATGTTGGGGGATTATTCTACACAGATGAGCAATTATATATCCTCATAAATAGTTCACCAACTGGTTTGGTTTATGATATTACTCGAAATACATATAACTGGTTTACACTTCCATGGAATATTCCATCATTATCTACTGAAACAAATACATGTGCATACGCTCATAATCATGTATTATATGTACCTCGATTCTCGTTTGGAAGTATAATGTATAATTCATTCATCAAATACAATTTCGGTGCTAGATATGATGCATCCATGTATTATATTGATTTAACCAGTGCATCAAGTATGGAATTTGATGATCGGTTTGTATCTTTACAATCAGCTTGTATGAAGATTCATGATGGTAATATTGAGAAACCTTTGGTTGGTTCACCATTAAAACATGCAACTGTAAACAAGAGTGAGTATAATAAACTCAACGCGATCAAAATTGTCTAAGAAGGAGGAAGATACAACATGATGAACGCAGTCCCTAGGGACGCCACATTAGATAGGGCGATGGCTTTTGCAAAAAACCACCGCCCAAGCGGTGGTTTCTCAAATTTATATGTAATAAAATGCATCAATGACGATGGAACTGTTGTCGACGAAAAGTATGGAATGAATCTGTTTACTGATATCGGCATAAAAAGATTCCTTGTTGATAGAGCAAGTTTCCCGCAATATCTATATGTCGGTGATGGAACTGGTACTATCGATCGAGGATCTGATTCAAATGGTAAACATACATTACTTAGAAAAATTCCTGATTTTGTTGAATATGCTAAAAGTATAACTGACACAACATCGTATGCATATCCATTATATTATGCAGCGAATTACACATCTGGAACTGAAATAGGATTAGTTACTGCTGTAATGCGTTATAAAACATTCACATTCAGGAAGGATCAAAATCAGCCAGCAGCATCACATACTGATTTCCCTATCTATGAATATGGTATCGGCGAAGATATAGATCATTTATGGACACATTCATTCGTCTATAATTCACTGGGTCAACAGACATTTGTCAACAGATGGGTTGCTGATAACCTTGTGTTTGAAGTATATCTTTGTTTTTCATACTATGAATCACAAATAACTGCAGCAAATGCAACAGGTGTATTCCCTATCATAACCGGTGTACAGCGTTTCATGAATAAGATGGAAGTAAGTAACGTTCATACTTATAAAAGAAACAATATCAAAGTTGCTAGATCGGTCAATAAAACATCAACAGCTTTTGTTGAAGACAAAGTTGGTGTAACATATAATCTGAATGAATTCCAGATTATAAATAATACCGAAGATGCTCAAGGATATGTTGATGGTTTTGCACAATACTACAATGGCTTTACATTAATTACTCCTGAAAGCGCTTCTCCAGCAGAAGCATTTGTATCTGGTGTGTTGGCTAATAGACCTGATCAGTTTACCGATGTCGAATCTTTCTCTAAAAAGTTTGGTGTATCAAGTGTTACACCATTCACAAAAGCGAATATAACATATGTAAATACATATGATTATACGTCTGATACTTGGACAATGCCAGTCAGATTCAATGCTGCAGCTTCACATGATTATTGTGAAACACCAATGCAGCCAACATTGAGTACATTGATCTATTATACAAATAACCACGCATACATTCCGATGTATGTATATTTGAATACTAATACGGCTGATGACATATTGGCAATAAGATCGACATGTGAAACTATCTATGCGACTGATAAATATTGGGATGTATCAACATGGACGAACATAACCAATTTCAGCGAGATTCCTGTTGGTTGTAAAAACGCTCGTTATTGGATTGCTTCTAGTAATACAACACAGTCACAAATAACAACTGTACGTGCATCAGGTTTGTTCTATGTTAAACCCCATGCCGGTAGCGGTGATTCTGACGGTTATAGATTATTACCTTTTGAAAAGATCCATAGAAATCATACATGTGTAGCAAAAGCCAATTCAACATATCACTGGTATGCTATCGATAATAGAATCTATATTGATGCTGGTACGAACTCATATACTTTTACAACGGGTGAATCCTCATATTCCATTAACGACTCTGATTGGTTCACTTATGACAAATGGGCATTCATATCGCAAGGTTATAATATAAAATATATATCATTGTATGATATGTCCAATGCGACATCAGAACAACCGACAAAGAATAATATCACTATACCATTCACATCATCTTCAGCATATGTCAATCTGTCATTCATAACAGAATCTAAGACAGGACTATTCTGTTTTAGTAGAGGTGATAATAATGAAGCTGTTGTGATAGATCTCAGCGGTTCTACCTTCGATATAAATGTAAACAGCTACAAGTTTCAGAATTGTTCTATTGCTTCTTGTATCGATAATACTAAGAAGATAGCATATGTTGATACAACTACAACATCTGTTAAGGTATTTGACTATACTACACAGACACACGTATACAGTAAACTTTTACCATCTACATTTGGTACAGCAACATTCATATTTGGTATGGGTAAATATATCTGGGTATCCAATTCATCTGTTTCATATGTCATTGATACTGATAATGATACAATGACTCAGTGTGACAGAGCCATTAATGGTGACAATAAATCGATATATTGTCATGTCAAAACATATGATGATGTAGTATTGATATATCATCGTAATGATGGTAGCTATGCTTCAAAATCGTCATTGTTTAAACTAAGTGATCCTACTACCAATATTGATATATCCGGAGTGTTAGGACCAGGCTATAACGGTCAAGGTAGTGGCTATAGATTCGTGGTTGACATACTCAACATCAAGTATACTGTAAACAATACAGATTACAGAACCATGATATTGCTTGCACAAAGATCCACGAATTACGACTATCATGACTTGGACGTCAGACGTGCTAATATTGGAAAATTCCTCAATCATCCGAGCGAATCATATGATGTAACTGATGATAGTAATGATACGACTGAACAAATTATTCCATGTGATAATAATCATGTTATCATGGATAATAATCTCATGGTACCTGTTGAGAATTTAATGGGTATTAGACTTACAGGAACAACAGATACAATATCTGCTATTAATAACATCAAAGCATTTAAGAGTAAGAGTTGGACTGTTGAAGTTACCAATGTTCCCACTTTCGGTAACCGCTCTAACAATGGTATCATTCCTGGTGTGAGAAACTAATGGTGGTGATTTAATATGGCTGAATTATATAAATCACAAGAAATATATAAAACCATTCGAAAAGAAGACGGAAAACATCTAAAAGCTATAGAAGGATTATATGTGGTGGGCCAACATTTATCGTTGGTCTACCAGAATCCTTGCGTACAAGTTACTAGAATTTCTGTATCGCCAGCAACTGTTGTTGAATATACTGAAAAACGCGAGGAAGAGTATCTCGAAAAAGGAACTCTTGGTATAGTTGATATCGATATTGAAAATGATTTTAGATATCAAGCATACACGCGAATGTATGATAGTATATATACTGAACAAGGAACTCTTGGTATAGTTGATATCGATATTGAAAATGATTTCATTTATCAACCATACACACGAATGTATGATAGTATATATACTGAACAAGGAACTCTTGGTATTATCGATATCGATATTGAAAACGATTTCGAGTATGATTCAATAACAACATCACAAGTCGGATCACCTGAACCCGGTGTTACTATAATCGGAATATCCGCAACACCCCTCGTGTATGAGGACGAAGCAAATTGAAAGGAGTGATTTAATATGGAAGAAAATAATGTTGTTTATCCATCACAAGAGCTTCCTGATAATATTAAGAAATTTATGAAGACTATCAAACATGGTAATCTTCATAATATATATTACATTAAATCAGTCGATAAAGATGGTAATGTGACCGATGAAGCATATGCCGAAAACCTTATGACTGATTATGGTTTGAGATACTGTACGGCAAATCTTAATGCTGGAAACTTCAGACCATACGTAAGTGCATCACAAACACCACCTACGTTATCAGACACAACAATGTCTGATCTTTTTACAACGAGTGAACCGGCATATTCTAATACAACACAAGTTTTGTATAACGTGGTATATGATAAAGATACCCATATTGCATCAGAATCAAGGTTTGTTATGGAAGTATATTGGGATTACAATTATTCTGGTACGGCATCTGACGTTGATTTGTATTCAATAGGAATATTCCTAAATGCTTATACTAGTTATCCAAACACAATGAGATTCCATTCATTGATGTACGATTCAAGTGGTAATCTCAAACACATTACAAAGAAACAAAATGAACGTCTTTATGTAAAGATTTATGTAACAGGAATGATCGATGTTGACATCCTTGAAGATATCAACAAACGTCATGGTGTTAATATGTTGATGAATCCGTTCTGGTTTACGGCTCCTTCAGGTGGTTGTTCAATATATCCAGTAACAGCAACTAGAAATGGTTCACGTCAGTTACGCTATAATTATGGTAGTCTACTATCAAACGTGTTTACTCCACCTGACAGAGATCCAGTTGACCATAATCTGAAAAATACATTAGTTGTAGATGATGATAGCAGACTTTATGAATCACAATGGCATACTGTAATAGGCACAATTCTTTGTGATGATAGCTATGGTTATGGCTATGGCCATACTTTTGTTGGCTATAAGTTTGATATGAAACTTGAAACCCCTGAAGAGTTAACAACAAACTATGCAGGTACTGATAGTTATACTTCAGATAATTTTGAAGCAATGTTCGGTGGATATTGCTCACAATCAAATGATTGGATGTCGTTAGATACCAGTAATAACAGCAGCAATATGAATGTATTACCAGTATCTGATTTTACTATAACCGCATTGAAGAAATGGGATTTCTCGACACATACATGGGACACAAATGATATGTCATACATTGCTGGTGATATTGTAAACAAAACTTTCGATGTTGGTAAGATGTACTTGGGGTATCGTGATTCGGTATTACGTTTAGGATACCCTGGTGTATCATACTACTGGCGTGATGATGGTAGACTGTATACTATACCTGGTGGATGTGCTGTATTTATGAATCCACATCCGGAATATGAGATGGAATATTTTACAAATAACATAGCTTATTATTATCCCAGTCCAAGGTATGCTATGACCGATAATTATCTCGATATTTCATCATTCCAAGAAGTCACTGTAGGTCAGCCGTTACCGAAGCATGTTAGAAACATGAAGTATATTGTCCAATTAGGTACCAACCACGAATACAATGGAACATCAAGCCTTGATTATCATTATGCTGAAGAAGTTGCTAAACCAACATCAACACCGTATCTCAAGAATAGATTAAATCTTGATAAAGATATAATCGATATTTCAAGCGTATGGACAGGTAAATCACATTCAACATACTGTGATGGTATTTCTTCATCAGATACAAATGAATGGATCGGTATGACTGCATTTGTTGTGTACAAACCTGAATCAGACACATACAGAAAAGTGTTGGATTTACCAACAGATGATTCTCCATCCGGTGCAACATATATAGCACAGCATGCTTCATGGGGATTGCATTTTGCAACTGATACTAAGATAGTTCGTACGATGGGATTCACTAATTCTTCTTATTGGGATGGAATTCGTATATATGATTTATCCAACATAGATACAGATGTTTCGTTACCATGTCAGGATCTCAAAGTGTATAATTCGAGTGTATCTGGTAACGGATATACATGTGCACATTTCTCAAAACATGGATATCTTAGTCTGTATAACTATAGCGGTGGTGGTAGTGGTATACTGAATACCGCTAAAGTTATTGATATAAATGCTTCACCAGCATCCGTTATACTTTCGCAGTATACAGATATTTGTATGATGGGTGTTGATTCTGATTACTTCGTATATCATGATACATCAGTTATATCAAGAACTGAATTTGTTATATATGATTGCTCAACACAAACTGAAATTGAGAGATTCTATTTCCCAACAAATGTAACATATACTTTGACAGGTATATTTGTATGGAAAGATCATATATACATCCAGTATACTGATAGCAATAGTGTTAGTAACATTTACTATCATCAGACATATGCTGGAGCTTCACAGGTATCTTCACTTAATATGACACATAATATATTGACATATTGGCGGAGATACCCCATTGTAGGTACTACCAGCTACGACGCCTCCTATATCCGAGTTTCATCAGTTGAAGATGTCTGCGTTATATCTGATTATGATAATGCTTATATCATGCGTGTTATTACTGATGCACCGGATAACAATAACGTCAGCACTTTTGGTCATAATATGACTTCAAGTACACTGAATTATGGTTACAATGGAAACATTAGAAATCCAATGGTAAAGTATACAACCGACCAAAAGACCTTGATGTTAGCAGGTCAATATGATCATTATGAGAGTCAAGGCGACCATATCGGTGGTGTTGCATATGATTTAGGTAAAATCATTGACGATGGTTACAAACAGACTCGTTTGTATGCAGGATTCAATGATCTGGTAAATGACGGATATAATAACTGTATACTTTACAAGGATTATGTTGTTCAAACATGCGTTAGTGGTGCCTCTAGTTATGGAAAGAAGACAATTCTCAAACTCCATCCATATGAGAGATTCCTCAAATATAGAATGGTCGGTACAACACGTACTATTACTGGTTGGAATAACCCATTTAAAATCATATACAAAACTAGATGGACCCTTACATTATCAAATGATATGAACAGGATTCTTCATATTGTTGACACAAACAATACTAAGATGAATGTTGTACATCGTGAAACTAATGCGGTTACCCAGTTTGATACCCAGGCTGAAGTATTGGCCTTCTTACAACAGGAAGCTATTGATCATCCATCATCATTGTACAATGTTTACATGGGTGATAACTTCACAGCTGATTCATATGTTGCTTCATATGCAAGTACAACAAACCTTATTGAATTCAGGACTTGTCCTAATGCTACTGTGGTTACCAACAATGCTTTCTCCGGTTCAAAACTCAGACGTTTCGTTGTACATCCCGATACACAAACTCTTGAGATAAATTCCGGCGCATTTGCTAATACTTCAGATCTTATTGAATTCAATATATCTGAGACTACTGAGCTTGATCATTTCTCTGATTCATTCACAAATACAGGTTTATCTGAATTCATCATAAATAGTACTGTTGCTAGTGGTGCTTCTGTTATTACTGCTAATGGAAGTTTCGCAAATTCAGTGAAACTGTTGAAAGTATATATCAAAACACCTGAAACTGTTGATCCAAATGATAGATTACAGATACCGGCAAATAGTTTCATTAATTGTGCAAACCTGATAGATATCCAGTTTCCGTCAGGTCTCCAGTCTATTGGTGCTTCTGCATTCTACTGCACAGGTATTCCTAATATAAATCTCACAGACTGTCAGTACATCTACCAATCCGCTTTTGCTGTTAATACCACTACTGGACCATTCAGTACCAATTCTCTGACTATTGGAGGTTCCTCAATGAAATCTATAGGACAGAACGCTTTCAGTGGTAATAAGAATATGAAGCATATTATTCTTCCAGAGGTTGAAAGCTCTATTGATCAGACAGCATTCAATAATATTCCTGAATACTACATCAAGATTAATAATAATGAATCTGATCTGTCTTATGCTCCGTGGGGTTCACCTTCATCTGCAGGCATTCTGTATATGAAACAGGATAATCTTGTTATATATGGAACTGGTGCTGTTAATAAAGGATTGTATGAAAATGATCAGGATATCGTTACTATTACATTTAATGCAACACCTTCAAGTATTGATGCAACAGCATTTGCTGGTTGTGATAATGTAACAGATATCTATGTTCCTTGGAGTAGCGGTGATATAACTGGTGCTCCTTGGGGTGCAGCACATGCTACAGTTCATTATGATCAAACATAATTGATTTGAAATTATATTGGGGGCATTTAGCCCCCAATATAATTCATCTTATGATTTCACAATATTGATTACAATGTTATTCGGTTCAAGTAAGAACATCTCGGGTACATACCTTTCAAGTTCATCAGTAGGCATATCTTCAAGCTTCTTCCATTTCTGGACGATCGCTTGAACAGTAGCATTCATATAATTTCCGTCAGGTATATTCTTTTCATTAGTATACCAACCTTTGAAACGTAACCATGCTACATTCTTATGTGCTTCCATCTGTTGAATCAGATTACTTATGTAGATATTATTCTCCATACTGAGATTCTGTGTAGGAGTATGTACTGTAGTGATTCTGTTGAAGTATGATTTAATTATACTCTTGAGATCTTCGACAGTTGTGGTATCAAGACCATTATCATATAATTTAACATCAAACTCAATCTGAACACTGAGATCGGGCCAGAACTTGTTTTCATCCATAACATCAATGTCTGCTGAATAGCTATGGGGTTTACCATAAGTAGCTATCAGTTTACAATCCAGATAGTTATTTCCTTCAAGTCTCTCGAATATAACTGGTTCAATGGCTTTATGAACCTGAGTGAATGATGATACAAAATTAGCAAAATCATCACTTGTAATGAGAGTTCTAGCTACAAAAGGAACCTGCTGAATTATAACATCACCATGTACATTTAATACATCGAAAGCTCGATCTACTTCATTGAGATAATTGCTTAATGTAGTATACAATGTCATCCAAGTGAAAGGATAATCACTTGTAGTTGATGTAGCTATATAATCCAGCATGTCACGGAATGTGTTGAACCATTCAGGAACAGTTGTAGATACATATTTCGCATAATTCTCAATGCATTCATCGATGGCATCTCTATTAAGACCAGCAGCTGTTTTGAATTCAAGGAATTCAGAATCAGTATATGAATCAGGCACAATATCATGTACTCTGTCATATGCATACTGTGTCATGTAGTAGATATTATCAACACCATCAATGAATTTACCAAGTTCAATCATTGTGTCATATAACTGCTGCTGTTCTTCAGTAGGTGGATCATAATCACCGAAGTCGACAATACTTCTCATCTCTTTCAGTTCCTGAACAAGATCAACATCATCAAGATAGTATTCATCCACACAGATGTATCCTTTGAATTCTTCTCGTCCACTTATAGGAGAATCACTGTTCATATCTGATTCATTTTTGAAAAGGATTGATATCTTGAGCTTTGGTTCAGTAACATCGAGATGTGTTTCACTACTACCAGCATTTATCCAAGAACCGCCACCATTAGTAGTAGAAGCAACAAAGATTCTGTTGTCAAGATCAACAAGTTCAGTCAATGGATGAATTGATGTATTGAATATATAACTACCATCTGCTTCAATAGATACAGGTTGCATTTCAACAGTACCTGTTACACTACCACCAGCAATAGCAGACATAACAACTCTGAGGTTATTATTATCCATATTAAGCTGATTGGATTTAATGTAGAATAAAGGTAAGTTATCATCTATATCACTGAACTTGAGCTTGAAGTATTTAGTAGCTCCACTGTTCGGTGAAGGTTTCATATCAGCATACAGAATGATTCCATTAGCACCGATATTATTGAAATTAAATACATAATTATCAACACCGGATTCCTCAGGATCCCATTCATATGGAGTATATACATTAGCTGCATTAGATATAGTATAGATGACGTGTCTTTCAATACCTTCTTTATTGTAGTAAACATTGATTACTACGTTCTGATAGCTACTACCAAGCTTAACCAGTTCGGTTTCACCATACTTGGTTAATTCAGTCTCAGTAGCAAGAGAAACAACTACCTTCTTGATAGTACCCACAGGAGCATCTTCAGGTAATCTGAGTTCATAGTAATTCTTGGAAGGAATACGTGTGAATGAAAGGTAACCATCAAGATCCTGGTTATCATCATCAATATAGAGATTTATATCAGGATTTCCATCATAGTAAACCTTTTCAGCATTCTGCCATGTCTCAACATAACCATTCAGTGAGAATTTGCTCTTATCCACATTGATATATGTTATAACAGGATCAGCTGTTGATTCATCAAGAATGAATAATCCATCATTAAATATATAATGCGTTTTATCAACACTTTCATCACGGGTTGGACAACAGATATATGTTCTTTCAGGATTAAACGGGATAGCTTGTTCCTTATCACTTAATTCAAGGAAAGGAATATTTGAAGAATACAGATCAAATGGCTTCTTGAAATAATCCCATAATGAATCATCGAGATTAGGAATATCAGCAGTTGATTTAGTCGATGTAATGAGTCTCTCACCATTTATCAGTGAAGAAACATTGGTTGTTATAGTAGTATTGATATCATAATAGTCGTTCATATAGGTTCTCTCAATATGAGATATGATATGTGACGCATGATATATGCTCTTAACACGTTCATCATCATTGACATCGATATGTGTTGCACTATTATACTGATTTACCCATGGATTAAAGTATCCAATAGCAAAAGGATCTTTCTGAATTCTGATACCAAAAGGATTTGCAAATACAAATTTATCTGTTATATTTGCAAGTGATTTAGCATTTTCAATCTTAGTACCATTCTCGATATAGGGTTTAACAGTATAACGGTTACTGTTATCGGAATATACCCATAACCATCCTGGAGGAATGATTATTTCATTAGAAGATACTGTGTTGTCGGAATTGTTGTACAACTGATCATATGTCAA
>Ga0310786_10004104_pt1 | contig 20457 bp, 21 predicted proteins | sample AusTroGonzalo_MG_FD_203881 | JGI IMG/M metagenome (GOLD analysis project Ga0310786, IMG submission 203881) | Bovine rumen microbial communities from tropical cattle in Woodstock, Queensland, Australia - Gonzalo_03 (v2) (version 2) | ecosystem: Host-associated > Mammals > Digestive system >... | reverse complement strand
TATGGGCCTGATGAAGATCTTCCTGTGGTAACAGGTGATGTCGATTTTAAAGCAGTATTCGAGAGTACGACAAATAAATACACGATCGAATTTGTAGACGAAGACGGCAAAGTTCTTCAGTCTGAAAGCTTAGAGTATGGAACTACTCCTTCCTACAAAGGAACGACACCGGTCAAATCAGAAGACGACAAGTATACATATGAATTCTCAGGTTGGTCATCTGAAATCTCATCAGTAACAGGAGATGCTACTTATAAAGCTGTCTTTACCTCAACTGAGAAGTCTGAACCGACAAATACGCCGATAAAAAAGGATGATACTCCGACACCTGTAAACACGCCAGGCACATACTATCTGAAGAGCATGGTCGAGCAGGACGGAAATATCATATTTACGATCAAGCAGTCAGAGGATGATACGAAGACTTATGATCTTCTCGGTACTGTCTCATCAGACGGAACTAAGCTTACCGAAGGTGATCAGTACACATCAGAAAAGGGCAGCGCGATCATAACAGTTAAGAAATCATATCTTGATACTTTGACCACAGGAAATCATAAGCTCACAGTAACATTTACTGACGGCGGAACAATTACGGTTACATATGAAGTTAAAGCTCCTGCTCCGGAGAGCAAACCGGCCGAGACAAAGGCAGCTGCCGCTTCTACGGGTGAGATACTTGCAGTGACAAGTGTTGCCGGAGCAGTTATGCTCGTTATCTCCTGCGGAATTGTGATAGCAGTCGTGATGCGCAGGCGCAGGGATAAGATAAACGATCAGCAGTGATGACCGGGGGATAAAGACAGTTTATGAAGTATTATGATGAACTGAAAGAAGCGATTTCCGCTGAGGATCTTGATCTGACAGAAGAGATTCTCGATCGGTGAAGAAGTCAGGGAAGATGCAGGTAGATTTCTGAATTATCAGACAGGCAACCGGTAAAAGATCAAAGGAAATGATCCGCGGGATTTTCGAAGTATGGCATCAGGTTATTGAGCCTTTTGCTTTTTCATCTTGTTTACCTTGATGCCGTCTGACAGAAAAGCATATCCGATTAAAAATACTACGGCACCGATGACAAGAGGTATACTGTAATTCTTTCCTTTATGAATGTATTGGCGCGTAAGCCAGTCTTTCTCTGCTATATAAGCATTATTCGGATTATTCTCTTTGTAATAGACTCTGAATGTATCACCTATTTTGGCACTTTTGATCGAGCCGTCCGGTCCGTCAACAACGTATTCCATATCAGACCCTTCGGGAGTATATCTGACGGAGATCACACGGTTGCTGCTGACTTTTCTTCCGACACGTGTTTTATAGGTATCAATAAAAGATACATTGCCGTCCACATGCGCGTAGTCCTTGCTCTTAAGACCGTCGGAAATGCGGAAGAACATGCTGATACCTATGATGATCAGCGCTATGATGATGATCACGATGCCGACGATCCTGCCATCTATTGTATTTTCTTTATTCTGATCTGTACTCATATTTATCTCCTGACTCATAATCCTCATTAATATGTTACATTTTATTACCGATAGCCTCAAATTGCTATACCTGATAATGTTATACTGAATCAGTTACTACTATTCAGAGCACTACACAAAACGGAGATCAGATTATGGAAGATTGGATCATTCCTGAAGACACATCGGTTACCATTGAACTTGAAGATCTGTTTTCGAGAGCCGTGGACGGTCTTACGGGAGTCGGGTATACTCCGAAGCTCTATCTCGGATATCTCGTAAGCGGAGGAACGATACATTGTTTTCTCTGTGAATCTGTTTTGATCGTGCCTGATGCAGTACCTTACTGGTCTTTGGTGTATGTTTTCGAAGATACGGAAGGAAACTTCGCTGTTACAGGTATGTATGTTCCTTCGTACAGTATCTCGGACAATGAGGTATCGGTTCAGGATCTGCCTGCGGAACTTCTACCGGGCGGATGGTCCTGTCATATCGAACAGGATGTTGATACAGAGGAAATACTTGAGACAGCCTTTCCGGATACTGAGGAATATAATGTCTCATTGTATTCTCCTGAGATGCTCCTGGCGACACAGGTTGTGGCAGGTACGAATTATGCAGTTCTCTGTAAGGTTCAGGGAGAGAAAAATGATACGGCTCTATGGACGGTCGCATATATCTACAAGGACCTTCAGGGCAACACGGAACTACTGAATATTGCCATGCTTGATATCGGTGCCATATACGGACCTCTTGTGTGGAACGGATCCTGATATTATTTTCTTCCCCGGGCGATCCGGTTAAATAGCTTCTGGAACCATTTAGGGAAGGGATCTCTCAGGACTACGTCTTTGATCATTTCCCAGAAAGCGTCACAGGCCTCTTCTTCAGTATCATATACGACCGTATTCGTCTTCTGACCGTGCTCTCCGTAGAACGTCTCCCACTTGCCGTCTTCACGTTCCAGCAGGTTGAAACGCTCGTCGTAATTTCCGTCTTTTCCTATGCAGATAGCATTATGATCGAGCTTTTTTTCGACGATCTTTTCTTCCAATTCTTTTACATTCATTTTCATTATCTCCCGTATTGTCTTTTTATGACCAATGACATTATATCACCCGGGGACGCGTTTGGGGTATCGCTCGTCTATCTTATAGCCGATGACCGCATCAGGCGGTCAAATCTACGGCTTTGGAAGGAATTATGTATATGAAAAAGAGAACTGTTGTCTCGATCATTATGGCAGCGCTGATGCTGACTTCCTGCGGTAAGACACAGGTCGCTTCAAATGATGATACTTCAACTGATGCGACCACCGTTGAAGCAACCACAAAAGCTCCTGAGAATGAAGTAACGGATAAGGAAGATATCACAGATACAAGCGAATCTTCACAGGAATACTCTGAGGCTCCGGGACTTGACGGAGACATGGTGGTTCCCGGTGACAGCCAGTACAAACTTTTAATGGAAAAGATCGATGAACTCGAAGAAGAACTGCCGGGAAGAACCTATTCGTTTGCAGCAGGTTACGGAGATACTTCAGTCTACTGGTGCCTGAATGCCTCAAGAGGTGATAAGAACGAGGTCTATTATATCCGTGACGGCGAGGTCGTGAAAGCGGCCGAATGGACCATCAATCCTGATTATTACTCCGGATTTTACTATAAGACCATCAAGTCATTCCCGCTCCTTGTCGATTCTGTCCTCGGTTATTATGCCTATATCGGTGCCGATCACCTGAACTTCGAGAGCAAGCTTCCTGACGGTATATATAGCGGCAACATCCTGGGCTTCTCCGATGATTACAAGTATGTATTTATCGAATACGGCGATCACGTCAGGGTCGATTCTCAGATCGCCGGGACTCTCGAGCCCGGCAACAGCTTCGACGTCATTGGCTTAGGCACCCTCACGGTAACCGGCTATAACGAAGAGACAGAGACCTATACCCTTGATAACGGCATGAGCTTATGTAAGGGCGGCCTGATGAATGTATATGATGACGAATGGTATATAAACGATAACGGTATTGCCTATTCTTTCCTTGACGGCATGGTCGTACTTGAGATCGACTCGGGCTGTCCTGTCAGTGAAGGCTCCAATTCCCAGGATGAGAATACGTTATCGGTACTCTCGGACTATTCCGGCCAAGGCTTCGAGAACACCTATTACGCGAATTACTTCAAGGACTTTAACGGAACTTCTCTCGACAACAACAACTGGCACGAGACATCCTGTTATCCCGGCTACCTGACCGAATTCAAGGTGTCCGGCAACATCATCCGCGAGATGAAGATCGAATACTACTACGGGATCCATTGACCGGCATAATCCGGTCCGTCAATGGGGTGTCTCAGATCAGATTAGAGACACCCTTTATTCTTATCTCAGATATGATTTATGCTCAGTTTTGGTTATAATACTATTCAGGACTATAAAAAAGGAGGATAGCATGGAAGACCAGATGATGATCAAAGCGACCGGACTTTGCAAGAGTTACGGGCGTAAGCCGGTCCTTAAGGATGTAAACTTCACTATCAACAAAGGCGATATCTACGGACTCGTCGGAAAGAACGGAGCAGGTAAAACGACCATAATGCGTATCCTTACGGGGCTCCAGGAACCGACCGCTGGCGTTATCGATTTCGGTTACGACAGGAGAAAGCTGGGTTCCGCGGGAACCCTGATCGAGATGCCGTCAATTTACGCGAATCAATCGGCAGAAGACAATCTGAAATTTCAATACCTGAACCTGGGCCTGAAGTTCGATAACTCGATCAAGGAGATACTCGAACTCGTTGGACTTCAGTACACGGGCTCTAAGAAGGCAGGCAAGTTCTCGCTCGGAATGAGGCAGCGTCTCGGCATTGCCATCGCCATGGTAGGAGATCCCGAAGTTCTGGTACTCGATGAGCCGATAAACGGCCTTGACCCTCAGGGCATCATCGAAGTGAGAGATCTTCTCCTGAAGCTCAATCGCGAAAAAGGAATTACCATCGTCATCTCGAGCCATATCCTCTCGGAACTTGCAAAGCTTGCAACGAGATTCGGCTTCATAGACGACGGCCACATGATACGCGAATGCACGACTTATGATATCGAGCATGCGGGCGAGAAGCTGATGATAATCAAGTGCGACAAATTGCAGGAGTATAATTCCCTCCTCAATGCAAGAGGCTTTACGAGCGAACTTATCAGCAATCCCGACAAGGTCACGATCCACGGCGAAGTCGACATCATCGATATCGCAATGATCGCCAGGGATGCTCAGATAAAGATCACTGATCTGAGAACTGTTGAGACCAACCTTGAAGAATTCTATGTTGATGTAGTGGGAGGTTCTCAGAAATGATCCAGTTATTGAAATTCGAATTTTACAGACTTTTAAAGAGCAAGATATCATGGATCATCCTTGCGGTAATGACGGTACTTCCGGTTTTGGCCGTAATAGTAATCTCTCTTTTCATTAAGCTCGGCAACGAGGATAGGATAACCCCTGGTGTAGCAAAATTCATGACATGGTTAGTCATCTCCTATTTCTACAAATGGGTGCCAATGGTCACGGCACTTTTTATTCCGATCTTTACCGGCAGGAATTTCAGAGACGGTTTTATCCGCAACATGATAACGGCCGGCCATACGAGATTCCAGATCTTCGCATCTGCCGTAATATCCAAAGCAGTTTATACGGCCCTTCTTTGTACCGGTTATGTTCTCGGCGGTATTCTCTCGCTTCTTGTCTCACCTGTGCCGGTTAACTTAAACGGCGGTGAAATGCTCTTAAGAGCGTTAACATTGATGCTGTCCGCCGTTGCCACATCGGTCCTTTATACGACCCTTGTCATGGTCATAAGGAACAAGGCTGTACCTATAATACTGTCAGTCCTTTTTGTAATGTCCTTCACCATATGCGGACTTTTGGCCTCCTCATTTTCATACAACCACAAGATGGTCAGACAATACTCAAAGATCTGGACAAAAACAGCTAGAGAGAACGGGTTCGCTTCAGAATTTGACGAAGATGGTTATTTCAATGTCGGCTGGTACGCCGGACATCCGCTCTTTGTCTTTACAAACGCGTCCATGGAAAACGAGTTCATTTTTACCTCGAGCAGTCTCGTCACGGATATTAACGGAGCAACTTCTTACAGCGATGAGATATCAAGAAACAATTTTAGTTCCTTCAGCAGCTTATTATTCTCCAAAAACGCTCCTATCGTCAATGATGATGATATCAAAAAACATGTTGACGGTGCATATGTTTCCGTCGAGAGAGCCGAACTTGAGTACAACATAAAATCCGTCGTGTGGATCATGATATACTTCGGAGCAGGCTACGCTATCTTCCGCAAGAAAAACATCTTTTGACAGTTGGACCTCTTCCCAACGCCGCCGGGCGTGATACGGAAATTAAACATAATAACTTATGGGACTGCCTCACAGCATCTTAATTGATTGCCGGGGCAGTCCTTTTATTTTGCCCTCTGTGTAACATCTCATGATTTTCTCGAAAAGAATGATTAGCGTTCTGAAAAACGCTGGAAACAAACAAATGTTTGTGTTACTATGAGGGCAGATAAGTTTGTTTCAAGGAGTTTGAAGGCGTATGGACAGGGTATATCTGGCGATAGATCTCAAGTCGTTTTATGCGAGTGTCGAGTGCGCCGCGCGCGGACTTGATCCGCTCGATACAAACCTTGTAGTGGCAGACCCTTCAAGAACCGAGAAGACTATCTGCCTGGCCGTATCGCCTTCGCTCAAGAGCTACGGTATAGGTGGCCGCGCGAGGCTGTTTGAGGTGATACAGAAGGTCGATCAGATCAACAGGGAGCGAAGGTTCAAGGCATTGCACAGGACTTTGACGGGCAAGACCCATTTCTATTCAGAGCTTGTTTCCGATCCTTCTCTCGCGGTGGATTACATAGTCGCGCCGCCCAGGATGGCGCTCTACATGGAAGTAAGCGCGCAGATCTACGGCATATATCTCAAGTATGTTGCTCCAGAGGATATTTTCGCCTACTCTGTCGATGAAGTATTTATAGATGCGACGGGATATCTCAAGACATATGACCTGTCAGCCCACGATTTTGCGAGAATGCTGATCCGGGATGTGCTTAAGACGACAGGGATTACAGCGACTGCCGGCATAGGTTCCAATATGTATCTTTGCAAGGTCGCAATGGACATAGTCGCGAAGCACATTGAGGCCGATAAGGACGGCGTCAGGATCGCGGAACTGGACGAGCAGAAGTACAGGGAGACTTTGTGGACGCATACGCCCATCACCGATTTCTGGAGAGTGGGACACGGTATCGCAGGGCGGATCGAGAAGTTCGGGATCTATACAATGGGCGATATCGCGAGGTTTTCATTGAACCTGAAGACGACGGAAGTCTTATACAAGATCCTCGGAAAGAACGCGGAGCTCCTGATCGATCACGCCTGGGGCATCGAGCCCACGACGATAGAAGATGTCAAGAACTACAGGCCTTCGAATAACAGCCTGTCGTCAGGCCAGGTGCTGCAGGAACCGAAGGACTACATGACGACAAGGCTCATCGTGTGGGAGATGGCGGATGTCCTGTCACTCGATCTGGTGGATAAGGGACTTCTGACCGATCAGATCGTATTGACGATCGGATATGACAGGGAGAGCCTCAAGGTCGCGGAGTACGGCGGTGAGGTCACGACGGATCATTACGGGCGTGCAGTCCCGAAGCACGCGCACGGCACGATCAATCTGAGGCAGCACACGTCTTCGACCACGGAGATCACAGAAGCGGCGATGGAACTGTTTGACAGGATAATCGATAAGAGCCTTTTAAGCAGGAGGATCGGTATCTGTGCCTGTAACGTGATACGCGAAGATGATGATTCCGTAAGAAGAACACCCGAGCAGCTCGACTTTTTCGATATGATGGAGCCGCAGGAGGTGAAGGAAGAGAGGGATCAAAAACTCATGAAGGAGCATGCCCTTCAGGAGGCGATGCTCGAGATCAAGAAAAAGTACGGCAAGAACGCGGTCCTTAAGGTGAAGAACCTGAACAAGGGCGGGACGGCGATAGAGCGCAACAGGCAGATAGGCGGGCATAAGGCATGAGAGACTATAGTGACATCATGGATAAGAGAAGGCCTTTGTACCCCGAGTTCCCGCCGATGCCGGTAAGTGACCGGGCGGCCCAGTTCTCGCCGTTTGCGGCGCTTGTGGGATATGATGATGCGGTGAAGGAGACGGTCCGCCTGACCGACCGCAGGCGCGAGATGTCGGAAGAGGAGATCACGGACCTTAATCTTAAGCTCGGGATATTAAAACAGAGGCAAAAGGAGTTGCCTGAAGTAAAGGTCACCTATTTTATTCCTGATCTGAAGAAGGAAGGCGGAAGTTACCGGATCAAGGCCGGAAAGGTCAGAACCATCGACGGATTTAACAATGTTATAGTCTTTTCGGACGGGGAAAAGATCAGGATAAGCGATACTTATGAGATAGTGTTGTCCTGAGTTGCCCGGGATGTCTTTATCGGGATTGTTGAGATAAAGGAAGTTTTAGATTATCATAATGAGAGGGATAATGATCTGAGATAAAAAAGTCTTGGGGCAAATGGGCAAATTATTATGAAGATCAACGATAAGGATAAGTATAAGCTCCCGAAGAGCAGAGTCGTGGGGCCTGTTATCGCATACACACTGGTATTTCTCATTATTCTGGGTACGATCTACGCGGTGGTAAGTATCCTGGAGGATTATGTCTTTAATGTCAGATCGGAGTCTGATATGGCGGAGATCAAGGCTCTCGGAATACTCTATGATACGGGTTCGGAGAAGCAGAGAGAGGAGATCTTAGACAGGCTCACCGAACAGGGCAGGGCCTATCTGGTGGCTGATAAGGACGGCAGGATCTTAAGATCCAACGGGAAGATCACGTGCGAAGGATATGATCCTTCGGAAGATCAGATATCCGATGCCGCGATGATGGAATTTTTCGAAGAGACTACGGAGATAGATGCTGAGACTAATGAGAACCTTATCCGGATCGGTATCGATGTGAAGGCGAATAATACGTTCAGGCTCGATGATTCTGAGCAGAGGATATCCTCCTTCGGGTTTCTGGTGCGCCTTGGGCTCGATAATGCCGACACCCTCGTGGATGAGAATGCGACACAGATGATGGTTCCTTACTGGATCGCGACGGGCCTTGTGAATTCCTCGCAGGTACTCATAGTCAGGAGCGAACTTCCGATCAACGGCAAGGATTATCTCTATCTCATCGCAGGTGTCGTGTTGTCGATCATTCTGGCGGTCTTCCTCTTTGCCATCATGATCATAGGCGTCATCAGGAACCTCCACGCCAACCGCAAGATGAAGAAGATCATGTTCAGGGACAATATCGCTCCGGGCCGTAACTGGCTCTGGTACGTCGTTCACGGCAGGGAGATACTCCTTAAGCGCAGAAACGCCGCGAAGACCTACGCGATAGTCGAGCTGGTCTTCATAAAATACCGTAATTACGTGCTCTGTCACTCGGTCAAGGAGGCCGAGGAACTTCTTCGCAAAGTAGCGGAGGTGATCACTTCCAAGCTCGGCAAGGGCGAGCTCTGTGCGCACAGCACCTCGTCAGGTCTTCCTCTGCTCCTCGAGGTCAAGGGCGAAAACGACGCCCGGGAGCGTCTTGAGGACATGATCAGATCTCTCGAGGAGATCCCGTCGCCTCATAAGCTCTCTTTCAGGGCCGGAGTATACCTCGTGACGCCTTCGAAGGAGGACAAGTTCGACGCTGACATCGACCTTCTCTATAACAACGCCTGCGCCGCAGGACTGTCGATCGCCGATAATCCGGATTCGGGAATAGCTTTCTTTGACGACAAGCTCGTCGAGCAGGAGAAATGGATCGACACCATAAGCGAGAGGCAGCAGGGCGCGATCGATAACGAGGAATTCCTCGTCTACTACCAGCCGAAGTATGACCCGCGCACGGACGAGCTCATGGGAGCAGAAGCGCTCGTCAGGTGGAACACATCTGACATGGGACTGATCCCGCCTTACAGGTTTATCCCTGTTTTCGAAAACAACGGCTTCATAACGAAGATCGACCACTACATGGTCTCACATGTGGCACGCGACCAGAAAAAATGGCTCGACGAAGGCCGCAAGTGCGTTCCTGTCTCGGTCAACATCTCACGCGCACATTTTTCCGAAGACGATCTCGCCGATCAGATCTGTTCTCTGGTGGACAAAGAGGGTGCTCCTCACGAACTGATCGAGATAGAACTTACGGAGAGCGCTTTCTTCGATGACAAGAACGCGATGCTCAATACGATCAACAAGCTCAAGTCCCACGGTTTCCTCATATCGATGGACGACTTCGGCTCGGGTTATTCGTCACTTAACTCGCTCAAGGATATGCCGCTGGACATCCTCAAGCTCGATGCGGGTTTCTTCAGAGGCGAGAACACCGATCAGTCGAGGACCGAGATAGTTGTATCGGAGGCGATAAGGCTCGCCAAATCACTTAACATGAAGACCGTCGCAGAGGGCGTTGAAGACAAGGCCCAGGTCGACTTCCTCGCTTCCGAAGGCTGCGACATGATCCAGGGATACTATTACGCCAAGCCGATGCCGAAGGAAGAATTCGAGCAAAGGATAGGGGCCGTCTCAGAAATCGATGAGACAGCCCCGCAGGTCTGAGTTTGAAGTATGTCAGGTGGCAAACCCGGCCTCGATCATCTTCATTGAAAAAATAGCGGTAAGACCGAATACTATGCCTAATACCAGGCAGGTTCCGGTGCCGTAGATATTAAGGGCAAGTCCCGTTATGGACTTGGCTCTCCTTATGCCCAGTTCCCCGGCCTCTTTAAGAGAAATGCTGCTGACAATGATACCGATGGTCCCGATCACGAGACCGATGATCAATATGACAAAGAGTGTCGCGATGTCAAGAAGTGCTCTGAGCGCCAGAAACGGAGCATACGGGATAACGATTGAGAAAACACCCAACATGAGGCCGATACCCTGCTTTCCTTTACAATCAAACATAAATGATCTCCTTCAACCTTCTACTCCTTCAAACTCAACGATAATGAATTGTAACATTACAGCCGCGCGGTATAAACGCAGCATTTTATATGATAGACCTTTCTATTTCCGAAAAAGGATCTTAAGCTTGAGCTACTTCCGAGAGTGCCATGAGCTCAGGATCTGCGAAGTATACACAGGCGTAAACCTGCCAGACATCTACTTCTTCATTAGGTTCGAGCTTTCTGACGTACGCATAGCACTCGCCATATCCCTCACCGCACTTGATCCAGTAACCGAGGCTGTCTTCCTCGATCTCAGGCTCGTATTCAGAATAGATCTCCGTCAAGTACTGACAGAAGAAATCATATGCATACTGTGCGCGGTCAGCGTCATATACCCAGAGCAATACGTCGCCGTCTCCCGGCCTTGTCGGGTTCAGATAGCTCTCTTTATATCCTACAACAGGCTCATCTGAGATCAATTCGCCGCCGTCGTCCGTCTCGTAGTTCCAGTATCCGAAGCTGATCATGCGGTCTTTGCCGTCAAGATAATCTGCCGAACCTTGCCATCCGTATTCAAAATCATACGTATGAAAATTACTGAATAACCCGACTCCGATAGGCTCTTTTCCGAGAGCGAGGACCACCTTGTCGCAAGTGGTATTAACGTCATCACCTAATTTGGGTTCACATGAGATAACGGCATCGATCAGTTTTTTCAGTTCCGCATCATTTGTTGTATCGACATAATACTGTATGCTTGCCCAATACTCGTCGGTACCGAACTCAGGCGTGCTGTCAGCTGCACCGTTTTCTCCGCCTTCGTTTCCTCCTGCTTCTCCCGCATCACCGTCGTCTTCATCATCTTCATCATCTTCATCTTCCTGGGCGGCTTTGCCGTCCTTTTTCGAGCGGGAGTCACTTGAGCCGTTTTTGCCGCAAGCACAAAGTCCGAATATCATAGCGCCTGCGAGCACGATACATATCAGTTTTTTCATGAGTTTTTCCTCCTCCTTAAACAGATCAATTACATTATAAGGCTTTCCGTTGCCTATTAAGTATACGGGAAGTCCGGACTTTGGATTCTTAATTCGGTCATGATTCCCATTTTAGAGCGGGGATTATGTCTGTGCGGAAAGATAATGATAAAATATAAGAAAAACGGGGAGGCATACCATGGGACAAGGATATGTTTTGAAGTGTAAGAACTGTGACTACAAATACACGGCAATGACCAGCATCGGGATGCTGTTCCCGGTCGAATACAGGGATACGATGAAGGACATAAGGGACGGCAAGCTCGGCGAGGAGTATAGAGCTTTTGTCGATGAGAATCCCGATGCCGTTGTGAACCTGGACCGCAAAGTCGGCATATGCGATAAATGCGGCCGCATCGACACACTGATGGAACTGTCGCTATATAAGCCCCTCAAGCCTTCTTCGGAATACCGCGAGGAAGAATATGTCATGCCGCTCGAACTCGAAGAAGGCTACATCAAGTGCAAGGACTACGAACACAAATGCAGCTGCGGCGGCAACATAAGACTCATCTCGCTCGAAGATGAAGGCGACATCGATCTTCTTAAGTGTCCCATCTGCGGCTCAGCGCTTGAGATCGGTCAGGACAGGATCCTCTGGGACTGACGTTATACTTGAAAGCGGCTTCGCCTGATCTCGCGTTCTGTAAAAAAACGGGGGGATTTCTGTAAAAGATTTACAAGAAATCGCCCGTATTTTACAGCCCTGGAAAAATACGAAGAAATCCTGTAAAAGATTTACAAAAAACTACCCATTTTTTTCCAGAACTGTACTCTCGGAAGCAAAAGTCATTCCTCAGAGAAGAAGACATAATCACCGCTTATGAAGACTGCCTGTCCGTGGGGATGATTCCAGTTGTAATTCGTATAGAGGACATATACAGTCGCATCCGGATGGTCTTCTCTTATGGTCCCTTCAAATACCGTAATGCCTGAGGAATATTCCGGGTTTTCCTTGACGATTTCATCGCTGAGCGACTGCATGTCTCTATAAGCGACGACGTATTTTGCTTCAGATTCAAGCCTGTTTCTGAGATCATTTATGTATTCCTCATCAGCTTTGAATCCGACGCACATATGACCTCCGCCCTGAAGGATAGTCGGCATGAATTCAAAATGAACGTCATGAGCCGAGTCGGGAAGTTCCCACGGGAGGAACTCTGCAGATGTATCATAATCACAGGCGTATTTGAGTGCCTGCGGATAACGCCATTTTATATTCGTGCTTACCGGCATATGAATATTCGAGATGAAGAATATATTTATCGACAGTGCGATCAAAAAAGCGATCGACCAGCCAAGGAGCGGATTGTAGTGCTCATATGAACGTATTCCCAGAAGGATAAAGAAGAAGAGAAATGCGTGAGCGCTTACGAGAAGGTAAGTTATTACCGGCAATATCAGGTATATGATAAGGAAGACGAGCGCAATGATCCCGACAAATGACATCATGATCGTTGAGATGATCTTAAGTGACTTAGATTTCATATTCCTGTACCTCCATGTTGACTTCATAATATCAGAGTCAAAAACGAATTGCAATAAAAATTTATCGTTTCTCGATAAAAAATTATTCTAACTCGGTATCATAAAGAGCATAAACAGAGTATAATATGTTTGTCCGGGCAACTTGTCTGAATTATAATTGAACATATCTGTACTGAGGTTGAAGGGAATGAAAAAGAAGACTTTTATCGTATTGTTATCTTTTATAGCGGTGATGCTGATACTCACCCTCATATTTGAATTCCCTCTTGTCGAAAACATAGAGCTTCCCGGATCTTCATCGGGAATAAGGTGCATCCTCATAACGGATCTTCATTCGTGTTATTACGGCAGGGATCAGAAGGATCTCGTTAAGATGGTCGATAAGGAAGAGCCTGATATCGTATTTCTCTCGGGGGATATCTTTGACGACAGGAAAAAAGATGACAACGCGAAGGAGTTTCTGGAAAAGATCGCGGGCAGATACATATGCTTTTATGTTACCGGCAATCATGAGTACTGGAGCGGAAGAGTCGAAGACATGTGCAGTTATGTGGAGAGCATAGGCATAACGGTCCTTAGGGGAGACTTAAGCAGCATCACGGTCAAAGGCAGGAAGATCGACATCTGCGGAGTCGACGATCCGACATTTATGTCTGATGAGGATTGGATCGAGGAACTGGACAATGCTTTTTCGAAGACTTCGGAAGATTCATATAAGATCCTTCTGTCCCACAGGCCGGAGAAGATCGAAGTTTATGAGAGGTATGATTTTGACCTGATCCTGTCGGGGCATGCGCATGCGGGACAGTTCCGTATCCCTTTTGTCAACAGGGGTGTCTATGCTCCGAACCAGGGACTTTTCCCGAAGTACATAAACGGGCTCTATGAACTTAAGAACGGGACCGGTCTTATCGTAAGCAGAGGGCTGGCCCGTGAGAGTACGCCGCTTCCGAGGTTTTTCAACAACCCGGAGATCATAGTATTTGAACTGTGACATGGTATAATTATTTACGACAGTTTACAAGGTATAACTTCTATGACGGATTTTGACGAGATCATCACAAGGGACACGCCCGAAGATATTAAATATGGTAAGATCGCGGGCATCGACGACCTCATACCCATGTGGGTCGCCGACATGGATTTCAGATGCCCCGAAGAAGTCAGGGAAGCTCTCTCGTCCCTGTCGCAAAGAGGCATCTTCGGCTACAGCGAAGCAGACAGTTCCTACGACCTGGCGCTTACAGGCTGGTTCAAAAGAAGGTATGACTACGACGTTGATCCGAAGACCGTCCTTAAGCTTCCGGGCGTCGTTCTGGGAATATCCCTTGCCATCAGATCCTTAACTTCGACAGGGGATCATATACTTATTCTCGAGCCTTTGTACGGTCCCATCGCAAGGGCTATTAAAGGCAACGGCAGAAACCTCGTTATCTCCGATCTTTCTCGAAAAGGAACGCATTATGATATCGACTTTGACGATATGGAAAGAAAGATCAGGGAAAACAACGTGAAGATGTTTATCCTCTGTAACCCTCATAATCCCGCAGGCAGGGTATGGACGAGAGACGAGCTCACAAGGATCGGCGACATCTGCGTAAGAAACAACGTGATCATAGTATCCGATGAGATACATGCCGATTTTGTATACGGGAACAACAGGCATATCCCGATCGCTTCCCTGTCGGACGAGATAAATAAGATCACCGTGACCTGCACGTCACCGACTAAGACATTTAATCTTGCGGGGATCCAGGCGGCCAATATCATAATCGCAGATGACGGCATGAGACATGAAGTCGATAAGATGTCACTGACAACAGGCGCATTCGGTCTGAACATTATGGGAATAGCCGCGACCAAAGCAGCATACACCTACGGCGAAGGTTGGCTCGAAGATCTCCTCAGGTATCTTGAAGGCAACATCAAACTCGTGAAGGACCGCCTTAAGGATACAAAGCTCAAGGTCATGGACATTGAAGGAACATACCTCATGTGGATCGACGCATCTTCTCTCGGCGTAAAAGATCCCGCAAAGTATCTTCTTGATAAAACCCACATCAGGTTCTCGGAGGGAAGCTTTTTCGGAAAAAGCGGGGAGGACTTCATAAGAATGAATATCGCATGCCGCAGGAGCCTCGTGGAAGAGGCGCTGGACAGGCTTACCAAGATTATCTGAATTTGAAGGGAGATCCATCATGAGCTCAGATTCAAACAAGATCACCAGAGATTATTTTGACAGCCTTCTTCTTGAGATGAGGCATATTGACAGCGTGATGCCCGATACGAAGGTGACGCTGTTCGGGCAGGAGTTTTCCACGCCTGTTGCTACAGCGGCTCTCTCGCATCTGAATAACATGGCGCCGGACGGCATGGCGAATATGGCGCTCGGGGCAAAGATGGCCGGGGCCCTCTGCTTCTCGGGAATGGGCGGTAAAGACGAGATCAAGGCGATGTGCGACACGGGCGCGAAGGTCATAAAGATCATCAAGCCGCACATGGACAACGCCACTGTGATAAGCAAGATCTGCGAGGCCGAAGAAGCCGGGGCGTTCGCGCTCGGAATGGATATCGACCATTCCTTCTCTTCAACGGGAGATTATGATGTCGTCACGGGCCTCCCGATGAGACCGAAGTCTTCGGATGAACTCGGATCCTTTATTGAGAGCACAAAACTTCCTTTTATCATCAAGGGAGTACTGAGCGTAAAAGATGCCCTGAAATGCCTTGAGTTCGGTGCTTCAGGCATAATCGTATCGCATCACCACGGCATCATGCAAAGCGCGGTCCCGCCGCTCATGGTCCTGCCTGAGATCAGAAAGGTCATCGGGGACAAGATGCCCATATTCGTTGACTGTTGTATCGAAAACGGCATGGATGCCTTCAAGGCGCTCGCGCTCGGAGCCGATATGGTATGTGTCGGAAGGGCGATCATGGATCCTCTCCGCGAAAACGGTGCTCAGGGTGTCTGCGACAAGATAACGGCGATAACAGGCGAGCTCAGATCGACGATGGCAAGGACGGGCGCTTCCAAACTTAATGATATTGACGGAAGCGTTATACACAAGAGAGATTTCTAAGACGGAGGCATCAATATGAGACTTGGAGGAGCAGTCGAACTGCCATATGGATCCCCTGAAGAATGGGTGAAGATCGTAAAAGAACTCAGATACAGCGCAGTCCTTGCGCCTGTGGATCATAAGAGCGGCACAGAAGAAAGAGAGGCATATAAAAAAGCTGCTTCCGAAGCTGATCTCCTGATCGGCGAAGTCGGTGTATGGAGAAACTGTCTGTCAACTGATGATACCGAGCGCAGGAACGCGATGGAATATGCAAAAGCCCAGCTCGATCTGGCCGACGAACTTCACGCCTGCTGCTGCGTCAATATCATCGGCTCGGCCTCGGAAATCTGGGACGGTTTCTCTGAAAAGAATTACTCGGAGGATTTCTATGCTCTTGCTGTCGACAGCGTAAGAGAGATCATAGATGCCGTAAATCCGAAGAACACTTTCTATACGATCGAGCCTATGCCCTGGATGGTACCCGATTCGCCCGAAGCATACGTAAAGCTCATCAAAGATGTCGGAAGAGATGCTTTTGCGGTCCATCTCGACTTCGTCAATATGATCAACTGCCCCGAGAGATATTGCAGGCATATCGATTTCATCGGTCACTGCTTTGACCTCCTCGGTCCGTATATAAAGAGCATTCACGGCAAGGACGTCATCATGGAACAGGCATATACGACTTTGATCCACGAGACCAGACCGGGCGGCGGAGTAATCGATTACAGGAAGATCCTGCCGATGGTCGAACGGCTCGGACCCGACACGCCGCTATTTGTGGAGCACCTCTCGGGACACGATGAATATAAGCTCGTTTCTTCCTTTGTCCGTAGTAAAGGTGAAGAAGCAGGGATCCTGATCAAGGGCTGAAATTGAAAAGAAACTGTAAATTCAACCTGCAAATTGCTTTCAATTCCCAGTTTTAGGCTTTTTTGGGATATAATGGAAGTGTTGTTTGATATTGATCCTGATCGTCGAAAAAGGGGGTAGACATATGGAAAACATTATCCTTCTTCCTAACGGGGATCTCCTTAAGTATGACGAGCTTACCGAGATCTTCGAAGGCAAAGTAAGCTGGATGGGCAAAAAGATCGACGTTATGCTCGAGACTGACCCGTTACAGGATGACAGCGCAAAGGTTGCAGAAGGATACTTTAAGATCCTTCTTGATGAGATGGAAGAATGGGATTCCAATGCCAAATCCTACGTATTCGGCTACATGCAGCAGACCTTCCCCGAAGTTATGGATAAAGCCTTCGATGTGAAAAAAGGCGAAGGCGCCGAGGTCTATCCCGAACTGGAACTTATCCTGGTAAGTCCGTCCGGAGAGATACAGTTCATGTTCAAGAAAGGGTACGCCTTTGAGGACAAGACGATCCTCGCTCTGGGTCACATCTTTTCCGGATTCAACATGATCCAGTTTGAGCGTCTTTCCGAGAAATGATCCCCGGGATCTTCCGCGAACAATAATCTGGTCTTGAATTCACAGTGCCACGCCCTGTTAATTATTCGAAATCTCCGGTTTTATATAAAATTTGTTTGTCTTATCTCTTTTATCAGCTTCATTTGAAGGCCAATTACCATAGGCAGATAAGCCGTAAGTTTTTGTAGGGTTAACACCCGGCTTCACCATGGCGGTAGAAAAAATGCAAGCGACGATAACGGCGTCTCTAAAATACAGAAAGGATCCATCCTTGGTTTCACAGATCTCGCAATTATCATCAAATGCAAACACCATTTCGAAGCCATCTGTGTCACTTACAGAAATGCCTTTAAACTCATAATATATTTGTTCGGGAGAATCAGGATATACATATGTCCAACGAAGCTTACTGAGCCATACCGCACCGTTGTCTCTTGATTGTGGATTGAACCACATCTCAAATTTCAGCCAAACCTCACCATAATCATAATAGTAGTAATCATCCGTCTTCTTCCATCCACAGTCATCAGCAACAGCTTCCAGATCAAACACCCTGATACCGTCTTCTCCTGTTTCCAGATAATCATATATCTTAAAAGGCAATGGAATATCAACGGGGTCAATACCACCGATTATTCTATAGGTATACATCTTAGGGAGAGGATCCGTTGATCGGGGAATAGAATACTTAGTAGCTTCTGTCGAGGTATTAACAGGATCAGAAGAATCACCTTCCAAACCGGTATTTTGACAAGCAACCAATAATAAGCACATAAACAGTGCAATTCCATGTATTATTTTTCTTATCACCTTTTTTCTCATTGTTGCACTTGCTTTCTTATTGTCCATCGAATGTAAAATTACGAATAATATCTCTGGAAATACTTCTAAGCATGCTCTTTGAATTTCCTAACCCCCATCAATGGTTGATCATTTCGTACAAATAAAAAATTTGTTTGTCTTATCTCTTTTATCAGCTTCATTTGAAGGCCAATTACCATAGGCTGATAACCCATAAGTTGTTGTAGGGTTAACACCAGGATGGACCACAGCAGTGGAAAAGATACATGCGACGATAACGGCTTCTCTGAAATACAAAAGTGATCCGTCTTTAGTTTCACAGATCTCGCAATTATCATCGAACGCAAACGCCATTTCAAAACCATCAGTGTCACTCACGGAAGTGCCTTTAAAGTCATAATATATTTGTTCGGGAGAATCAGGATAAACATATGTCCACCGAATTGTACCGAGCCATACCCCATCTGCGTGACTTGATTGCTCAAAGCATATCTCAAATTTCAGCCAAACTTCACCATAATCATAATAGTAGTAATCATCCGTCTTCTTCCATCCACAATCATCAGCAACAGCTTCCAGATCAAATACCCTGTTACCATCTTCACCTGTTTCCAGATAGTCATAGATCTGAAAAGGTAATGGAATATCAACGGGGTGAATACCGCCGATTATTCTATAGGTATACATCTTAGGGAGAGGATCCGTTGATTGGGGAATAGAATATTTAGTAGCTCCTGTCGAGGTGTTGACTGGATCAGAAGAATTACTTTCCAGACCGGTATTTTGACAAGCAACAAATAATAAGCACATAAACAGTGTAATTCCATGAATTATTATTCTTGTCACCTTTTTTCTCATAGTTGCACTTGCTTTCTTATTGTCCATCGAATGTAAAATTACGAATAATATCTCTGGAAATACTTCTAAGCATGCTCTTTGAATTTCCTAAACCCCATCAATGGTTGATCATTTCGTACAAATGTAAAATTTGTTTGTCTTATCTCTTTTATCAGCTTCATTTGAAGGCCAATTACCATAAGCATATAGACCATTAGTTGTCGTAGGATTATCCCCCGGCTTCACCATGGCGGTAGAAAAAATGCAAGCGACGATAACGGCGTCTCTAAAATACAGAAAGGATCCATCCTTGGTTTCACAGATCTCGCAATTATCATCGAATGCAAGGATCATCTCGAAGCCATCTGTGTCACTAAATGAGGTGCCTTCAAAATCGTAATATACCTGTTCGGGAGAATCAGGATATACATATGTACACTGGAGCATACTGATCCATACCGCACCGTCGTATCTTGATTGCGGGTAAAAGCTTATCTCAAATTTCAGCCAAACCTCACCATAATCATAATAGTAGTAATCATCCGTCTTCTTCCATCCACAATCATCAGCAACAGCTTCCAGATCAAACACCCTGTTACCATCTTCACCTGTTTCCAGATAGTCTTCTATCTGAAAAGGTAATGGAATATCAACGGGGTGCATACCGCCGATTATTCTATAGGTATACATCTTAGGCAGAGGATCCGTTGATCGGGGAATAGAATACTTAGTAGCTTCTGTCGAGGTATTGGCTAGATCAATAGAAGAATCACCTTCCAAACCGGTATTATGACAAGCAGCCAATAATAAACACATAAACAGTGCGATTACCGGAACTATTCTCCTCATTACCTTTTTCATAGTTGCCCTCTCTTTCTTATTTTTCATCAAATAAAGGGTCATGAACATTATTATAGTCATATCCGTCATAGGAGATATATACCAAATAATACATCTCTATCGGATTATTATCATTATCCAATCCTATATATATGTGTAATACTCCCAACCGAATGTCATCAATATAAACATTTTCACTGGAAATACCGGAACCTGTCTTATAGAACTTCCTAAATCCCCATATGTTCGAGTTATCATTGAAATCGATCAACCCTCCATGAATATCATCATCATCAAACAGATTCATGAAAGAATCGTAGTCAGACTCGATTTCTATTCTATTATAAGACCAGCCATAATACGAAAATGATTCTCCGTTCTTTGTTTCACATCCCCAAATAGTGGTGTCAAAAGCATATACTCTATTAAGCGAATCAAACTGATTCAGGAAATCTTCAGCAATATTATAACTATCGGATTTTT
>Ga0310786_10004103_pt1 | contig 20460 bp, 21 predicted proteins | sample AusTroGonzalo_MG_FD_203881 | JGI IMG/M metagenome (GOLD analysis project Ga0310786, IMG submission 203881) | Bovine rumen microbial communities from tropical cattle in Woodstock, Queensland, Australia - Gonzalo_03 (v2) (version 2) | ecosystem: Host-associated > Mammals > Digestive system >... | reverse complement strand
GTGTTGGGTGATAATCTCCACAGCGAAATGATGCTCCAGCACATCAATGTCGGGATGACTCTTCACTGCCGCAATCAGACCGCGCTGAATCTCGGCACCCGTGTCGTCGGCATGGTGCAGGATGCGGAACTCCGAATGACCGCCCTCGCGATGCAGGTCGAACGAGCCGTCCTCCTTCTTGTCGAAGTTCACGCCCCACCTCACGAGATCCTTGATGCCTTCGGGACCGCCCATGACCACCTGTCTCACTGCCTCAGGATCGCTGATGTAGTCGCCGGCAATCATGGTGTCTTCTATGTGCTTTTCGAAGTTATCGACCAGCAGGTTTGTCACTGACGCAATACCTCCTTGCGCCTTTGCTGTGTTCGCCTCTTCCAGGGTGGTCTTGCAGATGATGGCAATCTTGCCCTTCTTCGCCTCAGCCACCTTCAAGGCATAACTCATACCAGCCACACCGGAGCCGATAATGAGAAAATCGTATTTCTTTGTCATAGTTAACTAATGTTGACGTTGCAAAGGTACAACTTTTTTTTCATACGAACACGAATCTCACAAATAAAAAAGTTCCACAAATATAAACTAAAAAAATTTTTTTCAACCAAAAAACATCTTGAATGGCAGAAATTTGTCAACTGTCAACTGTCAACTGTCAACTTTTTCTTACCTTTGCCCCCATGACAGCAAAGAACAACAGGACATTGCGCCTTGAAGAGGGTGAACGGGAGGACTTGATGCCATTGGTTGACGGCAGGTCGCTCATTCATGGAGACATTCTTGATGTGCTCCCGACGTTGCCTGACGGTTTTGCGAAGCTGATCATTGTTGACCCGCCTTACAACTTGTCGCGCAATTTTGGGGGAAACAAATTCACGACTCTTTCTTCGGAGGAATACGAGGAATATCTGCGTGGGTGGTTCCATCCGCTTTGTGACAAGTTGGCACCCAACGGCACCCTCTATATGTGTGGCGACTGGCGTTGCGGTTCGTCGATGCAACGGGTGATTGAAGAGCGGCTGACCATCCTGAACCGCATCACGTGGCAACGTGAAAAGGGTAGGGGGGCTGCCCATAACTGGAAGAACTCGATGGAGGACATCTGGTTTGCTGTCAAGAATCCCAAGGATTATGTGTTCAATTTGGAGGCCGTGAAGCAGCGCCGCCGTGTACTTGCCCCCTATCGGCAGGACGGACAGCCCAAGGACTGGGAAGAGACGTCAGACGGACGGTTCCGCACCACCTGCCCCAGCAACTTCTGGGACGACATCTCCGTACCTTTCTGGTCGATGCCCGAGAATACGGATCATCCCACGCAGAAACCTGAAAAACTCATCGCCAAACTCATCCTCGCCTCTTCGAAAGAGGGGGATATAGTCTTTGACCCTTTCTTGGGCAGCGGCACTACAGCTGTAGTGGCCAAGAAACTGCATCGAAACTATTGTGGGGTGGAACTCAACCTGGACTATTGCCTGTTGGCTGCCAAACGACTCCTGCTTGCCGACCAAGACAGGAGCATCCAAGGTTATGCTGATGGTGTGTTCTGGGAACGGAACTCTTCCCTTAGCGCCAAGTGATGATAGGGAGCATGAAGATGATGTAGCGCAGGAGTTTGCCGATGGTGGACCAGAGGATGACGCCCCACACGTTGGCACGCAGGATGCCGAGGGAAATGGAGATGGCGGTGCCGAAGATGGGTAGGAAAGAGAAGGCGGCAATCCACGAACCACGCTTCTCCACATAGTCACGGGTGGTACGCAGACGGCGTTCCTTGATGTGCATCCAGTGGGAAATCTGTTCAATGCTGCCGATACGTCCAATAAAATAGTTGAACAGGGAACCCAGCACGTTTCCGATGGTGCCGCTGAGAATGGTGAGGACGGGATCCATGCCTGTGGTGGCCAGCAGCGTGCCCATGACGACCTCTGAACTGAAAGGAACGAAGGTGCCTGCCAGGAACGATGCCATTGCCATGCCGAGATAACCGTATTCTATGAAAAACTGATTGAGAGAGTCCAATGTGATAGAGGTTAGAGGTGAGGGGTTAGAGGTGAGGGGTTAGCGTTTAGCGTGAGGAGGTCGGGGGACAGATATTGCGCCACGAAGACCGCCACTGCCAGCACCATCAGGACGATACAGTAGATATGGGTGAATCTCGTATGGGTGAGGGTGAAGAAGTGTCCGAAGACAATGGAGGTGGAAATCAGCAGCAGGGGTAGTAGGGTGGCGAAATACTGGGGTTGAATGCCTATCCAGATGGCAATGACTATGCCATAGACAATCAAGACGTTATAGATGATTCTCGTGCGGGTCTTGTCCATGAACTGATGGATGTAGAAATCGATGGCACCCGTCAGATGAAGGAGCAGGATAAACGCATAGAGAATGAGGTCGCGAAGATTCAGTTGTGTGTAGTCATACACTTGGAAAGAAATCACCTCCTGACAATGAGCCAGGAAGTCGGGAAGGGAGGCTGTCAACACAGCGATGCCGCCATAGAACCAATAGGGCACCATCACGGCCAGCAGGGATGCGATGCAGCATCGCAGGGAGAAGGCGCGGAAGTAACCCTGAATGAACCAATAGACAGGGACGAGCCACAGCAATTGGGGAAAGACCAACGATGCCACCGACACCAAGAGATAAGTGACAAAGGTCAGCAGCGGGTTGGGTTGCTGATAGGTGGCGAACAACGGGAAGAAGGAAATCAGCGAGAGCAACATCAACACACAACCTGGCTGGAAACGGTGACACATGACCGCAAGTCCCAACAGCAGGACAAGCATGCTGCTCAACATGCGCGAGTTCACCCTCAGCAACACGTTGGCATTGTTCAACTCGGCCATCAGGTACACCGCCAAGGCGGCACAAATGGCTCCAATGCCCAATGCCCAGTTGCCCTCCTGAAGGAAGGCAGGCACATGTCTCCACAGTCCGTAATCGGGGAGTTGGGAGTTGGGTGTTGGCAGCAAAAACCAGAGAATGAAGACCACCGCCGCTACGATGGGAAGTGTGACTTGACTACTGGCAATGCTTTTCTGAAAGCTGAGTTTCACGTCTTTTTTAATTAAAAGTTGTTATTCCGCGTGCAAAGATAGGGCAAATTATTGACATTGCCAATTAAATGTTGTAACTTTGCACCGTTTTTGTACAAATTCATTTTTAATGAAGAAACTTTTCATTGAGACTTATGGCTGCCAAATGAACGTGGCGGACAGCGAAGTCATTGCCTCTGTGATGAAAATGGCGGGCTATGAGACCTGCGAATCCATTGAAGAGGCTGATGCTGTGTTGCTGAACACCTGTTCCGTTCGTGAAAACGCAGAGAATAAGATATACAACCGATTGGAAGCGTTACACGCCTTGCAAAAGAAGGGCCGTGCTTTCATCATTGGTGTGGTGGGATGTATGGCTGAGCGTGTGAGGGAAGAGTTGATTGAGAAGCACCATGTGAATCTTGTGGCAGGCCCCGATTCCTATCTGTCGTTGCCTGAGTTGTTTGCCGCCGCTGAATTGGGCGAGAAGGCCATCAACGTGGAACTGAGCACGACGGAAACCTATCGTGATGTGATTCCAGAGCGTGTGTGCGGTGGACATATCAGCGGCTTTGTCAGCATCATGCGTGGTTGCAACAACTTCTGCCACTATTGCATCGTGCCTTACACCCGTGGAAGGGAAAGAAGTCGCGAGGTGGACAGCATCCTGAATGAGGTGAAGGATTTGGAGAAGAAGGGATATAAGGAGGTGACGCTGCTGGGACAGAACGTGAACAGTTACCGTTGTGGTGAAGTGGGTTTCCCGCAACTCCTTGCCATTGTGGCAGAGGCTGCTCCCCAAATGCGCATCCGATTCACCACCTCTCATCCCAAGGACATGAGTGACGAGACATTAGAGGTGATTGCTGCCCATCAAAACATCTGCCGACACATCCATCTGCCGGTGCAGAGCGGAAGTGACCGCATTCTGAAACTGATGAACAGGAAATATACCCGTGAGTGGTATCTTGACCGCGTGGCTGCCATCCGTCGCATCCTTCCTGATTGCGGTCTGACCACCGACATCTTTGTGGGCTATCATTCGGAAACGGAGGAAGACCACCAGCTGTCTTTGTCGCTGATGCGTGAATGTGGCTACGACTCTGCATTCATGTTCAAATATTCGGAACGTCCTGGCACATACGCTTCGAAGCACCTGCCCGACGATGTGCCGGAAGAGACCAAGATTCGTCGTCTGAACGAGATGATTGCCTTGCAGAACGAGCTGTCGGCTGAAAGTTACAAGAAGGACATCGGCAAGACGTATGAGGTGCTGGTGGAAGGTGTGTCGAAACGCAGCAAGGAGCAGTTCTTCGGACGCACTCCGCAAAATAAGGTGGTGGTGTTCGACCGCGGTAACCACCATATCGGGGATTTCGTGATGGTGAAGATAGAAGAATCGAGTTCGGCAACCTTAAAGGGTCAGCTCACGCGCTGAGCGACCAGCCCACGCGCTGGGCGAATTTCAAGAAATAGTGAAGGATATGAGTAAGAAAAGACAATCGTTTTTGAGCACGCAGTTTCTGACGGCAGCCATTAGCACCACGTTGGTGTTGGTGTTGTTGGGCACCATCGTGCTCTTTGTCCTTACGGCACAAAACCTGTCCACATATGTGAAGGAGAACATCAATGTGAGTGTGCTGATCAGTGACGAGATGGACAGTCTTCAGGTGGTGAGCATGGAGAACGTGCTCAAGGAGGCGCCGTATGTCAAGAGCGTGGAATATGTCTCTAAGGAACAGGCATTGCAAGAGGAGATTCAGGCGCAGGGTATTGACCCCACGGAATTTATAGGGATGAACCCTTATACGGCCTCTTTCGAAATCAAGATCAATGCTGAGCACGCCCATCCAGACAGCGTCAGCGCTGCGGTGAAGCAGCTGAAGGGGAACCCCAATGTGGTGGATGTCATTTATTCGAAGGATCTCATCAAGTCGGTGAACGACAATATCCGCAAGGTCAGCATCATCTTACTGATCATTGCAGCGCTGTTCACCTACATCTCCTTTGCCCTCATCAACAACACAGTGCGTCTGACCATTTTCTCCAAGCGTTTCATCATCAACACGATGAAATTGGTGGGAGCCAGCTGGAACTTTATCCGCAAACCTTTCCTCGCCCAGAGCTTCACCTTGGGCATCGCTTCGGCAATCCTTGCTGACGCCTTGCTGTTAGGAGGACTTTACTGGTTGCACAACTTTGAACCGCAAATCGATGCGGTCATAGACCTGAAGGTGATTGTCATTGTGTCGGCAGCCGTGTTCCTGTTCGGCATCATCATCACGTATCTCTGTACGCTCTTCTCGCTCAACAAATACTTGAAGATGAGCAGCAACGAACTCTATTACATCTAATCAGCCTACGCGCTGGGCTTTTTTCAAGAATTCAAAAAACTCAACAATAATGAAGAACTTTGCATTTACAAAAATCAACTACATCCTGCTGCTGGTGGGATTTGTCATCATCATCGTTGGCTTCATCATGATGTCGGGAGATGCCACCACAGAAGAGGCGTTCAACCCTGACATCTTCAGCGATATGCGTACCAAGGTGGCTCCGATGGTGTGTCTGTTTGGCTTCCTCTTTGAGGTAGTGGCTATTCTGTGGCCTCCCAAGAAAGAGGTGAAAGAGGTAAAAGAAGTGAAGGAAATTGAAGGATGAATGAAGTATGGAATGGATTGAAGCACTTATTTTAGGTATTGTGCAGGGACTTACTGAGTATCTCCCTGTGAGTAGTAGTGGACACCTTCAGATAGGGCAGCACCTGCTGGGTGTGAACGAGGTGGGAGGTCTCACTTTCGACATTGTGGTACATGTGGCAACGGTGCTCTCCACATTGGTTGTCCTCTGGAAAGAGGTGACTTGGATTTTCAAGGGCCTGTTCAAGTGGGACGGAAAGATGAACGAGGAGCAGAAGTATGCATTGAACATCATCATCTCCATGATTCCTATCGGCATCGTGGGTCTTTTCTTCAAGGACTATATCGATGAAATCTTCCAGGGAAGCCTGCTGATTGTGGGCGTCTGCCTGTTGGTGACAGCTTTCCTGTTGGCACTCACACATTTCTACAAACCCAAGGAGCGTGAACACATTTCTCCCCTTCACGCTTTCATCATTGGTATTGCCCAGGCTATCGCTGTGTTGCCAGGACTCTCACGTAGCGGTTCAACTATTGCCACAGGACTCCTGTTGGGAAACAGCCGTAAGAATCTGGCACAATTCTCTTTCCTGATGGTCATTCCCCCCATCTTGGGAGAGGCGCTGCTGGACTTCAAGCATATCGTAGCCCCCAGTGCTGAATACATCGCAGAACATGGTGAAGCGGCACAACTTCCCATGAGCGCATTGATTGTCGGCTTCATTGCCGCCTTCCTCAGCGGATGTTTTGCTTGCTATTGGATGATTTCTTTCGTGAAGAAGGCGAAGCTCATCTATTTTGCCATCTATTGTACAATTATCGGCGCTTTGGCCATCTATATGGCAAGTTAATAGACGATAGAGATGAATCCACAGGCAGGTGAAATACTCATCTTCAACAAGCCCTACCGCTGGACTTCCTTTAATGTGGTGGCTAAGGTGCGAGGCGAACTATCGCATCGGTTGGGCGTGAAGAAGTTGAAGGTGGGACACGCTGGCACGCTCGATCCGTTGGCCACAGGTGTCCTGATTATCTGCACAGGCAAGAGCACCAAACTCATCGATGAGTTGCAGGCACATACGAAGGAATATGTAGCCACCATCAAATTGGGTGCCACAACCCCTTCCTTCGATATGGAGACGGCAGAAGACGCCACCTATCCTACGGAACATATCACCCGTGAGTTGGTGGAAGAGAAATTGAAGGCGTTTGTGGGACGCATCGAACAAATTCCACCTACGTTCTCAGCGGTGAAAGTGGATGGAAAACGTGCCTTCAAGTATGCCAGGAAGGGTGAAGACATCGAGTTGAAACCCAAGATTCTGGTTATTGACGAACTGGAAATCCTGCACTTTGGAGAACTCTCAACGGTCGACTCCCAACCCTCAAATGACAACGACCCACGAGAACGCATCAAGTATCAGAGTGACAACCTGCAAGGCTCTCATCTCTCGCTCACCATCCGCGTGGTGTGCAGCAAGGGCACTTACATCAGAGCTTTGGCACGTGACATCGGACAAGCACTTGGCTCGGGTGGCTACCTCACGGGCTTAATCCGTACCCGCATCGGGAAATACACCCTGCAAGACTGTATGGACATCGAGCAATTCCCACAATGGCTCGAAACCCAAACATTGGAAAAAGACGAAAATATAAATAGTAAATCGTAAATAGTAATCAATTAGATGAAACTTTCACAATTTAAGTTCAGACTCCCAGACGAGAAGATAGCTCTCTATCCTCGCACTTACAATCCCGAAACGAAGTTCTACAACCGTGATGAGGCTAAGCTCATGGTTGTACACAAAAAGACTGGCGAGATAGAACATCGCATCTTCAAGGAGATCACCGATTATTTCGAAGAGGGTGATGCCTTTGTCTTCAACGACACTCGAGTGTTCCCTGCACGTCTTTACGGCAACAAGGAGAAGACGGGTGCGCGCATTGAGGTGTTTCTCCTTCGTGAACTCAATGAAGAGCTCCGTTTGTGGGATGTGCTGGTTGACCCTGCCCGCAAGATTCGTATAGGCAACAAGCTCTATTTCGGTCCTGATGAGTCGTTGGTGGCAGAGGTAATCGACAACACCACGTCTCGTGGACGTACACTCCGTTTCCTCTATGATGGTCCCCACGATGTGTTCAAAGAGACCCTCTATGGTCTTGGCGAGGCACCTATCCCAGATGATATCCGTATGCACCGTCCTGCTGAAGAGGAAGACCACGAGCGTTTCCAGAACATCTTTGCACGTCATGAGGGTGCTGTCACCGTGCCTGTCACAGGACTCCACTTCTCTCGCGAATTGATGAAGCGTATGGAGATCATGGGCATCGAACAGGCGTTCATCACGTTGCACGCAGGTTTGGGCAATTTCCGTAGCATTGATGTGGAAGACCTGACCAAGCATAAGACTGATTCTGAACAGATATTCGTCAACAAGGAGGCTTGCGACATTGTGAACAAGGCCAAGGAGAATGGTCATAAGATCTGTGCTGTTGGCACTACGACGCTCCGTACCCTTGAAACAGCTGTAGGTCCTGGTGGTTTCATCAAGGAGTTTGAAGGCTGGACCAACAAGTTCATCTTCCCTCCTTACGACTTCACCGTTGCTGACGCCTTCGTGGTGAATTTCCAGCAGCCGCTTACCACCATGCTGATGCTTGTCACTGCTTTTGGTGGTTATGATGTGGTGATGAATGCCTACAAGGAAGCTCTCAAAGGCGACTATCTGTTTGGCACCTATGGCGACGCCATGCTGATTATTGACTAAAATTAAAGAATGGTACACACAGTTTACCTTTCACTCGGCACCAACCTTGGCGACAAAGAGCATAATCTCCTGTCCGCCATCACAGAAATAGAGAGGCGGATTGGTCCTGTTAGGGCACAATCCGCTTTTCTTTTCACTGAACCATGGGGGTTCGAGAGTGAGAACACCTTCCTCAATGCAGCAGTGTGTGTCGAGACGGAACTATCTCCCAACGCCTTGTTGCGTGTCACTCAGCAGATAGAGCGTGACATGGGACGTACCGAAAAATCAACTATTAACGGTCAACAGTCAACTGTCACTTATCATGACCGCATCATCGACATTGACATCCTCCTCTACGATGATCTCCACATCAACACACCTAAACTGACCATACCTCATCCTCATATGTACGAGCGCGACTTTGTGCTCATCCCCCTACGGGAAATCTTACCTCAAAAAGAACTGAAACAATGAAAAAGACTATCCTCCTTTCCATCTTCACATTTCTCATCCTTCCACTTATGGCACAGAAAAAACTCTTCAGCATCAATGACCTCATCCCTGGCGGTTCCACCTACTATCGGAGTTCCGTCCCAGAGAGCAAATACCTCACGTGGTGGGGTGATGAGTGTGTTGAGCAGGATGTCCATGAGTGTCGCATCATCAGCCGGAAGGATGGTGCTGCCCAGACGCTTATCACGCTGGAACAAATCAATGACATACTCCAAACTGCAGGTCTGAAGTATGTTCACCACCTGTACAATACCTCTTTCCCTTATGCGGAAAAGTCGCTCGTTATGCTTGCCAGCAGTGAGCAAACCCTCATTGACTGGAAGGAGAAGAAGGTGGTGTGGCATGACACCCTTGCCCCTAAGGCTGCCAACATGGATTGGAGTTTCACGTCAGACAACGCTCAACTGGCTCTTGCTTATACGATTGACCACAACCTCTTTGTCCTTACCGCTGATGGTAAGACACACCAGGTATCTTCTGATGGCAGTATTGACCTTGTCTATGGTGAGAGCGTGCACCGCGACGAGTTCGGCATCTCTAAGGGCACTTTCTGGAGTCCCGATGGTGCTTTGTTGGCATTCTACAAGATGGATCAGAGTATGGTGTCGAAGTTTCCACAGGTGAACATCACCCTGCCTGAATACCCTGTTAACGCTCAACAGTCAGCTGATAACTTGTCCCGTTGTGCGACGACCTCTCCTGACCCTTACCCAATGGCAGGTGAGACTTCCCATAAGGTCTATGTGGGCATCTTCAATCCTCAGACGGACAAGACCATCTATCTGAATACAGGTGACCCTACCGACCGCTATTTCACGAATATCGCTTGGGCACCTGATGGCAAGAAACTCTATCTCATTGAACTGAATCGTGACCAGAATCATGGCTCACTCGATGAATATGATGCCACAACAGGAGAAAAACTTCGTACCCTTTTCACGGAGAGTAACGACAAATACTTCGAACCTCTCCATCCCATCCAGTTCTTGCCTTGGGACGATACGAAGTTTATCTATCAGACACGCAAAGATGGTTATAATCACATATACTTATATAATATAAAGGGACAACTCGTCAAGCAACTCACTCAGGGCACTTTCGAAGTACTTGATGTGCTGGGCTTCAACAAGGAGCAGAAAACCATCCTCTACACCTCCAACGAGCAAGACCTTCTGCAGCAGAATGTATATAGCGTTGATATGAAGGGGAAACCTACCTTGCTTGGCAACAAGACTGGTTGGCACAATGCCACTCTCTCCAAGTCCGGCATTGCCTTCATCGACAGCTATACCTCTCCGCTCATTGCTCGCAACATAGACCTTGTTGACACTAAGAGTGGCAGAGCTACCAACATCCTTACAGCCCAAGACCCTTGGGAAGAGTTTCAGGCACCAGAGATAAAGGTGGGTACCATCAAGGCTGCTGATGGGGTGACAGACCTCTACTACCGATTGATTCTTCCTACCAACTTCGACCCTTCGAAGAAATATCCTGCTGTCATTTATGTCTATGGAGGCCCTCATGCCCACAACATCGACGCTTCACGCAACTGGGGTGCTCGTGGTTGGGACATTTGGATGGCACAGCAGGGTTACGTGATGTTCTGTCTTGACAATCGTGGCAGTGAGCATCGTGGATTGGCCTTCGAGCAAGCAACCTTCCGTCAGTTGGGTGTGGAAGAAATGAAAGACCAACTCTGTGGCGTGGAATACCTGAAGAGTCTTCCTTATGTGGATAGTAACCGTTTGGGCGTACATGGTTGGAGTTTCGGAGGTTATATGACCACCAGTCTGATGACCACTTATCCAGATGTGTTCAAGGTGGGTGTAGCAGGTGGTCCCGTCATTGATTGGCACTTCTACGAGGTGATGTATGGCGAGCGCTATATGGACACCCCCCAGACCAACCCCGAGGGCTACGAGAAGACCTCTTTGCTCAACAAAGCCAAGAACCTAAAAGGTCGTCTCCTCGTCATCTACGGAGGGAACGACCCTATCTGCGTGCCTCAGCACACGCTGTCCTTTATGCGTGCTTGCATTGATGCCGACACTTACCCAGACCTCTTCACCTACCCAGGTGATGAGCACAACATGATGGGTACCGATCGAGTACATCTACACAATGTCATCACACGCTACTTTGAAGACCACTTGAAGTAAAGCAAAAGTCCGAATAGACCATAAGAAAAGGGAAGATTGGTCTTCCCTTTTTTCATTTCATTGCAGCTACCACCTCAATCTCCACCAGCGCATTCTTGGGCAAGGTCTTCACGGCTACTGCAGAGCGGGCAGGATAGGGCTCTGTGAAGAACTCGGCATACACGCTGTTCATTTCGGCAAAGTCTTCCATGTTGGCCAAGAACACGGTGGTTTTCACCACATTCGCCATTGAGAGTCCAGCCTCTTCCAAGATGGCCTTCACATTGTTCAGCGACTGACGTGCTTGTTCCTTGATGCCTCCTTCTGGAAACGCACCCGTCTGAGGGTCAAGACCCAACTGACCTGATGTATAAACAAAATCTCCTGCCTGAATGGCTTGGCTGTAGGGTCCGATTGCCCCTGGAGCCTTCTTTGTACTGATTGGTTTCATAATCGTTCGTATTGATGATGGTGCAAAGTTACAACTAAATGACCAAATATTCAAATAAATTGCAAAGAGTAAATGGTCAAATCGCAAATAAGTGGTATCTTTGCAAAAAATTCTAACCAATATACTTTTATGATACGTAAAACCTGTTCTTTCATTCTGTTTCTGCTTTGCGGTCTCACCTCTTGGGCACAGCAAACCTACGACTTGCCCGCTTCCAAGTCCGACCCCTATAAACCCTCCATTCAGGTGTTTCTTCCTGCTGCTGACAAAGCCAACGGTTGTGCCGTTATCCTCTGTCCAGGTGGAGGTATGAGAGCCCTCTCTTGGGATTCAGATGTGGAACAGATGGCGATCTTCCTCAACGAACGTGGCATTGCCGCCATCGGACTGAAGTACCACCTCAACAATCTCCCTTTCCCACAGGGAATGAAGATGGAACCAATGGTTGATGTCACCCACCTCGAACGCTTTCCCCAAGCAGATGCCAACCCTCTGCACTATCCTGCCGGTGATTCTATCCTTCAATTGGCAGCCGACGATGCCAAAGCAGCTATCCGTTTGGTACGCAAAAATGCCCAAGCGTGGCATCTCGATACTCAGAAAATAGGTTATCTGGGCTTCTCTGCAGGTGGAGGTGTGGCGATTGCTGCCACTATTCAGGCAAGCGAACCCGCAGAACGTCCCAACTTCCTCTGCACCAACTTTGGACCTTCCCTCATGCCTGTCCAAGTGCCCAATCCTGCCCCTCCACTTCTCATTATGACCCGTGCCGACCACCAAAACGTAGCTGCAGGTCTCGTCAACCTCTTCCTCGAATGGAAGAAAGCAGGAGGCAATGCCGAACTCCACCTCTATGGCGACGGCACAGGCCCCTATACCCTCATGCCCCAAACAGGTCGCACCACCACTGAAGCGTGGAGCCAGCACTTCATTCTATGGTTGCAAGCCAAAGGATTTTATTAAATTTTTCACGCTTATATTTGTTTGAACTCAAATATTTATCTAATTTTGCACCATGAAACCTTTTAATTGATAAGAATATGAGAAAGAAGTTAGTTATTATTGGTATGAGCCTGCTGGTTTGCTGTGCGCTGATCCATGCACAAGAGGCAGGAAAGAATGAGTTGCAGGAACGTGCAGAGTCGGAGTATGCAAAGGGCAATTCTATTGCCGCACGTGCGTTGTACATCAAGGCTTTCGAGAGTTATGTGAACAATGGAAAGCTGAAACAAGGTGTGGATTGTGGCGTAAAGGCAAACAAGCTGTATTATGAGAAGGAGAACCTCTACAAGGAGGCTTTCGACTTGTTGCGTCGCATTGACCAAACCATTGAAGCAAAGGGTCAGGGTGCGAACAAGTCAGCTTTGCACTATTGGACATCGAAGGAGCGTCATTTGATGTATATGAAGATGCGGAAGCTGGAAAGTGCGAAGGAGCAGATGGGCAATATGGAGAATCACGCTACTGCAGCAAACGATGCTTCTGTAAATAACGACTTACTCTACACCAAGACCATCTACTATTACACCATTGGTCAGACGGATAAGGGCAATGCCACCTTCAAGGAGATGGCTGACCAGCTAACTGCCAGCAAGGAGTATGGCAAGGTGGATGAGGTGTATCAGACACTTATCGCCAATGGTCGCAAGAGCAACAGCGCCAATCTGGTGGCAGAAAGTTACAAGAGCTATTTGGCTTGGAAGGATTCAGCCAGTGCTCTGGCACTCGCGGACACAGTGGGTGTGCTGAAAAAGCAGATTGCTGACAATGAAGCAGAGATTGAAGAGAAGGACAGTTCGTTAACTGCTCGTCAGGTCACCATAGTAGGACTGGGCATCTTGGCAGCCGTATTGGCTGTTGTGCTGGTACTGGGTGCTCTCGCGCTGCTGCGTTCCATCTACTTGACACGCAAGCAGAAGAAGACAATCAATAGCTTGAGTGAGAACAATGCCTTGCAGGCAAAGTTTATCAGTAACATCTCAGCTCAGTTGTCTCCAACCTTGCAGAAACTCGACAAGAATGTGCCTGAAGTGAAGGCCTTGCAAGACTTCTCTGAGCACATTCAGACGCTGTCCGAGTTGGAGAGCAACACAGGAACGGCGGAAAAAGAGGACGTACAAGTGTCATCATTGTGCGATGGTCTGATGGACCAGATACGAAACAAGGTGAAGAGTGGTGTCAATCTGAAAGTGGATGCCCCCAAGATGACAGCAAGCATCAACAAGGAATATGTGTCACACATCCTGCTGCACCTGCTGCACAACGCAGCCATCTACACACCTGCAGATGGCCACATCGCTTTGGAATACAAGAAAAGAGGTGCCCACAAACATCAGTTCCTCGTGTCGAACACAGGCAGCACCATTCCAGAAGAACAGCGTGAAGAAGTGTTCAAACCCTTCCGCGAGGTACGTGACCTCACCCAGGGTGACGGTCTTGGATTACCTATCTGTAAGCAGATGGCTATGAAGATGAATGGTGATCTTGACATCGACCCAGCCTTCACAAAGGGTGTTCGATTTGTGCTGCACTTGACAGACTAAGAAAAAAGGGAAGAGCGAATCTTCCCTTTTCTTATGGTCTTATTCTGACTTATCCCTTACTTTGTTTTCTCGTTCAGATAGAAAGAGAGTTCCACTTTGTAGGTCTTACTTTTCTCTTCGATAGTGGCTGCAAGAGTGAGCGCATAATATTTCGTTTTCTTATATGTTCTCACATCAAAGGTGGCTTGACCGTCCTTCATGAACTTATTGCCCATCTCCTTATCGTCCCAATCGTAATTGATGGAACCCTTGCTGAGGTCTGCCCAACTCCATTTTCCGATATAGTGGTTACCATTTTCAAAGAAGAAGCAGAACTTTCCATCTCTTGTGAATTCAATGCTGGTGATAACAGTACCTTCGGCTAATTCCTCTGTGATCGTTGCTACAGTTTTGGCGTAGTCGAGGATTGCATTCAAACTGGCAGCAGAATCTGGATTCTCAAATTGCTTCACGGCAGTCACACCATCCTTGTGGCGTAAACGGGTTGTGGCCACTTTCCATTCACGACAGAGTTTATCTGTAATGGCGTCAGATGCCAGTTTGTCTACTACTTCTGCATCAAATTCTGTGGCAAAATCCTCCATCTCACTTTCATTCATGAAGTGGATCTTTACTGTAGTTTGTTTGCCAGTCTCCTTATTGGTCACCTCTACAGTACAGTAGTCTTTTCCTTCTTCATCTTTGATGGTGTAGGTGTTTTTGATGCCATCATAGGTGTAAGTACAGATTTTGTATTCCTCCTTTTCGCCTTCTGCACGTCTTTTGGAGGAAGAGATGGGTGCGTTTTTCTTTAAGGTAATAATAGCCCTTTTTGTCTCAGTAAAAACAATCTCCTTGAAAGGGGCATCGTCTGTGTTGAACTTCAGCGTGAGTGCCTCTGTCAAATCAGATGTAAGAGCTGGTGCTGATGCTGAAGAGGCCGGTTCATTCGTTATAGTGACATCCTCACCTTCAGTACTACATGCGGTAAAAGCCATGGTTATTGTAAACATGGATAAATAAAGAAAGATTCTTTTCATACCTTATTAATCGTATTTAGGAGTGTTAGTTAATTGATTGTTTTGTCTCAATGCGTGACGTTCAGAAGGCATTGTAGTAGATTCGGAAATTGAGCACAGGATAAACCTTAATTCTTTCTATAATCTTCACGGCATCGTGGAAACCCTCATCATCAATATCGTCCTTCTTCATCTTGATCCATCCATCCTCGTCGGGCGAGTAAACCTTCAATGCAGGGGTTCCCCAAAACATGACACCAAGGTCGAAGGCAACGCTCACCTTGTGCTTGGACGATATAGGGCGTCCGAAACCCAGTCCCGTGTAAGGTTTGAAACTGTTGGTTTGGAGTTTTAGCCTAACTGTGCCATTTTCATCTGGGCGGACAAATACATCACCGATTTCCAGACCTTCGCCTTCATCCACATCCACAAGTCCTGTGTTGTGCACCGTGCCAAGGTCTGGCAAGCCTGCATAGAATCCTCCTGTTAGGTGGAAGGAGCTGTGCTTGAAAGGATAGATGTCTGCCAAAAGCTTGAAGTCCGACATGTGAACACGTCCACGAACATCCACATTCTTTTCTTGTCCCTTAGTGGTGTAGTTAATATCAAATTTAACATCAAAACGAGGAAGGGTGGTGAATCCTGTGCGGAAAGTGACAAAATGAGTCAACGGCACAGCTGCTTCAAAGCCCCATCCCGTGGTTCCCACTTCGGCACCGATGGACAGATGATTGAAGATTTGGCTGTCTTGTGCACCAGCAGGAATTGCCAGCAGCATTGTGGCAGCAAATGCCATCAAACGAATGATTTTTCTCATGAGTATCAAATTTTTAGGTTATTTATTTCCCCACAAAAGCCTTGATGTCGGCATCGGTCGCGTTGTTCATTCGCTTGCCTGATTGAATGGTCAATTCTGGGTAAGCGGCTTTGAGCTGGTTAACCGAGTTGTCGATGGGGCTGCTGCCTGAGGTGGCAAAAGGAATGATGGTCTTTCCCTTGAAGTCCTGTGACTCGAGGAAAGAATAGATGATGCTGGGTGCCTTGTTTGCCCAGATGGGGAAGCCCAGATAAATGACGTCATATTTCTTGATGTCAACAGGCTTGCCGCCCAACTTTTCCCTGAAGCTTGGATTGCCCATCTCCACGACAGAACGAGCCTGACGGTTGCGGAAATCGAGGTCTTCCTTCGTGTAAGGCTTTTCTGGTTCAATCTTGTAGAGGTCAGCACCTGCTGCCTCCTGAATCTTCTTGGCAGCTGCTTCCGTATTACCAGAGGCAGAGAAATAAGCCACAAGTGCCTTTCCCTTCTTAGCGTTTTGTGCACAAAGACTTACGCTGATGGCCAGAAAGGCAATAGTCAAAATGGATGTCAGTTTTCTCATTGTTGTTTGGTTTTTAAGTGGTTAATAAAAATTTATAGATATTCAAAAAGTTCGTCAGGACTGTCAATGATAACTTCCGCACCTCGTTCAATGAGGAAATCCCTATCGCGAAATCCCCAACTGACAGCGATGCAAGGAAGTTCTGAATTCTCAGCGGTCTTCAGATCCACCTCACTATCACCAATATAGATGCACGCCGACTTCTCAATCTTCTCCCCATGCAGCTGCGAGAGTTGGCGGATGGCTTCGTTCACCATATCTGGCGCAGGCTTCCTCTTGACCATTTCTGTCTCCCCTATCGCCACATCGATTTTGTCAGCAAAGAATGCCTGGTGCAAGTCCTTTACGGCAGGGTCAAGTTTGTTGCTCACGATGGCAGTATGGAATCCTCTCTTCTTGCACTCTTTCAACATCTCCTCCACTCCCTCATACGGAGCCGTCTTGTCCATTGAGTGTGCCACATAATAGGCACGGAAGGTCTGGAACACATGCTCCTTCAGTGCTTCGTCAGCCGTAGGACAGGACTGCTCTACGCTCCATTTCACCAAGTTTCGGACACCATTGCCCAGATAACGACGTGTGTCCTGCTTCGGATTTGGCTCCAACCCCGCTTCACGCAAGGCATAAGAGACGCTGTCGTGCAAGTCGTCCAGCGTGTTCATCAGCGTGCCGTCCAAGTCGAATATGATGGTTGTAATCATTCTTTCTTCCTCTAACCTCTAATCTCTTACCTCTTACCTCTCACTTTTCCCCTCTAACCGCTTGCTCTCCAGAAATCTCAGTTCCTGCTCCAACATCTCCAGCTTCCTCATCTGATAACCCGCTTCCCTTGCCTTCTCGATGGGACGAGTGTAGAGGTAGTTGATCTCCATCGGACGCTTGAAATCGAAGTCCAGTTTCATGCTGGGCGAGTAGGGCGTCATGTGGACGGTGTTGTAGATCATCTTCTCGGCAAACGACTCGTCGATGTTCTTGACCCCACACGCCTGTGCCGCCTCAATCACCTCCATCATCTGGTCTTTGATGAGTTGCAGGGTACTGGGATGCTGCAAGAGAATGTCCGTCTGTGTGTTCAGCGCCACCGTCATTCCGTTGAACGGCATATTCCATACCGCCTTCTTCCAACGTGCCTCCAGATACTCTACCTCGTTCGCATCCACACCAGCCTTGCGGAAGTCATCTACCACCTCATCAATCTTCTCCTGCTGCTTGCACGAGTAGTTGCCGATGTTGATATAGCCGTAGCATTGATGGTTCACCCTGCCAGGCTCAGTCTTCGCGCTACAAATGAATGCCAATCCTGCCGCCAGTTGCACCTCTGGGAACATCTTCTGCACATCCTCCTCCACGCCGATGCCGTTCTGGATCAGCACCACCAACGTGTCCTCTTTCAGGAGTGGTGGCAAGAGTTCGGGCAACAGATGGTTGTTCACCGTCTTTAATCCAATCAACACCACATCACACTTCGGCATGTCGCTCGCCGCTCCGTAAGCATTTATCTGTGGCAGATGAAAACTGCCGTCGCACGAATCCACCTGCAAACCACGCTCCTTCACATATTGATAGTCGCTGTGGGAAAGGAAATGCACCTCCTTGCCCGCATGTGCCAGTTTCGCTCCATAGAAGCCACCAATGGCACCCATTCCAATCACTCCGTATCTCATACGTCTTTCAACAAGTTTTGAGTGGCAAAGTTACATACAAAAGGGGACATTTGCAAAAAAGTATTCCAAAAAATCCGTTTTTTCGGAAACTGTTTCCATTTTTCCTCATTTTTTGGAAACGCGAAGCAACCCGTGCCGACAATGCCCCAGTGATAGCGAAGACAATGCCTTGCTCATTCGCATAACAATGCCCCACTCATCGAGCGATGAAAAGCCTACAGCTGTCCTGCCCTTTGTCCGAATTGTCCCAGGTCACCTCTCTCCCCAAAAGACCCGACGGCTCTCTTGCCTTTTGCCGTCGGCAAAGCAATGGATTGCCGTCACCTCTTTGATGCTTTGCCGTCAGCAATTTAAAACGCGCCCTTATTGCCCAATAACCTGCCTCTGCTGAGAAATAAGCGTGCGTTATTGAAATATGGACATGAAGCGGTTCTCTCACCAAGCAGGGACAAAAGAGCTTTCTTTTCCTATGGCACGAAGCACACGTAATTTCCCTCCGATGGTGGTAATTGACCAGATGATATATCCAGGTTCTGTGGGATGTCCTAGCACAAAATCAATTTGCTCTTCTTCACGTCTTTCGTTTGGGTTGAAGATTGGCTTATTATGCCTGAGGTAGAACCATCCTCCAGTGTAGAGATGCTGATAAATAGTTTCCTCAAACTGCTGAAGAAGCAACGTATCCTCCGTTTCATACTCATAGATGATGCCTTCTGTATTCTTGAGCAAATCTGGCTGCCGCAGGATGAGTGTCATTTCGTAGTTCTTAGGGTCATCGTTGACCACTTTGTGACTTTTCCGCTTTCCCTTCTTCACGATTCGTCTCAGTGCCTTGTCTGTCTTGCTGAGCGTTTTAGGATTTCCCTTCTTGATGATGGTGTCCTGTTGAGCGAAAGATATGTCGCACCAGATGTCCTCATTCTCTGTGCCTGGAAATCTCTGGACAGTCAGTCCTTCGTGTGTCCAACATTTACCACTGACAGGACATCCCATTATCTCATATCCTTCCTTCGGCTGGATGTTGAAGCGGGAATCGATTCGTACGACACACTCGTCTCTTTTCTCATTATGGATTTCATTATGGTACGACTTCTCACTGTGTTCCATTTTATCGTAGAAGAGCTTTTTCAGTTGTTGAATCTTCTCAATAGAGAGATGTTGAGGGAGGGTAAATTCCATTTTCCAGTGGGGGACTCGGGCAATGCAACCATAATCAATCATCAGTTCGTAGGAACCTGATTGATATACATCCATGATTGATTTCAGTTCATCAGTCCGTTCTAAAAGGCTGTATTGTGCATGAGCCGTCAAGGTCGCATATAAGGTGATAAAAAGAAGGATATACTTTTTCATATGATAGGTAGGTGTTAGTTGATGGATTTTTACTTATCTGTTGAATGGGATTGGATAACATCGTCAAAATACCAGTGATCATCAATGTTGATACCCTCATCGCCCTCTGCACGAAGAATGGAAAGTTTCCGCCTGTCCAAACATATCGCCCAAGTGATGTAGCCAGGCTTTTGGGGACGCAGGACGCTGAACACAATATGATCACGTTGGTTGTATTTGGCAAATATTTGCAAAGCGAATCTCTCTTGGTAATCAAGATGTGTGTAAGCAGTGGCAATTAGTTGCTGATAAAGGCTTTCGATGATTTCTTGATTATCAATTTGATAGATAACAGCTTTTGTATCTTTCTTTACAAATGGATTGGGAAGTTCCCACGTAAAATATTCTTCAGGTCGGGGTTTGAACACCACATGATGGGTTTTGTGCGGGTGTTCTTTCAGGATGGTCGTCATTGTTTTATCCATCCGAAGCGAACTCTCCTTCACATGATCAAATGATGGGTTTTCCCGAAAACAATCGAGAATTATATTTGTGTTCCTTCCCCATTTATTATATAGTTCCTGAAAGTCAGCAGCGAGATAACAACGCCCTTCCATCTCCATACCCATCACCTTAAAATTGTCCTCTTTGGCTATCATAACGGTATCGGTAACAACCATTCTGACAGAATCTTTACCATCTTGATGTATCTCACCATGAAAGGATCTCTGGCTTTTCGTCATTCCCTCCATGAAAATGCTTTTGATACTTTGTATCTTTTCTTTGGGAACATCATGATAAAACATGTGTTCAATCATACATCCGGCTACATCCTTACCGTTGACACCGACACCATAATTTATTAGCAATTGAGAATAACCGCCCTTATTTCCGATTAGATTGAGCGTGTCCTTATAATCGAAAAAATTAAATTGTGCAGCCATCGATAGGGCGCTCAGCCACCCGATGATGCATACCAAAATCTTCTTCATACGCGTTCTTCTTATTTGTGATGGGTTAA
>Ga0310786_10004102_pt1 | contig 20462 bp, 25 predicted proteins | sample AusTroGonzalo_MG_FD_203881 | JGI IMG/M metagenome (GOLD analysis project Ga0310786, IMG submission 203881) | Bovine rumen microbial communities from tropical cattle in Woodstock, Queensland, Australia - Gonzalo_03 (v2) (version 2) | ecosystem: Host-associated > Mammals > Digestive system >... | reverse complement strand
CGTAACTTAGCGGTCGGAAAACGAAAAAGGCCGGAAAAGGAGTTGATAGGCATTCTTCACAGAGAAGATAGGCATTCTTCACAGAGAAGATAGACATTCTCTCCAAGGGGGGGGCCTGACTGACAGGCAAAAAAGACAGAGAAACAGCTAACGAGGTGAAAGCCCTCACTAAATGGGAACGGGGACCTGGAAGGTTAAATCTTTCACTTCCCCGCTCCGACATCGTGAGCAGGGCGGGAACGAATGGAAACCCCGCAAAGCCCGACTGAGGGCAAAGCGTTCTTTGAAATGATGACGAAATGTTAAATATATCAAATAAGACATATTTTCTTTATGTAAAATTTGGTATATTCAAAAATTCTCCTTACCTTTGCAGCAGAAATCAGTAATAATAACTTTTTTAAGCTGCCGCCGACAGTTGAAACAATGGCAAAAGGCGATATGAAGAATAATGAGAAACAAACATTGGTTCGCAACTACATCCTGACGCAGATTTTCGGCGAATGGAAGGAACCAGCCACGGAGCAGGACATCATCGACGGCTTCGGATTCAACGAGAAGGGACTTGCCGACATGCGCAAGAATCTGGATGGCTACTGCAAGCGGTATCACAAAGCCATGAGTGCCGAGACCGCCGACTACGATCTCAACAAGATTATCGACGACGCTATCAAGGCGCTTAGTTTTGCAGCGGAGTTTCACAAGTAAAAAGGAAAGGGTAATGTTATGGAAACAACAAATCCAAGCGAAATCTATAAGCTGCTGATGTCGGGCGCAGAACTGACGAGGAACTGGATGCAGGAGCGTGAACACTTTGGCGCGTTTGCAAAGCCGCACTGGAAAGAGTGGGGTGGCGACGAACTGGTGAGTTACATGATGCAAAAGTATGTCCGAAACGACGAGCAAAGCATTGTGGAGTATCTCTACAACCTTGACGAGCGCAACAAGCAACTCGTCATTGACTACCTGAAATGGCGTTAATCATAAAAAGGAAAGGGCGATATTATGGCAAATCTAAAAGTTAAAGACATCAAGCGAAAGCCTTTTACGGAAAAGCAATTAGAAATGTTGGAGAAGTGTCATTATCTGTTGACTCAATCCAAAAACTGCATCTATTCACTGGACGGATGGACGAGTTCTTACACTCCAAAGCATTACGAGCTGCATCGTCAATTATATGAAAAAGTCGAGAAACTTCTATGGTAATCAATTATGGCACAGAAAATAAAAATCAAATTTGACGATAACGGCGTTAGTCGTGAAATCGAGGTTGGCAAGGTGGTCGTGACGGATAAAGACGGGCATGTCTTTCGTATTTGTCAAGACTATGAGGCAGGCATTGAAATTCTTGGTGACGGTCTGGACGGTAGAATCTACGTTGAGCCGCACACGACAAATCAAATAACGGTTTTAATAAAGTAACGGAATATGGCCATCAACAAGGAAGAAGAGCGGCTGCGCATCGGACGCGAGCTGGCCGCAAGGCGTAAGGAGAAACAGATGAACCAGACGCAGGTTGCCGAGAGGTGCGGCCTGCAGCAGGCTCACATCGCCCGCATCGAGACGGGGCGGTTCAGCGTGGGGCTCGACACCCTCGCCGCCGTGGCCGACGCGCTCGACTGCACGGTGGAAATCATTGGGAAGGCGGACAACCGCAGGCGACGAACGAAGCGTTCCCCCGACAAGGAGGAATAGCCCCCGGCGTGCCCACAGGCCGAAAGCCCCGCTTCCCGACAATGAAAATGAAGGATGCGGGGCTTTTCTTGTGGCCGTACCCGAAAGATTGTCCCAATTATAATTTTCAAAAACGCTATATTTGTGGTCGGAACCGATGGAGCAGCGAGAGCAGAGCCAAACTCGTTTGAGCTATGCCGAGTCGCGACAGAGGAAGGCGAAAGCCAATTATGTCCGTCAGGTACGAACCAAAAGACGTACCTTTGCACAGACACCCGAAATGGCAAAGTTGGATTTATCCGACTTTCCTCACGCTCGGCCAAACGTGCAAGCACGACGGCACTCGCTAAATCGGAAAGTTAAGGTTTTAGAAAAAAATCTTAAGGTTTTTCGGAAAAAAGTTAAGGTTTGGCTTTTTGCCACCTACAAAGAAGATAAGCAACGCGGCGCTTACTGAAGTCCGCAATTTATTCACACTAAAAGAATAGGAGATTACAAGCAATGAGTAAGATTCAATTCTACGTTGACGAGAACACGAAGACGGGCACCCACTCGTTCTTCGCCAAGACCAAGCCCTATCAGCGCCTGGAGTTCGACGAGGTGGCCGAGAGCGCCTGCGCGGGCACCAGCATCGAGCCCGAGGTGATGAAGGCTGCCGTGGCCCTCTACATGAAGAAGGCCGCCGAGCTGCTGAAGCAGGGCAACCGCGTGGCGCTGGGCGAGAAGTTCATCACGCTCGTGCCGCAGGTGAAGTGCTCCGTCAAGGACGTGCTCAACCCCGACCAGACGGTGAAGACCGCCGCCACTGCCGACATGGTGAAGCCCACGAAGCAGGACGCCATCATCGGCGCCACGGTCAGCTCGGTGTTCAGCGACGAGTTCCGCAACAGCGTCTCGTGGCAGCGTGTTGACAAGCAGGGCAACGTGGTGGCCGACACCGACGAGGAGCCCGTCGTCACCGAGCCTGAGAACGGCGGCGGTGACAACGGAGGCTCCGGGGGCGACAACGGCTCCGGCGACCTGGAAGGCTGACCGCAACACTAAACTTCCCCCGATTGCCCTGTCAGCAGGGCGGGGGAAGTTACAAACGAACAACTCTAAAATCAAATAGGCGATATGAATAATCAACAACAATTTGAAGTAGGGACACGGGTGGCATTGTCGCCCAACGCCCTGAAGGAATGTGAAAGAAGAGAACCATCGTGGGCTTTCGAGACGCTGGGGCAGATGTTCCCTGCGATGGACCCCGCCGCGAGGCTTGCCACGGGTACGGTGGTGGACTACAACGGCGGCTACGACGTGACGTGGGATGACGACTGCGAGTCGCTGCGCGGCATCTACTCCGCTTGGTGGCCACCCGTTGACCTGAAAGCCATCACCGAGGAGGAACGCCGCTCGATGCGCCAGCAGATGAAGCGCGAGATGCAGCGCCGTGAACAGGCCGAGAAGGAGGCCAAGCTGCGCCGCCAGCACGAGGCCGAGCAGAAGAAGGAACTGATGAACGGCTTTGAGAACGTGGAGAACATCGAGACGGCTGAATGGCTCTTCGACCACGACAAGACACCAGCCGACCGCTACGTGGATGCCTACTACCTGAGCCACGAGGATTTGCCAGACGATGAAATGGCTTGGGGTTTGAAGATGGCCGACGGCATACACCTGAGCCTTTCGCCCGAACTGCACATCCTGCACAAGATTCGTGTCCGTGCCCGTTCGCTCCGCTATGCCTGGAGCAGCTGCGGTTTCCGCAAGGGCTTTGATTTGCAGTACATCTTTGAGACCGACATCGAATCTGCGGCGCAGGAGCATAAGCGTATCTGGTATGCCGGCAAGGATGCCCTCGCTTTCATTCTGCCCCTCGAAGATGGCGACTGGACGATTGCCTATATGCCCTACGGCGGTCACGGCCAGTGGGCAGGCACGGCGGTCAATCTTTCGTGCAAAGGCAAGGCGCCGTTCTTGCTCATCGAAGAGCCGAAGGGTGGGTTTGACACGATGTTAAAGGAATAACCCCGCATGACCTACTCCGACATCATAGCACTGCTCGTCGGGCGCATCGAAAGGGGCGTCACACAGCGCACGCAGATTGGCCGCGACAGCCAGTGGCAGCGCGTGACGCTCTGCCTGGAGCTGCACCGGCTGATGGAACGATACAAGGGCTTCGGTCGCTACGAGCTGCTCAGCCTGACGATGCAGACCGTCTATGGCCGCGAGCGCGACCGTCAGCAGTGCAAGGCCGACCTGAAGGTGTACGCCCAGATGGAGCAAGCCTTCGGCGACGGGGAGTGGCCGCTGCCCGACATCCACCCCGACCTGCACCGCAAGATCCGCAACGCCCTGCGCTGCGAGATTGAGAAGCGCAAGACTGCCGCCGACCGCGAGCGTCGCACCGCCGAGAAGCGCAGTCAGCAGCGGGCCGACCGACGGCAGCGCGTGGAGCAGGCCATGCAGGACTATCCGAACATGCCGACCAAGGACGTGGCCAGGAAGTACGGCCTGTCGAAGGACTGCATTCAGAGCAACGCCCACCAGCGCGGCATCAGGAAAGACCGCGAGGCCGTCCGTCAGCACCGCAACGACAGCCGCCAGCAGACGCGCCTCCGTCAGTTGCAGCGTCGCAAGGCCATCCTCACGAAGAAACTGGCCGAGGTCGAAGAGGAGATTAGTAACATTAAAGAAAAGGAATAGAATTGGCGATATGAAACGTAGTACATCGGTTATCCGACTTGGGCTGTATAGTCCGTCACAAAATGGCCTCGTGGTGTCGAAGCACGGCATCGCCCCCTGCATCGCTGGCGGCGGTCACGGCCACGATACCGACGTGCCGAAGATATTGATAGAGTACGACTAATACATTTAATATTTATTTATTCACAAAAAAATTAAAAATTATGGAAATAGTAGGAACAATCATTGCCGTGCTGCCAGCTCAGAGCGGCGTGTCGGCAAGAACGGGCAACCCGTGGATGTCGCAGGAATACGTCATCGAGGTGCCAGGTATGTTCCCCAAGCGGATGTGCTTTCGCATCTTCGGCGAGGACCGCATCAAGCAGTTTGCCCTGCAGCAGGGTCAGCAGAACGTGACCATCCAGTTTGACATCGACGCCCACGAGCACGAAGGCCGCTGGTACAACGAGGTGCGCTGCTACAACGTGCTCCGCGCCGTGCCCGCCGGACAGATTCCCGCCCCGCAGCCCTACGGCGGCACCACGGGACAGGCGCCCGCCGCCGCTGGAGCGCCAGGCTCGTCACCCCTCCCGCCCCCGCAGACCGACCCCGCCACCGGCGAGCCGCTGCCGTTTTAAGTCGTGCCGCCAAAGAGCTTTCATTTCTCGTAATAATAACAATATTGTGTACTACCCCGCTCACGATGCGATATCGTTGGCGGGGCTTTTTTATACCCATTGTCCCAAAACAGAATCGGCCCGATATTAATTTTGCCCGTAGAAATCAAAACGCAAATGAGACTATGCACAGTGATATTGCAATAGGTGTGGCGGGACACATGTTCGCACTACCGCAGGACCAGTCGATAGACATCGAGGAGCAGAACCCGATGTTCCACGACGTAGAGATGCACTCCTACCCCGTCGAGCTGCCGTTCGACAACAACCGCGCCGTGTTCAAGAACATTGATGACGTGAACTCCAGCCTGCGTGCCGTCGACGTGGAGGGACAGACGGCCCGCATCTTCATCAAAGGACTGCCCATCCGCAGCAGCGTGCTCCATGTACAGGAGGATGCCGTGCTGGAAGACCGCATCCCCGTGAATTTCGACTCGCGCACCAGGTCGTTCAAGGATATGATCAGCGACATGAAGTGCCGCGAGGTGCCGGTCGACGACAATATCAAGATAGGTCAGAAAATAGGGGATATCAATCTGAATTTCACTTACCAGGTGATGTGCCGTATGGCTGTTTTCGGAGAAGAAGACCACGGTGAGTCTACAAGCTATAGCACATGGGTGGAAATATTAGAGGGTCATACGGGCTCAGAGTCAAGGATTTTTACGCCGCCTGCACTCGGATTTTCAAAACCCGGTGTTTGCAGTGTACTGTCAGGGTCAACAAAAAACTATTCCCACCCTGATATCATAGTGAAGGAGCCTGATTATATCGAGAAGTACATCAATGTGTCGCAGCCTTATCCGACGGCCAAGTATTGTAATACCCGTGTCTGTTACCAGCATCATGCCTTTGACGAGGAGAAAGGTACGTCCGACGATATCGTGGATCCCACCAAAGACGACCAGCGCAACAACAATGGCTACGGACCTTACTGGGTATTGCCCGCCGACCGCCCCGCCAGCGGCATCTGCTTCTATGTGGCCTATTTTCTGGAGCGGCTCTTCAAGCATCTCGGCGTGGCCTACGACATGACGGCGCTGACCAGCATCGAGGACTTCAATTACATGGCCTTCATCAATACGGACTGTAAATTCAGTGAGCGCCTTTCCACAGGTCAGGGTGCAGGTGCCCTTGGCTCCATCGACGCCATCAACAAATGGCTTAACGACCGTGGCTGTGGCGGGCAAGTGGCCTTTGAAGAAAAAGAGGCGTGGGAGGGTATTGAGGTATCGTCGTTTACTGATAAGAATGGTAACACTTATAAAAAAGGAGACCACTATTATGAAGAAGGTCTTCGGCGCGACATTGACCACCTGAAACAATATGTTGAGGTGGAACAGATGAACATCTTGGCGGATGTCCATGACATGTATGCCACGAGCGACAACTTCCCCGACGCAACGGTCACGGAGGTCATCGAGTCGCTGGAGAACGCTTTCGGCTGCCGATTTGCCTACGACCACGAAATCAACAAGGTGACGGTTATCCTGCTGCGCGATATGTTCCGTCAGCGCGACAGTCTGGGCAATGCCAAGACGCCGATAAAGCTGAACGGCATCGTGACGAGCATCCGTCCGATGACGGAGAAGATAACCGGCGTCCGTGTGCTGTACGGTGCCGAGAGCGACAGTCAGGAGCAGCGTGAGAACGTGCGCACCGGCAAGCGTGACTACGACACCGACTTCGACTATATCGACTACCCAGAGGACAGAACGTATATCAAGCCCTATTCCGAGGTGATGGAGAAAATCGAGGCTACGGACATGAGCGTCTATGTGGATCCCAACACGGGCAACGCCATCCGCATCAAGGTGGACAAGGACGCCACCACGGCCAAGGAGATGAAGCCCGTGGCCTTCGAGGTGGGAGCGTTCAAAGGTGTCGAGGAAGGTGACTGCTCGAAGGATAATGATGACTATATCAAAGAAATCTCCATAGGCTTCACGCCGCTGGTGGTAAACGACGTGAACTACCGTTACCGTGGCAACGGTCAGGCGTATCAGCCGCTGCTCGTGCCGTTTGTCGACGAGGACATGGAGCGCGAGTTTGTCGAGCAGAAGATACAAAACCCGTTCAGTATCGAGGGCGTGTATGTCTATCTCTCCTATAAACTTCAGCTGTTGGAGTCGTATGACCCTGGCAGCACCGACGACGGCAACTCGCCGCTCGCCACCCACGACTGGGGACTCACCCTCGGCATCCTGCGTACTGGCGACGGCGGCGAGGGCGTGGAGAACTACGACCCGAATTATGACGGTTTCGGGAATTGGCGCTGGAGAGATATCGCCGACAACTACTGCATGTCGAGCGACACGATGGACCAGCTTGGCACATGGCTCGGCAAGACCAGTCAGGCCAACACCTTCTCGCTGAAGATACGTGCGTGGAAGCCATTCCTTTATTATATCGACGCACAAGGGAAGATGCACATCACGCCCTACGACCGGGAGCTGGAGGGGAAGGCGGTGTCGCAGGGAAGCCAATACACATGGCTCCTGCCCTGCGAGAACGACGAGCGCGAACAGGGCAAGATTACCAAGCGCATCCGCAGCCGTGGCCTCGCCGACGTGTTCCTCGCCGAGTATATCCGCTTCCTGCTCGACCGCCACAAGTACAAGATCAAAGCCGATGTCGAGGTGGCGCAGCTGGCCGACATCCCTAAGCACTGGTGCGACCGCTACGAGATTGACGGCAAGATAGGCTACATCGACAAGCTCCACTACAGCATCGACGCGCAGACCGGCGTCGGCGAGGTGGAGATGGACTTTTATGCGATTTAAAGACAGAAGAATAGTTTTTTAGACAGAAGAACATAAGAACAGAAGATTATGGCAAATATAGGAAACTATGACGGAACCAAGCTGATGGGATGCCCGATTGTATATCCCGTCACGGCAGGTGAATACGCAGGTGCGGTGTTCCAGCGCCTGCGGGTCATCGCGAACATCACGACGGGCGACGTCACGAAGTCGTTTGAGTTCTCCACGCCCGTCAGCGGTGGCGAGACGGTGAACTTCGACATCTCTTCGGCCCTGCGTGCCGTGGCCGAGCAGCACACGTACAAGCCCGAGACGCTTTCTTATCCCAGTTATGGGCATTCTATAGATGCGTATGACGATTATCTGATAGACGGCGAGGAATATCACTCTAATAAAAGAACCAGCGTCGGCGGTGAGGCCTACGTCGGCACACTGACCGACCGCGAGCGGATGTTGTATGGCCCGCAGCCGCAGGAACTCCCGTCTTACTGGACCCGCAAGCCGACCACATCGCCGGAGATTTGCTTCGTCGGCAATCCGCACATCGCGCCGGGCAGTTTCAGCAATGCGCCCTCCGTCAGCCTTACGCCTCTGGATGCCGAGAGCAAGCCGAGGGTCGCGCCGGGCATGCAGACCATCGACGGCTATCAGATTTACGGCATCACCCAGCCTGCCGACGGCTTCGAGCTGCGTTTCATCAACTCGCTCGGCGTCCACGAGAACGTATTTATCACCTGTCTGCGCCAGACGGAGGTGAACATCAAGAGCAGCTTCCACGTCATCGCCCGTCAGGAGACGGTCACGCAGTTCTCCCGTGGCCTCGCCGTGAAGCGCAACGACTACGAGACGTGGCGCATGTCCTCCGGGCCGCTCGACCGGGCGTGGCAGCAGTATTACCTCCACGAGGTGCTGATGGCCCGCTGGGTGTGGATCAACGTCGACGGCCAGTGGCTGCCTGTGCATATCATCCCCGAAGAGACCGTCACCGGCATCAACCGCGCCAGCGGCAAGCTGCTCGACGTGCAGTTCTCCATCCGCTTCGACATCAACGGCAGCCCCTTCAAATAACCCATTGTCCCATTTCAGAATCGGGCCGACACTAATTTTGTCCGTAGAAACAGAAATCATTCAATGGCAGACGCAAGACCGAAATACACCACCGTAGCAAGGGCGAAGAACTACTGGATGTCGACCCAGGCCCTCAGCATCATGCTCAATGCCCTCGGCGAGCCGAACCGCATACAGGCCAGTGCGGCCAGCGGGGCGCGGTTCTTCTGTCACTTCGAGGACATCGGCGACGCGGACGCCGAGAGTGTGTTCGGCTTCGACGTGGGCCACAACTTCTGCTCGTGGCCGCTCAGCATCTCGCCGACGTATTTCAGCACCAACAAGGCCGTCTACCCCCACATTTCCATCCCCCGCGACGACAACGGCAAAGCGCAGGCAATGGTGGTGTTCCCCACCGAGGTGCTCGACCTCTGGGGCTATGCCACCTACACCGAGCCGATGAAGAACGAGGACGGCAACTACATCGACGAGTACGGCAATGTCGTCACCCGCGCCGCCGATGCCGCCACCGCCTACATCCGCAAGAAGAAGTCGGGCTCCGCCTCGACAGACGCCGACCCCATCGGCTCCGACGACTACTATTACATCTTCCTGCAGGGCATGATTACGTCGAGCGGCGACGCGGGCACCACCGCCCGCCAGTGGAACCCGATGTACGCGACGGGTCTGCTGAACACCGCCGAATCGTGGGGCGAGGTCATCACTATCGAGCAGCTGGCCAAGGAGATGAAGAAGAAGGTCGACGTGGACTGGTTCCAGCGCATCTTCACCATCCACGGCACCGAGCGCAAGCGCGTCATCAACAGTTACGATGCCGACGGCAACCCCGTGTATGCGAAAGACGCCAACGGCAACTATATCTACAGCGGCACGAGTACCAAGCGCGACGTGAAGCCCAACGACATGGACCACGAGATTACCGACACCGAGTCGATGTTCGGCACATGGACCGAGCAGTTCCTCAGTGCCCTCGGCAAGGGCTCGGGCTCCGGCGGCAGCGGCACGGCGCTGGAACAGCCGCTGCTGACCATCAACACCTCCAATATGGGTCTGCCGTCGGCCCAGCAGGACGGCTACACATTCGTATGGGACCACACGCTCAACGGCGGTCAGGGCGGCTTCAAGTGGGGCAAGGCCGGCGGGTCGGAGGATGACATCCTGAAAAGTCCGCTGCTGGAGATAAACGATGGTGTTAGCGGTACGCTTGCAGACTATAAGACTCTGATGTACCTCAATAGCGGATGGACTTATGACTATGCTGGTGTACGTCAGCTGGGAATTACCTTCTCGTATAAGAATGCGGCAGGTTCTACTTTAAGCGAAACGAAAATATACAGTTTGACACATGGCTCCAATACGCTAACGATTACAGCCGATGACTTTTTGAGCCATTACCTTTCGCAATATGATGCCGACCAACGATATGTGACGATAGACTTCTTTAACAGCCTGTTCCGTGCGCAAGAGTTGAAAAACGGCACTCTCGCAGATATCAGCACTAACGACACGAGCAAGACCGTCAACAGCATCAAGGCGATGGTCGGCCTGTGGACGGAGAGTTATCTATCCGCCCTCGGTCAGGGTTCCGGTGGCGGTGGTGGAGGCACGGCGCTCAACTATCCGCTGATGAGCATCAACGACATCAACGCCAACCCGACGTCAGGACAGGTTGGCTACACGCTGGTGTGGAACGGCTCGTCATGGGGCTATGGCACGTCAGGTATCGACCAGACGGCACTTAGCAACTACCTCACCACAAACAACTACATCAAGGCCGACAGCGCTACGAAGTGGTGGGGACGGACGATGAGCAACGGCCTCGTGACAGGCCCTATGACAGGCGTTACGAGCATCGACGGCGTGATGTACTTTGAGTTCATAGGTACGTCGTATCGGGTCGGCATAGGCACTAACGACCCCGAGGCAAAGCTGCACGTAGTCGGAAACTCGAAGCTCTGGGGCAACATCACCATGAACGGTTCCATCACTGGTCTGACGAGTATAGACGGTCTGGTCTATATATCCAGTGGTCGTGTCGGCATCGGAACCAATGAGCCGTCCAGCAAGTTGCACGTCAGCGGCAACGTGACCGCCAACAATTATATAGCGGGTTCAGCGAACGGCAGCTACGTGCAGATAGGACCCATTAGGATCGAGTATGAATCAAGCACAAACTCGCTGAAGGTCTATAACACGACGGCCAACACCGTGGCAAACCTCTATACGACCGGTGGCGTCTCGGCCCTCGGCGCGGGCAGCAGCGGCGGCGCGGCGACGGGCATGGACTGGGAGGCGCTGGAGTACTACGACAACCAGCACCAGATAGACATCCGCTACCTCGATCTCAGCAGCTACGCCCTGAAGTCGGAAATCCCCAGCGAGTTCAACCTGCAGAAGGCTTCCGCCACCGTGCTCGGCGGCATCAAGGTAGGCGATACGCTTGAAATCAACAGCAGCACGGGCGTGCTGAACCAGAAGAGCGGCGTGGCCACGACGGGGACGTACTTCAAGGCGACGGTCGACACCTACGGACGAGTGACGGGCGGCTCTGACAGCCTTGCGGCATCCGACATCCCTACGCTCACCGTCGCGAAAATCAGCGACCTCAGTCTCAATACACAAACAGGCGTCATCACTATCGGTAGCAACTCCATCACACCGCTGACCGATGCGAAGCTGAAGGACAACTATAAGTGGTGGGGACGGAACCTTGTCACCACAACCGTCAGCGGCGTCACCAAGACGGAGGTCAGCGGCGACATGAGCAACGTCGGCAACATCTCGTTCCAGGCATCGGGCAAGAACATCGGCGGCGTGGCCTATTTCGATACCACGACCAACGCCAAGAAGCTCGGCATCAACCAATCGTCACCGGCCTATACCCTCGACGTGACAGGCAACGTCCGTGCCACGCAGACATCGTGGTTCCCTGCAATAGAGTTGAGCGGCGAACTGTCACAAGACAACATAAAACACCCTTATATCGACTTCCATTACAACGGGAGCACATCTGACTATACGACACGTATTGTCGGTGGTGCCAGCGGCGTGCTGACCGTACAGAGCGGCAGCGGCGCAACTGGACTCGTCGTAGGCACATCTACCCATAACGACTACATCAAGATTGGGGGCGCAACGATATACTGGGATGCCAACAATCAGGCGCTGCACATCGACAAGGGTGTCTATTCCGACACCTTTGTCTCGGCCCTCGGTGCCGGCAGCGGCGGCAGCAGCGGCGGCGGCATTGATATGAATGACGTATGGAGTGCGCTTGGTGCCAGCACAAACGAAAAAATCGACAACAGCCATTTTAACTTCAACACAGGCTTCAGTTCGATGGCTTACGCCGACGCTGGCGACTATGTGCTTGCCAACGAAGCCGTGCTCAAAATCATGGTCAACGGTCAGACCTACGAACCTGGTGCTCAGGGCGTCGTAAACCTCGGCACCATCAGCGGTGGTGGCGGCCTGTCGTGGAGCGACCTTTCTACCAGTGGGAATCAGAAGATAGACAATTCGCACTTGAACTTCACGCTGAAGACGGCTCTCAGTCGCTTTGAAGATTACGCTTACCATGGTGCTACTGACTTAGATTGGGGAGACGATGAAGGTGATGATGCAAAAGTAGTCACTTCCTCTATGCTCGCGTATTGGAACGGAGCATATACCTACGACGTCTATCAAGCCAAGTTCTTGTCTAACATTGCATATTGTAACCAAGGCGCTTTCGGAACTATTGTGACTAAGAATGCCGGAGATTATGTTGCTTTAGATTCAGGCAACAATGCCACCGTGTCTGGTACATTATACCTAAACCAAAATTCAAGTAACTACATTTATGGAAGCGCAACACAAAGTGGTTACTATATGACCTTGCATGGCTATAGTGGTGTTAATATAGAAAGTAATCTTTGGGTAGACACGAGGGCTTCAATAGGAGCAGAGCCTAACAGCAATTACACACTCTATGTCAACGGAACGTCGTATTTCGGTGGTAAAATTATAGTTGGAAGTCCAACGAAGAAGCCAGACGAATATGTCAGAATCGGCGGTTCGCTGTCTTGCGACGGCTCGATATATACTTACGGCACTGAGGTAGACTATTCGGATATCAGGTTGAAAGACGTTGTCAGCCAAGTAGAAGATCTCGATGTCGAGAAGATTGCGCGTGCCCCGATATTCCGATTCATGTGGAAAGACAGGCACGATACAAAAATCCACGTCGGTACAAGTGCGCAATACTGGCAAAGCGTAATGCCTGAGCCAGTCGAGGCAGACGAGGAAGGCTACCTTGGCATGTCTTACAGCCAGACGGCGCTGGCCGCGGCGGTGATGACGGCGCGGACGGTGCTGACGCACGAGGAGCAGATTGCGGCGCTGACGGGCAGGCTCGATGCCGTGGAGCAGGAGAACAAGGCCATCAAGGCCGAGAACGCATGGCTGAGACAGGAAATAGAACTCTTAAAAGCAGCATAAAATATGAAAGTGACGAGAAAACAGCCCGAAAATGGTCAAAGTCCACTTCGACCTGAGTCAAAGTCCACTTCGGCTTCGGTCGAAGTCCACCCGCACGGAAACAACAGTATTCATAAACCCATAAAAAAGTAAGAAAAATGTCAAAAGTTAAATGGATGGCGGTGGAGTTCACGCCTAATGAGAACCAAGTAGGAATGTCGCACTCATGGTCGGCAAAGGCCGTGGTCGACAATGTGATTACCAACAAGCAGCTGGCCGAGAAGGTCGCCGCCCGTGGCATCAGCCGCGCTGCGGAGATCAAGATGGTGCTCGAGGAGGTGGCCAACATCATCTTCGAGGAAGCCTGCGAGAACAACCGTGTGCAGCTCGAGTCGGCCGACGGCGTGCTGGTGACGATTGCCCCGAAGGTGAGCGGCAGCGTGAGCGACGCCACGGTGCGGGCCAATCCCGAGAAGTACGGCGGCGCCCAGACGGCCACGGAGGAGATGCTGACGGCCGACATGCTGACGTGGGGACTCTCCGCGCAGGTCGGCACGAAGTTGAACAAGCAGTTCGCCCTCTCGAAGCAGGCGCAGAAGGTGAAGACCTCCACGGCTGCCACGGAGGCCGCAGAGGAGCCGCAGAACGGCGGCGAGAACGGTCAGAACGGCGACAACGGCAGCGGCGACCTCGAAGGCTGACGTTAAGCGAGAGCAATGCCAAACTCGTTTGAGCATTGCCGAGCGCAGTCAGACTCGACCGATAGGTCAAGGATAGTCTGCCGACCGACAGCACGGCGGTGGCGGCCCGACCCGCCCCGGCGCGACAGCCGCTACCGCCTTCAAAAAGAGAAACAGTAACAACGAAACGATATAAGGAATCAGGTTATGCCATACAACAAAACGACAGGAGTCATATCAGCACCGGTAAGCATTGCCGACGTGCAAAGTGCCGTGCCGGTCACGCTGAAGCGTACCGTGAACGGCGTCGAGGAGAAGCGCAGCAGTGCCGACCTCGGCGTGCTGATAGGCAGCAAGGTCGGCGACACCGTGCGCGACAATGCGGGCGGTACGGCCTGGACGGTATCGGCACGCATAGAAATCAACATGTGGTCGAAGTTCAAGCCCGTGCGGTGGAAAAACAACATACATGACACTACGCACCAACTTCTGGCAAACCGTCAGGCATGGAACCAGAGCTATTCTGGCACAGATGGCCAGTGGTGGCGTGATACTGTTGATGAGAGCATCATGCCATGTCGCTATGGGATAAAGCCCGTTGTGGCAACTGGTACCAATGCGTTTAACAATCTGTATTCGGTAATCAGCAACGACTGGACCCACATCAAGCCGCAGGGGGATGCCGTCGCAAGCTATATCACGCCCTACCGACTGATAGACTTCCTGGGCTACAACCACAAGGCGACCAAGCCGAGCGGAAGGTTTTTGTGCGACACCTCTCTCGTGCTGCAAGACACGGCTGACGGGGGATGGAGTATTGATGCTGCCGTACTGGAGCCGGATGACGACGGCATCGCGTTAATCAACCGCGACTATATAAAGCCAGAGGACATCTTAAAACATCTGTGGGGAGTTAATAACATATATTTCGGTTTTGTTGTTTATGACCCTACGGCTTCATTTAACAACAGAGCGAAAATATGGGTAACAGGCAACAGATACAAAGGCGCTGGAGCGACGTATTTGGAAAAAGGGAAATCCTATACTGTCGTCGGTTTCTATTCAAACATGGAACTGCCAGAGGACTATTCGGAGACTTTGAATGGAGTCCCCTGTGCATTGACTCAGGACACCAAGATTGCGAAGATACCACATATATCGCCAATAACCCTGAATACCGCCGCTGCAGGCGTGACGAACATAAAGGGCAGGTATATCCTCAAGGCTCGTCTCGACAACGGAAGGCTGACTGTAGAGGCACAGATTTCTGCCGTGTCAGACGGCATAATAACCTATACAGGCGGTTATTTCAACAACATAACGGTTTATGCTTGCAGAGGTGACTTCGATCCAAGTCAGACGGCATCGAGCGGAGACATTCTAAAGCGATGGAACTGTGGTACGCAGTATGTCGCCCCCGGAAGCAAATGGATCGGACCAGGCAACAACAACAAGGCCGTCCTGATTGTCGACAACAGTATAACAAGAGCCGCCTGCTATCTTTACGAAAACGGAACCAAGAGAGTCATGGCTTATGCTATCTTAAACCAGAACAGCGACGGAAGCGGTGATTTCGTTCCAGGAGACGGAGATCCATTCAACCCAGATTTATAACAATTTTAAAACATTTACGACTATGGCAGTATCAGATTTCAGTTGGCTAAAGCTCGCATCGTTCGTCGGTGTGTTGCTTCTCGTAGTAGAGTTTATCCTTTCCGTGGCCTTCGGCATCCAGTCGTTCCACGACGGTCAGGCAGCCCACGGAGTAGTGTTCATCGCAGGAGCCGCGCTCAGCGCCGTCGGCGCGTGGCAGGTGTATCACCACTATCAGAAGAACGACAAGTAACAAATAAAACATTTATTCATCAATTTAAATTTTCAACATTATGGGAACATTAGTAACTAAGAGTCAGGCCCGCAATACGAAGGCTGACTACACAGGCGAGGGCCTGACTATCAACGTGAACTACAGCGAGGACGCCATCAGCAAGACTCTCACGTCATTGGACGGCTCCATCTACAAGACCGAGGACATGAGCTACGCCGGCGATTTCAACGGCAGGATGAAGGACGGCGAGATCCAGTACTCGCTGAGCAACGTGAAGTCGAGCGACATGGCCGTCGTCATCGCCGCCATCGACGACATCGAGACGCAGATCAAGGCCGCCGAGCAGCCCGTGAACCAGGAGTAGTGATTTAAAATCAAACAGGTTTATGGAAAAGAAGACATTCGATTTCAGCAAGGTCGAGATTCTGAGTCTCGACGGTCAGCGCATGGGCATCGAGCAGCTCCGCGCCGAAGTGTGTAACGCACTCTATATGCAGGGACAGGACATCACCGAGTGCGAGCTCGGCCAGAAGCTCTGGCACGCCAAGGACGCCACCGGCGCATTCACGCCCGTCGAGATCAGCGAGGAGGAGGAGAAGAAGCTCCGCCAGCAGTTCGAGAAGTACCCATACCTCATCCGCACCGCCCTGCTGAAGGTATTGAACGGGTAAGTTTGTACGCAGAGACGCGGAGTCACGGAGAAAGAAAACGACCACGGATTTCGCGGATAAAACTTCAGCGTCTCTGTGTCTCTGCGTATTTGAGATTCAACATTGTCCCATTTTTCCGGGGCAAGGTTTTAACTTTGTGCCAACAAACAAAAACAGTAAACAGGAATAAGTAACAATTAAAATTCTTACGACTATGATTTTCAAAGGAGACGAGGCAAAATTCTCAATCAACCTCACAGCACCGGGATTCTCGATGGACACGGACGATTTCGACATCGAGGTAGTATCAACCATCGGAGGCAGCCTGAAAGGCAGCAAGAGCGGCACAGGCACCGATGTCATCATCTTCAAGGAAGACGACGCATGGTATGCCATCGTCAATACCGAAAACGAGTTGCGCCCTGGCGGCAGCCTGAAGGTAGTGGCCACGGCCTACGTGCCCGACGCTCACGCCGACGACGGCATCCGCAGGCAAATCGCCACCGCTGTACTTGACAAATTCATTGAACCCTGACGCACTATGGCTTGTGTAGAAATCACACTGACATTAGGCGACCCTGCGGCCATGACCGTCAATGTCGAGCCGTCGGCAGCCGTCGCGCTGGAGCAGACGGAATCGTCGGCTGTCGCTCTCGCTTCGGGGCCGTCGGCAGGAATGACCATCAGTCAGATGTCGCCAGCCGCACTGCAGACCGTCATGCCCACCGCCGCGTCGATCACGCTTGGCGAGGTATGCACCGTCAACAGCGGCACCATCGTCGCTCTGGCAGGCTCCGACGGACCGTTCCGCACCCGCGACGGCGGATATTTCCTGCTGAATCCTGCGACCAACCCGCCGGAAGGCTAATGTTCAATCTTTAATGAATACAAACTATGGCAAATGACGTAACAATCGATCCCCGCTATTCCAAGTACACCAACAAGGAAATTGAGGCAATCCTCGACGACGTGAAGGCCACCACGCTCGCCACTGAAGAGGGCGTGCGCGGCATCGTCAGAAACTATCTGGCAGACAAAGAGACCGAAGCGGAAAACGAGGCAGGCGGATAGCAGACGCACCTTTGTCCCGTTTCATTTTAGCGCGATATTAACTTTGTACCAACAAACAAAACTCAACAGATTATGGCAACAGCAAAAGACTATCCCAGCTACCTGCCCGACGACTTCAAGGGGCTCGACTCCATTCAGGAGGGCAACCAGCGCTACTATTACAAGACGAAGGACGGGCAGAACCTGCTCATCGGCGCCATCGTAGGTAAGCGCCACCTCGTCATCCGATTCCCCGAGGGCTCGACGATTGACGTGATACCTCCGAACTCCGTGGACTCCGACTCCATTGTGGACGGCAGCGTGAAGCAGGAAGACCTCGACCCCGAAATCGAGGCGGGCGACGGCGACATCGACTCAATCTTCAACCAATAAGGCGACCGCATGAAACAGAAGGAAATCGAACTCTACCGCCGCGACGACGGATTCTATGCCGCCCGACAGCTGAAAGACGGCTCGCTCAGTGCCGACGCACACAAGGTGACAGCCGAGGAAATCATGACGATGTTCACCGAGTTCTTCGGCGACTACTGCCGCGAGACGGGCGACCAGAAGCTGCTGATGCAGGATGCCCAGGGCGGGCTGTTCGTCACCATGCGCATAGAGAAGAAACCGACACAGAAATGAGACTAAATCTCAGCATAGTTCACTGATTTATTAACTAAAATTTGTTTGCATTATGGCAATTACAAATCCTACAAAGTACGTTAGCGTACAAAGATTGGGCAGATTCGAGACCAAGCTCGCTGCCAAGTATCAGACCCAGGCTATCGCAGCCATCACAGGTCTTAGTGCAGAAACCGTAGAGGCAGCGCTCGCCGAGTTGCTCGGTAAGATCAACGCGCTCCCCAGCGCCATCATCCCCAAGGGTTCCAAGGCTTTCGCAAGCCTCGCTCCCTCGACCGACCTGGCTGCTGCCAACCTCGGCTTCATGTGGAACATCACCGACGCCTTCACGACCACCTCTGACTTCGCCGAGGGCGCTGGCCACAGCATCCCCGCAGGTGCGAATGTCTATGTAGCCAACGTCGGCACCGCTGCAGAGCCCAGCTACAAGTATGACATCTTCCAGGGTATGTACGACCTCTCAGGTTACGCCCTGAAGAGCGAGATGTCCATCACAGACGGTACAGGTACCGATGCCGACAAGACCACTATCCAGCTGAAGAGCGGTCTGTCGAAGCAGGTGCTCATCGCCCACCAGGACATCAGCGGCAAGGCCGACAAGGTGGCTTCTGCCACCAGCGGCAATCTCGCCGGACTGGACGGCAACGGCAACCTGACCGACTCCGGCATCGCAGCTACTGACGTGGCTACCATCGACGCCGACGCCGTGGAGGGCAACATCGCCGAGTTTGACGCCAACGGCAACCCCGTGGACTCTGGTCACGCACTCTCTGAGTACAAGACCAAGCAGACGGCTGTGGCTGACAGCGACGCTACCACCAGCGGCAACGACACGACCTTCGTCGACAGCGTGACGCAGGACGAAAACGGTGAAATCAGCGTCCACAAGAAGACCGTTCCCAACGTGTCTGCCTCTACCTCCGGCACTGGCGGCACCAACGGCCTGATGCTCGCCACCGACAAGGAGAAGCTCGACGGTCTGCTGGAGTGCTCCGACAGCGACATCGACAGCATCTTTGCCTAATCTCTATCAGGTGCAGGGGGTTCGACTCCCCCTGCGCTTGCCAACCAGTCGGGCTTTGTCCCATTTTTAATTTCGACAAATGTAATTTTGCAACAAATAAAAAATAGAAGATCATGGCAGTAACAAACCCAACAAAACACGTGACCGTGCGACGGCTCAATCGGTTCAAACAGAAGAGCGACCAGCTTTACGCCACGAAGACGGAGCTTCAGCAGACGCTATCAGATGCCATAGAGGCTGCGGCAGATGCCAACAACGCTGCCGGAAGTGCTAACAGCGCGGCACAGGAAGCCCACGAGGCGGCAGAGGCAGCGGCAGCAGCGGTGGTAGTGGCAGAACTGGCTCCCGTGGCAACTGAGTCAAACATCCGCAACATCGTGAGCGGATATCTCGCTTAATACAACAGGAATAGTAATAATAAAAAATATAGAATTATGGCAAATACAGATTTAGTTAATGAAGGCTTGCTTGGTGCTTACCACGACGAGCTGATGAAAACCCATCTGACAGGCGGTGTCGTATTCGACATTTCAGCCTACAACCTGACGAATGGCCAGCCTACGCCATACGCCGATCTCGCCGCCGCCCTCGGCACTAATGGTGCAAATGTCCCCGAGCCTCTCCGCAAAGGAGGCATGTCAGTTAAGTTCATACAAGGAACTGCACAGACTTCTGACAATAAGTATATACAAGCCAGATGTATGGCTCAGAACTTTACTACTGATGTTACTCAGTGGCAAGGTGTTGATGATGAGCCTACTGCTGGAAGTGATAATCTGGTTAAGAGTGGAGGTGTTGCAGTCAGCTTGTTTGATACGTTATGTAATGACGAAGTTAAGTCAGATGTTTCACTTAAAAATAGTCAAGCAAAATTTCCTTTTGGGGATGCTTTCATGCCCAAAAATGATACAAACTACAATTATAGTGTGTATTTATATGGTACAACAGGAAAAACGGTTGCAATAGAGTTTTTAAACGTTGAAACTGGCAATGCTGTGCAATACACAGGATTTGTTACTATTGGAGATTCTGGGTATATAGAATTATATAGGACAAGATTTGACCTTGATTTGAAGATTAAAGTTGTTGCAAATAGTACAAGTGGTGGTGTATATACTATTGCGGTAAAGAAAACCATAAATCCTGAAAGTCTGATTGATTCAACAAGCATAAGAGAAGATGTATATGATGTTGCATTTAATGGTAGTGCTCAAACTGACGTTTCACTTACAAATAGTCAAGATAAATATCCTTTTGGAGATGCTTTGTTGAAAAAAAC